>Ga0209487_1002201_pt1 | contig 15980 bp, 14 predicted proteins | sample Poulit2012_FD_187524 | JGI IMG/M metagenome (GOLD analysis project Ga0209487, IMG submission 187524) | Agricultural soil microbial communities from Georgia to study Nitrogen management - Poultry litter 2012 (SPAdes) (version 2) | ecosystem: Environmental > Terrestrial > Soil > Agricultural land...
TGGCGCTGGTGCAGGGCGCGATTTTAACCCGCTATGTCCGCTCGGCCATTTTGGATGTTTTAAACCAGGACTACATCCGCACCGCGCGCGCACTCGGTCAATCCACTACCAGGGCCTTGTGGCGTCATGGCCTGCGTAATGCTGCGCTGCCGGTGCTTACGGTGGCGGGCGTGCAATTTACCACGCTGATTGTCGGCGCCGTGGTCATCGAAGAGGTTTTTGTCATTCCAGGTTTAGGCTCCATGCTTCTCGATGCAGTCTCCGTCCGCGATTTAACCACCGTCCAATCCCTGGTCATGGTGCTCGTGGCTTTTACCTTGACGATTAATGCGCTTACCGATGCCGCCTACCGCCTTATTGACCCGCGCCTGCGCCAAGGAGCACGCTCATGAGCCTTTTGCGACGACTATCTGTCACGGGCTGGATGGGCCTGATTATTGTCGGTGCCACGGTGCTTGCGGCCCTGGTGTCTGTAGTGTGGACTCCTTATGATCCTTTGCTCGCGATTCCGGCAGAGCGTTTAGCGGGAAGCAGTGCCGAGCATCTTTTGGGCACCGACCGCTTCGGCCGCGATGTGCTTTCGCGTTTGCTGGTGGGCGCGCAGATTACGCTGTTTGTTGGCATCATCGCCGTGGCGATTTCCGCTGTCATTGGCGTGCCACTGGGTATCACTGCCGGTATGCGGCAGGGGAAATTCCTCGACTCCCTAGTTATGCGCAGCGCTGACCTGCTGCTGGCATTTCCGGCGCTGTTGCTGGCGATTATCGCCGGAGCCGTGTGGGGACCATCGACGCTAACGGCCATGATTGCCATCGGCGTGGCCGGCATTCCCTCTTTTGCCCGCGTAGCGCGCTCGGGCACTTTGCAGGTGATGTCGCAAGACTTCATCGCAGCGGCGCGTGTCTCTAAAGTCTCCGAATTTCAGATTGCCTACCGTCACGTCTTTCCGAATATCTCTGGGTTAGTTATCGTTCAATCTTCGGTGTATTTTGCGCTCGCCATCCTGGCAGAGGCGGCGCTGAGCTACCTCGGATTAGGCACCGCCCCACCCGCCGCGTCTTGGGGGCGCATGCTTCAAGATGCCCAATCGCTGCTGGCGGTTAACCCCACGCTAACGCTGTGGCCAGGTCTTGCCATCGCATTGACAGTTTTGGGGTTTAACCTGCTTGGCGATGGCCTTCGCGATATCTTAGACCCGCGTCAACTCACGCGGAGGAATTAATCATGACTGATACTCCTATTCTTCAGATCACCGATCTACAGGTCAGCACCAATTCCACTCCACTACTGGAGGGGATATCTCTGGAAATCCCCCGCGGCGGACGCGTTGGTCTTATCGGCGAATCCGGCTCCGGCAAGTCACTGACGGCTTTGTCCATCATCGGGCTTTTGCCACAGGCTTTACGCACTTCCGGCTCGATTACTTTCCACGGCCGTGAGCTGCTCGGGTTGTCTGACCGCGAGATGTCGAAGCTGCGCGGTAACAAGATCGCCATGATCTTCCAAGAGCCCATGAGCGCACTAGACCCGCTAATGAAAATCTCCAAGCAAATCCCCGCCTCCACAGCAGCTACTACACGGTTGTTGGAAGAAGTTGGCCTGGATGCCTCCTTCGGCTCGCGCTATCCGCACCAGCTATCGGGCGGGCAGCGCCAGCGCGTCATGATTGCCATGGCGCTCGCACAAGATCCAGAACTGCTCATTTGTGATGAGCCCACCACCGCACTCGATGCCACCACGCAAGCAGAAATCTTAAACCTGGTAGAAAAGCTGGTGGAGGATCGTGGCCTGTCTTTGCTATTTATTACCCACGACTTAGGCGTTGTGGGGCGCATGTGCACCGAAACTCTCGTGCTGCAATCAGGTGTGATCGTCGAATCTGGTGCCACCGCCGATGTGCTTCACAACCCACAACATTCTTATACCCAAGAACTTATCGCGGCTTCCCAACTTGGTAGCCCCACAACGCACCCGGCTGCCGCAACGGAGATTGCCGTGCGCCTCGATAACGTGAGCAAAATCTACGGCACAAATACCGCCGCACACCAGGTCAGTCTAGAAATCCCCCGCAGCAGCCGCTGGGGTCTAGTCGGTGGCTCCGGTTCCGGAAAGAGCACCCTGCTGAACATGATTGCAGGGCTGACTCAGCCGACCTCAGGAAATGTCACCGTGTCCGGCTCGCTGCAGATGGTTTTCCAAGACCCCCAGGGCTCTTTGGACCCGCGCATGACCGTGCGCTCGATTATCGCCGAAGGGCTGCCGGAAAAACGCGATGTCACCGCCCAAGTCGACAAAGTACTCACAGCAGTAGGTCTTCTACCCGAGCACGCCACGCGCTATCCGCATGAATTTTCCGGCGGGCAGCGTCAAAGAATCTCCATTGCGCGCGCAATTGTTGGCAATCCTGATATTTTGCTTGCCGATGAAGCAGTCTCCGCGCTCGATGTCTCCGTGCGCTTGCAGATCCTCGATCTTTTAAATTCCTTAGTCGAGCAGCTGGATTTGACTCTGCTATTTATTTCTCACGACTTAGCCGTCGTGCGTCAGCTCTGCACACACGTAGCGGTGATGCATGAAGGGGAAATCGTTGAGCAGGGCCCCATTGAGCAGATATGGGAAACCCCCCAGCATAGCTACACCCAAGCACTACTTTCTGTTACGTAGCTTGAGAGCTAACTAGCTCGAATGCACGTCCAATAAAAATGACCCATCGAGCAAGTGCTCTTCCGAGTACTCAAAGACCGCGAAGGCTTCTTCCAAGCAAGCGATCTCCGCAGCGTGCGATCCTTCCGAAGGGGAGTTCATGAGCGCTAAACCCACTTTCACTTCGAGGTATAAATTTAAGTTCCACGAACCAATATAGCTTACAACGATGGAATTTTCCTAAGTACTACTGATGGCGAACACCTCTGGTTAAAGCTGATCAGTCTCCCACACTTGAGCCTAAAAATTGTGCTGTCCTGGGTTTTTCGGAATAATGGATAGCCCTCATTAATTTATATAATTTTGTAATCGATCTCTTAAGGATCAGCATGAGCGATAAACCATCGCAACCTCCCCAAGGCGGTAGTCGCCAAACTACCGTTGGAATTTATCCCCACGACATGCACCCTGGCCTGGTTCCAGGTATCCCGGTTGAAGAACAACGCAACCGCTTCGCAGTCGACAAAATCATTTTCTCCGTCACCGCAGTACTCATTGTTAGCTTCATCATTTGGGGCGTGTGGCGACCCGACCAGGTCTCCGAGGCTGCATCGACAGGCTTTAGCTGGGCTATTACTAATGCCGGCTGGCTGCTGAACTTCACCATGATCATGGCCATCGCGGTCATGGCCTATGTGGGATTCTCCAAGCTCGGGCGCATCAAGCTAGGCAAAGACGACGAAGAGCCAGAATTCCGGCGCTTTTCCTGGGTAGCCATGATGTTCGGTGCGGGCATCGGCGTGGGGCTGTTTTTCTACGGGCCTTCCGAACCGCTGTCGCATTACATCACTCCCCCGCCACACACCGTCGACGGCAACAGCGTTGAAGCCTTGCACCAAGCGATGGCACAATCGCACTTCCACTGGGGCCTTTCGCCCTGGGCAGCTTATGCCCTAGTCGGTGCCGCGATTGCTTATTCTTCCTACCGCCGCGGCCGCGTGACCTTGATTTCTTCTATTTTCAAGCCGCTCTTTGGCTCGCGTGACACCGATGGCCCACTGGGCAAACTCATTGATATTCTCGCGCTGATTGCCACTTTGTTCGGCACCGCTGCAACCTTGGGTGTTTCCGCCGTGCAGATTGGCCAAGGTGTGGAAATCGTCTCCGGCGCAGGTCCTGCCACCAACACCACGTTGGTTATCATCATCGCGATTTTGGGCATTGGCTTTATCTTCTCTGCCGTGTCCGGCGTTGCACGCGGGGTCCGCTACCTGTCCAATATCAATATTTCGCTCACCCTGGCTCTTGTGGTCTTCGTATTCATCGTCGGCCCGACACTCTTGCTGCTCAACCTTTTGCCTTCGGGTATTTTGATGTACATCAACGAGCTGTTGCCGATGATGGCAAAATCCTTGTCTTGGGGCGATGAAACCATCGAATTCCAGTCCTACTGGACCGCCTTCTACTGGGCCTGGTGGATCGCATGGACACCATTTGTCGGCATGTTCGTAGCTCGCATCTCCCGTGGCCGAACGCTACGTGAATTCACCGTCGTTACCGTATTTGCGCCAACCTTGATTTTGATTTTGGCCTTTACCGTCTTCGGCGGCACCGCCATTACGTTCCATCAGCAAGGTGTCGAAGGCTTCGACGGCTCAGAAGGCGGCGAGGCTGTGCTCTTTGCGATGTTCCAGAACCTCCCGCTCGGCCAAATCACCCCGTTTATCCTGCTCTTTGTATTGGCTGTATTCTTCATCACCTCTGCTGACTCAGCTTCGGTGGTCATGGGCACCATGTCATCGAAGGGCAACCCGACCCCAAATAAGATTCTCGTAGTCTTCTGGGGTCTATGCATGATGGGTATCGCAATCGTCATGCTGCTCACCGGCGGCGAAGATGTACTTTCCGGTCTGCAGAACCTGACCATCCTATCCGCGTTGCCGTTTAGTGTGGTGCTTCTGGTGATGATGGTCGCGTTCGTAAAGGACCTGCGCAGCGACCCGATGTTTATCCGCCGCACCTACGCGCAAACGGCGGTCGCCAACGCGGTTATCCGCGGCCTGGAAGAACACGGCGATGACTTTGAGCTCACCGTGCGCTCGGCAGAAGAGGGCCGCGGCGCCGGCGCTGACTTCGACTCCACCTCTGAGCGCTACACCGAGTGGTACCAGCGCACCGATGAAGACGGAGACAACGTCGACTACGACTTCGACACCGGTAAATGGGCCGATGGCTACGAAGACGAGTCAAAGAAGGATTAATCCTCTGGAGCCTTCACTGGCTCTCCCGCTTTCGCACTAGGGCTGCCCGTTTTTACCGCTGTACGGGCAGCCTTTGTGATCGTCGAAGGATGCTGGTCTTCGGTGGCAAGGCGCTCAAAGGCTATCGATGCCAACGCGGCTGCCTGATCCCCCAAAATGGAGTCATCGAAACGCGCGAGCGGCGAGTGATTCCATTCGCGCTGCGCATAAGGGGTCTGCGGGTTTGCAGTACCCAGCCAGAAGAAAGAGCCGGGGACCTGTGCAAGGACCGCGCCGAAATCTTCAGATGCCATCATTGGTGCCTCAAACTGGCGGATGGAGTCTGGCCCAAATTGCGCGCCCCACACGGTCGCTGCGAATTGGTTCTCACGCGCGTTGGTCTTGGTGGTGGGATACAGCACCTCGAAGTCGACTTCGACGGAACAGCGGTGCGCAGCGGCGATATTGGAAGTGACTTCGCCGATCACTTGGCGCACGGCATTGATCTGCTCATCACGCAGCACGCGAACTGTCGCGCTGAACGATGCCTGATCCGGAATCGCGTTGAAAGCGCCATCGCCCGCGCGCAGATTGGTCACCGTCAACACGATGGGTTCAAGTGCATCGAAGCGGCGTGTAATCGCGGTTTGCAGCGAGGTAATGATCTCTGCCAAACAGGTCACCGGATCCACGGCATCGTGCGGACGCGAACCGTGCCCACCCTTGCCATAGACTGTCACGGCTAGGTTCGAAGACGAGGCCATTGTCGGGCCATTGATGTAATGGAAAGTCCCGCGGTCTTGCGGGCCCACGTGCAGGCCATAGGCAGCGATTGGACGGCGCCCGGCAACATCCAACACGCCTTCCTCAATCATGATGTCTGCCCCGCCGGGACCTTCTTCGCCCGGCTGGAACATGAAGATGACATCGCCTGCGATTTCTTCACGGTGCTTGGACAGTATGTGCGCGGCACCCACCAAAGCCGCGGTATGCAGGTCATGCCCACATGCGTGCATGTAGTCATTGGTAGATGCAAAAGGACTGCCGGTGCGTTCTTTGACCGCTAGGGCATCCATATCCGCGCGCAAAAGCACCGAGACGGGGCGCTCACCGCGCTTGCCGCCACGCATCACGGCGGTCACCGAACTTAAATCTTGGCCGAGCGTAATCTCCAGCGGTAAACCCTCCAGCGCATTCAGAACCGCTTTTTGGGTACGCGGGAGCTCTAATCCGATTTCTGGATGACGGTGCAGCGTGCGCCGCAATTCTTGGAGCTCTTCGACCATCGCGGTGCCGGTTTCCCGAAAGACCTCACCGGCACTGCGCCCCTCAATGGTCGAGGCTACATAAGGCAAAGGCGGCAGCTTCTGCCCTTGCCGGGGAAGCTTACGCTTTGGCTTGAGTTGGCTATAAGGATTTCCAGAAGGTGATTCCATGCCAACCAAGTCTAGCGATGTTTAATCCGGTTCTATTCCGAATCAGTGGACAACGCCGCCACGAATGCTTCCTGCGGAACGTTGACCGAACCAATCGCCTTCATGCGCTTCTTACCGGCTTTCTGCTTCTCCAGCAGTTTGCGCTTACGGGAAATATCGCCGCCATAGCACTTAGACAACACGTCCTTGCGCATCGCGCGAATATTCTCACGGCTAATGATCTTCGAGCCAATCGCTGCCTGAATAGGCACCTCAAATTGCTGGCGCGGGATGAGCTCTTTAAGCTTCTTCGTCATCTTATTGCCGTAGTAATTAGCGTTGTCCTTGTGCACGATGGCCGAAAACGCATCAACTGGCTCGCCTTGGAGCAAGATATCAACCTTGACTAGGTCTGCCTCCTGCTCACCTGCTTCCTCGTAGTTGAGGGAAGCATAGCCCTTCGTACGAGACTTGAGCATGTCGAAGAAGTCGAAAATAATCTCACCCAAAGGCATGACATAGCGCAATTCCACGCGGTCTTCAGACAGGTAATCCATACCCTGCATCTGTCCACGCTTGGTCTGGCACAGCTCCATCGTCGGGCCCACATAAGCCTCCGGAACGATGATCGTCATCTTCACGATAGGCTCGTAGACCTCGGGGATTTTTCCGCTTGGCCAATCCGAAGGGTTGTGCACCATCCGCTCCGAACCATCTTCACTTATGACGCGGTAGGTTACCGAAGGCGCCGTGGAAATCAGGTCTAGGTCGAACTCGCGCTGCAGACGGTCACGGGTAATTTCCATGTGCAAAAGACCCAAGAAGCCACAGCGGAAACCAAAGCCCAACGCGACGGAGGTTTCTGGTTCGTAGGTCAGGGAGGCATCGTTAAGCTGAAGCTTTTGCAACGCATCACGCAAAGCCGGGAAATCTGCCTGCGAAATTGGGAACAGACCCGAGTACACCATTGGTTTCGGATCGGCGTAACCGGTTAGCGGCTCATCCGCGCCCTTGGCAGCCCAGGTGACGGTGTCACCCACCTTGGTCTCACGCACGTCTTTCACGCCGGTAATCAGGTAGCCAACCTCACCCGGGCCCAGGCCCTTAACCGGTGTTGGCGTCGGGGAAACCACACCGAGCTCTAAGATATCCAGCTCCACGCCAGTGTTCATCATGCGGACTTTTTGACGCGGCTCCAATTTGCCATCCACCATGCGGATGTAGGTAACCACGCCGCGGTAGGTGTCATAGACTGAGTCAAAAATCATCGCGCGTGCTGGCGCATCTACACCGAAATCACTACTCGGCGCAGGGATAAGCTCAGTAACCTTGTCCAAAAGCTCCGGTACGCCTTCACCGGTCTTACCGGAAACGCGCAGGACTTCTTCTGGCTCCACGCCAATGATATTCGCGATTTCCAGCGCATACTTTTCTGGCTCTGCATTAGGCAGGTCAATCTTATTGAGCACTGGAATGATTTCCAGGTCATTTTCCATCGCCATATAAAGGTTAGCCAGCGTTTGTGCTTCGATGCCCTGGGCGGCATCGACAAGCAAAATGGCTCCTTCACACGCATCCAAAGAGCGCGATACCTCATAAGAGAAGTCAACGTGACCTGGGGTGTCAATCATCTGCAGGACAATTTCTTGCCCCTTGTGCTCACCCGAGCGAGGAATCCACGGCAAACGCACGTTCTGCGCCTTAATGGTGATACCGCGTTCGCGCTCAATATCCATGTTGTCCAGATACTGATCGCGCATATCGCGCGCTGCAACAACATTAGACAGCTGCAAAATACGGTCTGCCAACGTCGACTTACCATGGTCAATGTGCGCGATGATGCAGAAGTTCCGGATCCGGGCGGGATCCGTCAACGTCGAAACGGCAAAATTGTTAGTCAAAAGGTTCCTATTCCATTTCCATGCACATAAAGAAAGCTTGTACCAACCATACCGAAGACAACCTATAAAATAGGAGTTAGGATGGTGAATATGAATAACACCTTTGTGTCCCGCTTGCGCAAGGTCGCTGGCATTGAGGTGAAAGAGCCCTTAGACCTTGGACTTTCTCGCATCAATGCCCGCTTAGGCATGCACGGAACACATGGCGGGACTGATCCCCGCAAACCTGCCAAAATTCGTGTTGAGCACACCGAGGCACGCGCACGCTCAATCTTTTTCGCACCCGATATGGACGGCCAAGCCGACTCCGGCGAAGTCGTGTGGGTGTGGGCACCAACTGAAGGCCCCAGCTCGCCACCGACGGAGCGCGCCATTTTATTAGTAGGTCGTACTCGCTCCACGGTTTTGGGACTTTTGATTTCCCCTAATGCTTCGCATGCTGACGATGAAGGCTGGTTGGCCATCGGCTCAGGTGAATGGGATGATTCGCGCCGGCAGTGCTGGGTGCGTCTCGACCGCGTACTAGAAGTATCGGAAGAGCAAGTACGCCGCAAAGGCATCTTGTTCCCGGAGCGCCGCTTTGAGCGCATTGCCAACCGTCTGCGCCAGAAATTCCACTGGGGATAAGAATTTGAATATTTGCCCCAGCCCTTGGTACTGTATCCAGGTTAGTTAACTTTTTGTGCGCGATTGCGCTAGCGGTCAGGACCTTGGGTCCGCTCGTTAATCGCCAAAACTTCCCCTTCGGGAAGTTGGGAGCTGTGCACATGAGGTTAAATATCCAATCACTATAGATTTACAAGAGGTATATCTCATGGCAAATATCAAGTCCAAGCAAAAGCGCGTTCTCACCAACGAGAAGGCACGTCTGCGTAACAAGTCCGTTCGCTCTGCAGTCCGCACCGAGATCCGCAAGTTCCGCGCCTTGGTTGAGGCTGGCGACAAGGCTGGTGCTGAGGCACAGCTGCGCAAGGCTTCCCGCGCATTGGACAAGTCCGTATCCAAGGGCGTCTTCCACCGCAACAACGCGGCTAACAAGAAGTCCGGTATGGCTGCCGCTTTCAACAAGATGAACTAATCTTGGCTTAAAGCATCACCTGGTGCCCCATGCAAGCAATTGTGTGGGGCACCAGGTGTTTTCTAATGATGTTCGAACTAATGCTGGGTTAGTCCGGCGGGGCGGCTAAGATACTTTAACGATGACAAACCTGAAGCCCTTGGTAAAGTGGGTCGGCGGGAAACGCCAGCTTTTGCCACATATTCACGCTGCCCTACCGGCAACGGGCTACTCAACCTATTTTGAGCCCTTTCTAGGTGGTGGCGCGGTTTTGTGGTCCCTAGCTCCAGAAAAAGCCGTGGTCAATGACCTCAACGCTGAGCTAATCAACTTGTACACCGTGGTTCGCACGGATGTAGAAGCGCTCATCGCGGAGCTTCAGGATTATCCCAATGATGAGGAATTCTTCTACCAGCTGCGTGCATTAGACCGCGACTCGGAAGTATTTGCTGCGCTCTCCCCTGTAAAACGCGCTGCCCGCACGGTTTATTTAAACAAGACCTGCTACAACGGGCTGTATCGCGTCAACCAGGCCGGCCAGTTCAACTCGCCTTTTGGGCGCTATAAAAAGCCCCTCATTTGTGATGAAAAGACTCTCAACGCCATCAACATCTACCTGCGTGACAACGACGTCACCTTTTTAAATGGCGATTTCAAAGATGCCGTCTCGTCAGCCCAGGCCGGCGATTTTGTCTACTTCGATCCGCCCTATGACCCGGTCAATGTCACCAGTAACTTTGTTGGCTATGCCGCCGGTGGGTTCGGCCGCGACAATCAGGTGGAGCTCAAAGAGCTGTGCGATGAGCTCACAGACCGCGGCGTGAAGTGGATGCTGTCTAATTCCGCCACGGAATTCATTCGTGAACTGTACGCGGAGTACCACGTTGATATCGTAGGGGCATCCCGCGCGATTAATTCCGTGGCGTCCAAGCGCGGCAAAGTCGATGAGGTGCTAGTAAGAAACTATGACAAGTGAAGCTGAGCTCCGCACACTCTTCGGCGTAAAAAGCAGCCAGACGCTAGGCCGCAATGACTATGGCTGGTTGCGGGTTTTTAGGCACAAGCAGCTTAACGATGCCGGCTTCTTCCGTATCACCGCCGCCGAACTTAAAGAGCTCTCACTGCGTGAGCCCCGCTTGATGGCCAAGCATGATTCCACAGCGGCCAGGCCTTGGATTTTTAAAGAGCTAGGCCTTAATATCATTCCGCTTTCGCGCTTTGAGTACTTAGTGGGCAAGTTCGACCTTTTTGCGAAGTTTCCTGAACCAGAAACGCTTGGCCCCGTCCGGTATATGCCTTTTCCGGATGATATTGAATCGCTGAATCCAGATGACATCACCTCTGAAGCAGCGGCGCTGAATGCATCCGCATTGTCCCATATCCTGGATGACTTTCTAGAAACATCTACGCTGCAGGCCACCGTGGCGGGAAGAATGTCTACCGGGAGCATTGATGTTCGCCTTGCCTGCGGTGATTTCCAGGTGTCCAAGGCGCAGATGGAAATTGATGCCGGCTTGGAATCAGCGGATGTGCTGGGACTTATTGAAGCCAAGAACCATCTCTCGGATGATTTCAATATCCGCCAGCTTTACTTCCCTTTCCGGCGCTTTTCTCAAAGCCTGTCTAAGCCAGTCGCCCCAGTTTATCAGGTCTATTCCAATGGTATTTTCCATCTCTACCGCTTCGACTTCGACGATGTACTGCGGCCGGAATCCATTCGGCTTGTAAAGTCGGCGCGCTATACGCTGACACCGTCGAGTATCACGCTGGATGTCATCGACAAGCTGCTCAAGACAGTGCCCATCACCGCGGAGCCGGAAGCTATCCCCTTCCCACAGGCGGATAGCTTCGCGCGCGTGATTAACCTGTGCGAACAGCTGCAAGATTCTGAACTCAGTGTTGAAGCGATTACTGAGAACTACGATTTCACCTCGCGCCAGACCAATTATTACACCGGCGCAGCTAAGTACCTGGGACTGGTAAACGATACCAACCGCATGTGGTCACTGACGGATTTCGGCGCGAAGGTCATGGCCAGTGAGCGCAACGACCGCAACGTAGCACTCATCAAAGCGCTACTGCGCCATGAAGTCTTCCACGTGGTATTAGCTAGAGCCCTAGAAAAAGGGGAAGTTCCCGACCGCGCCACCATTGTGTCCATCATGGAGGCATCGAACCTGGAACTATCCGCATCCACCGTCACCCGCCGCGCGGGCACCGTGTTGTCGTGGATGCAGTGGGTATGGTCGCTGGCAACAACCGAAGAGCTTAAGCTTTAAAAGCCGACGATATCGCGCAATCCAGTGATTGCCAGTGCTACACCCGCAATCATGAAGAAGGAACCAGCGGCGATATCAATCCACGGGCCCGCCGCCAAAAGCTTACGGCGCACGGCCTTTGTGGAGACCACGAAAGCGATAATGACGAACATTACGTAGCAAGAAAAGCTCATCGCCAAAATCAGGGTGATCGCTACGCCTATCGATGGACTCGCCGGCAACAGTGGCGCAATCAACGCCGAGAGGAATAGGACGATCTTGGGGTTGGAGAGATTCGTCGCTAAGCCTGTGCGAAAGGTATGCCGCAGCCGACCCAACTGGGCTTCCTGCTCCGCCAGTGACATGGGCACCGCGCTGCGCGAATCCCACCCTGCTTTGAAAGTGGAATACCCCATGTAGACCAACCAGCTACCGCCGAGTAGCTGCACCAGACCTAAAAGCTGCGGGAATGCCGTCAACAAGGCTGCCGCGCCCAGTACGGTGAGCGAGGTCCACATCAAAACGCCCACTTGAATACCTGTCACCGCAGCGACGGCATGACGACGAGATTTCGTCGCCAGGCGCGTAATCAGGATGGTGTCAGGGCCTGGGCTCAGCGCCCCCAACAGGTTTAAAACAACGATTGTGGCAAGGGACGACAAACTCACTCGAAGCGTCCCAGAAGATCCTCGCGGCCAAACATCTTGGCGGTATCAACTGCATTGGGAGTACCAGCATTCGGGTTGGCACCCGCTTCTAGTAGCGCGTCGATGACGGCGTCTTCTTTCTTGAAAATAGCGCCCGCCAATGGCGACTGGTTGCGGTCATTAAGCAGGTTCACATCTGCGCCTACTTCGGCCAAAGCCTTGACCAGCTCCGGATGCCCGTTGTATGCGGCGAGCATGACAAAAGACTGGCCATCTTGGTTGACCATATCTACGCTAACGCCCTGCTTAATGTACTCAACCAGGGTGATATCGCCGTTGCGCGCTAAGTCAAAAAGTTTGCTCGCGAACTCGGCGATTTCCTGTTCACTATTTTGTTCACTCATGCCGTTTAGTTTATCGTGCAAGCTGCGCGATTTGCCTAACGGCCGCCTCAACCGCATAGTCCGCACCATCGCGGCCTAAACTTTTGACCTGTCCATCGAGGTCAGAAACAATAATGACGGCCTTGCTGATATTATCGCCCGACCAGCGCCTAGCAATCGGCGCGGTTTTCTCCGCGACATAAGGATGCAGTCCCGATTGCTTCGCCAAAGAGAACTTATCCCCACGCGCGGTATACAGCCTGGCAATCACGCCGACCTTATTCGCCAGCGCCGCCGCAATGCCCACGGGTTCTGCGCCCAATTGCAGCGCACGACGACACGTAGCGATGGCCTCGCCCGCGCGCCCTGCCACCGCCGCATCAGCGATGTCCCAGTTTTCTACTTCAGCAACACCGGCGTAGTACCGCTGGACTGTTTGCCTGGTGACGTTGCCACCGGTATCAGCTACGAGCTGCGAAATCGCTGCCGCGAGCGCGCGCAGATCCGAGCCCACACCTGAGAGCAACGCATCCACTACATCCGGGGTGGGCCGAATTCCGTGCGCTGCGAACTCACGCGTTGCCCAAGGCTTGACCTCATTGTCATAAAGGCTAAAGACCTCATGCACGCGCGCGAGCTTTTGCAGCTTCGCCATCAACTCCGGCGGCTTCTTGCGGTTCTTAAGGTTCTTCCGCGACGTCGCGAAGTTAATCACCATCGTCATGCCCGGCGCGGGGTCTTTCGCCGCATCGACGATGAGCTTGATCAGCGCCGATCCAACTCGCTCCGTATCCGCAATGACAATCACGCGGGTCTCCCCAAAGAGCGACGGGCTGGTTGCCTCAATCAGCTCCCATTCGGTAACCTCTGCCGCACGCAGAATCTTCAGCTCCGGCTGTTCCCCGGTTTCTTCTGCCACCGCTTTTTGGATAGACCTGCGGGCACGCTCTGCCAAAAATTCATCATCGCCCACAATCAGGTGCACCGGTTCCATGCAGACCATCATAGAACACCTAAAATCTTCCGTCCGCAGCGTGCTGGGTTCCATCCGAATACACGATGACTTCCCCATCACGGTTCGGAAAGAGCACCGGAATGCCTTCCGGGGTTTGGATGCCGCGGCTGCTCTTGTGCCCCTCGCCATCGAGAACAATAATCGCCTGGGTGCCAGCAGGAACATTATCGATATCTTCTTCACTGTTCACGGTGTGCACCTGCGTAATCTCCAATGGTTGCGGGCGCGGTTGGAAATTAACGCCGAAGATGATGAGCAGCCCGGCGATGGCAGCGAAGGTTTTTCGCGGATGTCCACAAACAAGGCCCGCGATAATCCAGCCGTAGGCAAGCAGCACCGCGATGGGTGACGCGGCAATCACGGCGAGTGGAAGCTGCTGCGCGCCGGCCGCGATGTGATAAATCCACCAGGTGCACGGTTCGATGAGTTTCAGGAGGAGGATGGCGGGGGCATCGATAGGCAACTGTGCAAGACCTGCTGCAATGAGCCCCACGATGGTAATCGGCGCAGAGACGGGCGCTACCAGCACATTGACTAGCACAGATACCAGGGACACTTCACCGGCCATCAGTGCCACGATCGGCATGGTGGCAAGGTCAGCAGCGATGGCAACGGCCAGTGTGCGGGATAAAATATCCGGCCACTTCAGCGGCGCAAGAACGCGGTGCATCATGGGTGTCAACACCACAATAGATGCCGTTGCCGCGCACGAGAGCGCAAAACCGAAGCTCGCGGCCATATTGCTATCCCATACAATCAGGCCAATAATACCGATGCAGAGTGAATGGATTGGCTCTGCCCGCGAGGAATTGACCACAGCCAAGAGCCCAACAACGCCGGCAACGCTCGCGCGCAGGACCGAGGGCTCAGTACCGACTAAAACCACGAAGCCAAGCAGTGCAACCCCAGCGGAAATCACCTGCACGCGTGGACCTAATCCGACCCAGCGACACAACAAGAAGAAAGCAGTCAGCACGATTGCAACATTGGCGCCAGATACTGCGGAGAGATGTGAAAGTCCGGTATCAATAAACAGTTCTTGCTGCGCGGCATCTTGCAACGACGTATCCCCGAGCACCATGCCTGAGATCAATCCTTGGGAGGCCTCACCAACAGATGCTTGCACCGCTTCGCGGAAATTGTCAGAGACCCGCACAGCGAGTCCGGTGGCCTCGGTGAACTCAACCACCTCTCCATTGCCGATGACGCCGGAAACACTCGGTGATTTGGATTCACTCCAGCGCGCGTTGACCTCCACGATGGAGCCGGTATCGATGCCCTCGGGAAGTTCTTCAACAAAGACAGGATAGGTAGCGCCTTCAGCGTGCAGCCGGATAAGAAAGCCTGACGATGTCTCCGTCGGACTCATCGTCACCTTGCCCATGGATATCTCGTCCGGCGCACGCCGCATACGCACGTGGGTCACCAACATGGACACCAGCCCCAGTGCGGACACTAGAATCGCCTGTCCGAACTGTTTAAATATCACCATCCCAGCCGTGGCAATCAGCAACGCAACTGCTGCTACTGGCAGATATCCGCACAAAACCAAAAGCGCTACTGCCCACACAGCAAGCGCCGAGGGCACCAGACGAAGCTCACGCATGTGTTTCTACACAGTCACAAGCTCGTGGAGCTTTTCAAATTTTGCCGGACCAATGCCGCTGATATCCAAAAGATCTTCGATCGCGGAGAACTTCCCCACGGTATCGCGGTGCGAAACAATCGCCTCTGCAGTTACTTCGCCCACCCCAGGTAGCTGCATTAATTCAGTCGCCGAAGCGGTGTTGAGATTGATCTTTGAGCTATCACCGCCACCAGACTCGCCGTCTGCTTCGGTATCTATAGGAGGGGCTTCGCCGATTTTTTGGACGTAGATCTGTTCGCCATCGACAAGCACTTGTGCGTGGTTGATGGAAACGATATCCGCATCAGCTGCGAGTCCGGAGACTTCCAAGGCATCAGCGATGCGCGAGCCTTGCGGCAGAGTGATGATGCCAGGGCGCTCTACCGCGCCGACGAGTGACACCACCACCTCTTCCGGCAGCGCTTCTTCCGATGCGGCGACGGGCTCGGCCGCTTCGATGGCCGGGAGCTGATCTGAATCGGGCGGAGATGTAAGCGCCAGCCATAATAAAACGCTGATGATAATTGCCAAGGCGGCGACAATGGCCTGCCATGGCGCGATTTTCAAACGCGGGGTCGGATAGGAAACATCGAGGATAGGTTCTTCACCAGTTGGTGCGGTCAGTTCTGATAAACGGTCACTAATTCGATTCATGACCTGAGACTAGGACGAAGTCAATACTTCGCGATAGCCCCAGGCTCAAAATCTGTGGATAACTTTAATGACACGTCACCGAAGAGGCGGAGTTATCCACAGACGCGTGCTTTGCGACCGCCCAACCGAAGGTCATCGCG
>Ga0209487_1002202_pt1 | contig 15979 bp, 12 predicted proteins | sample Poulit2012_FD_187524 | JGI IMG/M metagenome (GOLD analysis project Ga0209487, IMG submission 187524) | Agricultural soil microbial communities from Georgia to study Nitrogen management - Poultry litter 2012 (SPAdes) (version 2) | ecosystem: Environmental > Terrestrial > Soil > Agricultural land...
CAGCTTTGTAGCTTCTTGATACCTTTTACCTTTTTTAGCCATTTTGTTTCCTCCTCTATTGTGGTTATAACGGTAATACCTCCCACTTATAAAAGCACAACGGCTTTTATAAACTTACGCAGATGTCGGGTATAAAGAGATCTTCACACCTTCATCCTATCCACGAAAAAGGTTGCGGGAAATTAAATTTCCAATCGCAACCTGTACCGTATTTAGTCCTTAAAGATTAATCTTCAATCGTAATACCCATGCTGCGGGCAGTACCCTCAACCATGCGCATCGCTGCTTCTACATCAGCAGCATTTAAGTCTTCCATTTTCAATTCTGCGATCGCTCTTACTTTGTCGCTTTTTACAGTTGCAACTTTACTACGGTTCGGTTCACCTGAAGCAGTTTCAATGCCAGCTTCTTTTTTCAATAGAACAGCAGCCGGCGGTGTTTTAGTAATAAACGTAAATGAACGATCTTCAAATACCGTGATTTCAACCGGAATAATCATTCCAGCCTGTTCTTGCGTACGGGCGTTAAATTCTTTACAGAATCCCATGATGTTCACACCTGCTTGACCTAATGCAGGTCCTACCGGCGGAGCAGGGTTTGCTTTTCCTGCTGGAATTTGTAATTTAACTAACTTGATTACTTTTTTAGCCACGAGACACACCTCCTTAAGTCCGTGATGTGGTAATAGGGTTCTCAAGGTCCCCTCCCACTCATATTTAAACAGCTCCATCGTTTGCGAGCGTCAATAACAAGAGAATTTTAGCATAGATTATCAAATAATGCAAGACCTGATTTTCGCCAATTATTCTACATATCCCTCTTGGCTGTTTTCTAAACGTTTCAAAAGTTCTTTCCAGATTCCTAAAAATGTAGCATTATAATATTATCTTCAACTACCGCAACTGGAATACACTCGCTTTCCGCGGGCGGCTAATGAGCCTCCTCGAGCTACGCTCTGCGGGGTCTCATCGAGGCCTTTCCTCCCGCTGGAGTCTCGCGTATTCCAGTTGCTCGGCTGGGTTTTCATTCTCAACGAGTTGCTTTACTATTCCATTCATCCGAGTCAATTTCATAGGTGCTTAAACTGATTCGTCCAATCATAATATATATGATTGGATTGTTCGTTAATTCGAAGCTCTACCTCGTTGATTGGAACGGAAGGCGGCGACTCCTGCGGGAATAGCATGGGCCTTGAGACCCCGTAGTGCGAAAGCACACGGAGGCTCAAGGCATGCCCGCGGAAAGCGTCCGCCTGCAGTGGAAATCAACATTTTTAAACACATATACGGATCGTTCAGCTTTACATCCAGGCTATAAATGAGGAAAGAGCTTCTGGGATGTTCCGCTAGTGATTAGGGAGTAGTTATAGCCTGCGAAATCAACATCATAGTGCCCCCCACTTAAATAGAGTTATTCTAAGTTGTGGCAAAATGCATGACTCCCCGAAAAATACAAACCAATTTTCTTCGTGCGATTAAGGCTACCGAAGCCTTCCTTATCCTCAGGGAACAAAGGGTTTCGGTAGGCGAGAATAGCACATACTTATAGATAGCGACCTAGAAGTTACCTCGCAGTTTATAGATTTCGCGTCATAACCAACACTGTTTACAAAAAGCCCCTAAACAACTTTTTACAGTTTTTCAATCTGGGTGTAGTCCAGTTCAACGGGTGTTTCCCTTCCAAACATGTTCACATGCACCTTAATTTTCTGTTTGTCCGTATCGATATCTTCAATTGTTCCGGTGAAATCGGTAAACGGCCCATCTGTCACGCGCACATTTTCTTTCAATTCAAAGTCTATTTGAACAACAGGGTCGTTCATTCCCATTTGTTTCAGTAATGTTTCCACTTCTTCAGGCAATAGTGGTGTCGGCTTTGCCCCTTGTCCACTTGAACCAACGAACCCCGTCACTCCCGGTGTATTTCGAACGACATACCAGGAATCGTCAGTCATGATCATTTCAGCTAGTACATAGCCGGGGAAAAATTTCTTTTTAACTACTTTCTTTTTCCCGTTTTTGATTTCAGTCTCTTCTTCTTCCGGAACAAGGACACGAAATATCTTATCTTCCATCCCCATTGTTTCTACCCGCTTCTCTAAATTCGCCCTTACTTTGTTTTCATACCCTGAATACGTATGAATCACATACCAGTTCTTTTCCATTTCATCAGGACAACATAATTTGTCCTTTCCCTCCCTTATGTAGGTTAATAATCAATATTTTCCTGCTACTATATATAATTGTTCAGGCTGTACCATACCACAGTGAAAACATGCTCCCTTCAAGGGTCTTTTCTAACTTGTTCTTTTCAAAAGGAGTCTCGCATTCCACCGCTCGCAAGTATTCACTTCTCTAGTGGAACGTTTCAAAAGTTCTTTCCAGATCTCTAAAAGTAACTGGGTATTCGAAAAAGATGTAGCATCAAAATATTCTCTTCGACTACCGCAACTGGAATACACTCGCTTTCCGCGGGCGGCTAATGAGCCTCCTCGAGGCCTTTCCTCCCGCTGGAGTCTCGCGTATTCCAGTTGCTGGGCTAGATTTTCATTCCCAACAAGTTGCTTTATTATGTCAATTCATCCAAGTCAATTTCATAGGTGCTTAAACTGATTCATCCAATCATAATATATATAATTTTATCGTTCGTTAATTCGAAGCGCTACCTCGTTGATTGGAACGGAAGGCGGCGACTCCTGCGGGAATAGCAAAAGGTCTTCGGTGGGACGAACGATAGTGCAGTCCCATGAGTCTTGAGACCCCGGAGTGCGAAGCACACGGAGGCTCAAGCCATGCCCGCGGAAAGCGTCCGCCTGCAGTGGAAATCAACTGTTTCAGCCCATCCCCTACCACCTCTATGTATAGGATAACATGGATGGGGGGAGTTAATTTAGCCGTTCTGCACTAGTATAGCCCCACGTTTAAAAACACCTTTATTAGCAAACCAGACGTTCACTATACCTTTTGACGAAATGCCTTCGTTGCACTTAGGCAGAAGGTAAGTATTGTTTCTTTACTGCCAAAAACACTATTTTAAAAACCAATATTAAAAAACCCGTTTATTGCGGGTTTTTCGGATATCAATACTATTCAACTTTATTCATTATAACATAATTCAAACACAGTTATTCAAAAAAAGCATTTAAAAATTGTGAAATCCCAAGATCCACTATCGAAAAGAATATTGCTACAAAGGCTACCGTTGAAATTACAGTGATTGTATAGCTTGTTAACTCCCGGCCTTTGGGCCAAGTAACCTTTTTCATCTCCCGAGATACATTTTTAAAAAACTGAAAAAGCTTCACGCGTGTACCCCCTCGAACTTTCCTATTTCGTCTCGCGATGTAGTGTGTGTGTTCCACATGTTTTGCAAAACTTCCGCACTTCCAATCGTTCAGGGTGTGCGGAGGTGTTTTTATCGGTTGTATAATTTCTGCTTGCACAGTTTGTACAAGCTAACGTTGTTTTTTTACTCATTGCCGCACTCCATCTATGGGTTTTTTCTCCTAATTAATGTAGCACGGTTCTTGTCCTATGTCAACGATTGGCGCATTCTACAGGAGCCCGGGAGCACGCTCAACAAGAGCCAATGAAGAGATGTTCCTCTTATCATTTGGTGTTCTTTTGAACTCCTCTATAAACGTAAGTCATTTGCTGTAAGCACCCGCTCCAACTTCCTTTTTACACGCTGGAGGGCATTGTCAATTGATTTTTCATGACGTTTTAACTCAATAGAAATCTCCTGGTAGGAGCACCCATCCAAATACAGCTGGAGTACTTTCTTTTCTAATCCGCTTAATAATTCCGATAATTTGAGTTCCAAGTCAACCAACTTTTCATGATTTACAAGCAGTTCTTGTGGATCTATCGCTTTAGATCCGGCAATAACATCCAGCAGTGTACGATCCGCTTCTTCGTCATAAATCGGTTTGTCGAGGGATACGTAAGAATTTAACGGAATATGTTTTTGTCTTGTTGCAGTTTTAATTGCGGTAATAATTTGCCTTGTAATACATAGTTCAGCAAATCCCTTAAACGAAGCAAGCTTGTCCCCGTCATAGTCGCGGATTGCTTTATAAAGTCCAATCATGCCTTCTTGAATAATATCTTCTCTGTCAGCCCCTATTAAAAAGTAGGTACGTGCTTTCGCTCTGACAAAATTTTTATATTTATGTAATAAAAACTCTAATGCTTGGCTGTTTCCTTGATGAACCAATTTTAATATTTCATCATCTACAAGCATTTGTAAACTATCATTACTTTTTTCTAATTGCTTGACATTCACTAATGATGACCCCCTGCCATACTGCAAGTCAATAAGAAAAATTTCAGTCATAAAACGACCGGAACCAGATAATATGACATTATACAGTAAGCGTTTCAATAACTCAACATAGGAAATGTAGGGATTGCTGAAAAAACATCCCCCTTCCCTATATTTCTCCACGCCTCCACTTTTCAAATGTTTCCATCACATCCTGTTTCAATGGTATTCTTGACTGCGGCTGCATAATTTTATGGTTTTCAATCCGTTTTGCAATTTCTCTGTCAATGCTGTTCAGTTCAATCAAAAGTTCTCTCGCTGATATACGTAAAGCGCCCCTTGCGAAGATCGTACTTTGTTCAGCATAATCCGATGTCGCTACATATACCTGGTTTTTCACGTTTTTAAGCGATTTTACCAGCCTTTCAATACACTCATCGGCTGTTTCTTTCTCTTTTGTATAAATAATCTCGACCTGATGTGTATGATATTTGCTCGCCGTCCCTTGCACATAGTAGGCGTCAAAAACGACAATCACCCTGTCACCAGCATATGCTTTATATTCCGCCATGTAATCAATTAAACGATCGCGAGCTTGTCCCATATCTTTTTCTTTTAACTTCTGTAAGTCATCCCACGCTCCAATGATATTATAGCCGTCAACTACGAGTACATTCATCATTACTTACCAATTGGATACCTTTTCCGGTAAACTTCATAAAGCAATAAGCTGCATGCTACGGACGCATTCAGTGATGAAACTTTCCCTGTCATGGGCAAGCTGACTGTCCAATCACATTTTTCTTTGACAAGACGGCTCATCCCTTTTCCTTCATTTCCGATCACGAGCGCAATCGGAATCTCACCATCGAGTTCGCGATAATCCTCCGTACCATCAGCATCTGTACCAACCACCCATACATGCTTTTGCTTTAATTCCTCGATGGTATTGGCTACGTTCGTAACACGCACAACAGGGATATGCTCTAATGCTCCTGCGGCTGTTTTTGCGACAGTAGCTGTCAAACCTACTGAACGTCTTTTCGGTATAATAACACCATGTGCACCGGTTGCGTCAGCAGTACGTAAAATGGAACCTAAGTTGTGCGGGTCTTCCAGCTCATCCAAAATAATCAAGAAAGGGGCTTCATTCCTGGCATCTGCCTCCGTGAATAAATCATCCAGTTCAGCATATTGGTAAGAAGCCACATAAGCGACAACACCTTGGTGATTTTCTTTTGTTAACTCATCCAGTTTGTTTCTAGGTACTTGTTGGACAATCGTCCCAGCCGCTTTAGCCAGTTGTTTAAGTTTCCCTTGCGCATTCCTGTTTAGTTGCTCCGAAACAAAAACCTTGTTCACGGAACGTCCGGATTTCAGTGCTTCTATGACCGGGTTTTTCCCGGCAATTATTTCTTGTTCCACTTTAATCACTCCCCTCTACAAATCTTACAGCTTCTGTTAATAATACCGTTAATCGTTCTTGATTTTTCAAAAGATAGTGGTAGCCAAGCAAGGCTTCGAACGCTGTACTATACCGGTAAGTTTGTACACTCGTATTTTTAGGTATCGAACCGGATTTTGCATTTCTACCTCGCGCAACAACCCGGCGCTCTTCCTCTGATAAGTAATCCGTATGCAACCAGTGCAGGATGACTGCTGCCTGTGCCTTTCCGGAAACAAAAGTGATCGCTTTTTGATGCAACTGATTTGGTTTCACCTGTCCCGTTTCCAGTAAATGTTCCCGTACATGCAGCTCATAAACAGCATCACCTGCGTAAGCAAGGGCTAAACTTTTCATTTGTTTTACATCCTGCTTCATGTCTAGCCTCTTTTCCAGCGAATCCCTTGCGCCGTATCTTCTAAAATAATGTCTTTTTCTTTAAGCAGATCCCTTATTTCATCCGCTCGTGCGAAATTGCGGTTTTTTCTCGCTTCCGTTCTCTCCTGAATCAACGCTTCTATTTCCTCATCAAGCAGTTCTTTTTCCTGTTCTAATTCAATGCCGAGAACATTGAAAAAGGCGAGCATCGTATCTTGGAACGCTTGGATCACATTTGTTGATGTTTGCTTGGATTGCAAATAAAGATTCGCTTCTTTTGTTAAGTCAAACAGCACAGCGATTGCATTTGCTGTATTAAAATCATCATCCATTTCCGCTTCAAAGCGATCGTTAAAACTTTGAATTTTCTCCAGCCATTCGTTGGCATCCTGATCCAAATTTAAACTTGCCTGCTTCCGGTGTTCTAAATTAAAGTATGCTGTTTGTACGCGTTCCAGGCTGTGTTTCGCGCTTTCAAGCAGCTCCTCTGTAAAATTAATCGGATTACGATAATGAACACTTAGCATGAAAAAGCGGATAACTTGCGGATCATGCTGTTCGATTAATTCCCTTGTCAACACAAAATTGCCAAGAGATTTCGACATTTTTTCGTTATCAATATTGATATACCCGTTATGCATCCAATAGTTTGCAAACGTTTGTTCATTCCCTGCTTCCGACTGCGCAATTTCATTCTCATGATGCGGAAATGTCAGGTCCTGCCCGCCTGCATGAATATCAATCGTTTCACCGAGGTATTTTTTAGCCATTGCCGAGCATTCGATATGCCAGCCGGGACGCCCTTGCCCCCAAGGAGAATCCCAAGCAACTTCTCCTTCTTTGGCACCTTTCCAAAGCGCAAAATCAAGCGGGTCTTCCTTTTTCTCGCCGATATGAATACGTGCACCTGATCGTAATTCATCAATAGACTGATGTGACAACTTCCCGTACCCTTCAAATGCCCTCGGTTTAAAATAAACGTCTCCATTAACCGCATATGCATAATCTTTCTCAATTAATGTTGCAATAAAAGCAATGATATCGTCCATTGTTTCCGTTACACGGGGGTTGTGTGTCGCCTCTTTCACACCTAACGCCTGAACATCTTCTAAATAGGCATTGATAAAGCGATTTGACACATGAGAAACTTCTTCATCAAGTTCATTTGCTGCATGAATAATCTTATCATCAACATCTGTGAAGTTTAGCACGTAATCAACGTCATATCCTTTATATTCAAAATAACGTCGAACCATGTCAAAAACAATGGCCGGGCGCGCATTTCCGATATGAATATAATTGTAAACCGTCGGACCACAAACATACATCCTTACTTTTCCTTTTTCCAACGGCTGAAAAGCTTCTTTTTTGCGGGTTAATGTGTTATATACTACTATCGACATGTTGATTCTCCTCTTTCAATTTCGCTATTTCCGCTTTTAACGCATCGAGCTCTGCTTGCAGTTGATCACACCGGTCTGCTACTGGGTCGGGCATTTTATGGTGATCCAAATCCTTGCGTACCTTCTCCCCATTTTGAATAACAACACGGCCGGGAATACCTACAACAGTGGAATTATCCGGCACATCACGCAGAACAACTGACCCGCCGCCGACTTTCGAATTTTCTCCAATGGTAATGGAACCAAGTACCTTCGCCCCTGTAGCAACCAATGCATTATCTTTTACAGTCGGATGGCGTTTGCCTTTTTCTTTTCCTGTTCCACCTAAAGTTACACCCTGATAAATCGTTACATTACTGCCAATTTCACACGTTTCCCCAATGACTACTCCCATACCATGGTCGATAAAAAACCTTCTGCCTATCTGTGCACCCGGATGGATCTCAATCCCAGTAATAAAACGGCTTAGTTGTGAAATGACTCTTGCTATAAAAAACAAATTTCTTTTATAAAAGCCATGCGCAATCCGGTGAGACCATACGGCATGTAAACCGGAATAGGTCAAAAACACTTCCAAATAAGTTCGGGCTGCCGGATCCTGCTCAAACACCACATCCATATCTTCTTTCATTCTTTTAAAAAATCCCATCTCGTAGACCCCCCCTCTTCTTTTTCGGATATCAAAAAAGCGCCCCTGTGTAAATAATTACACAGAGACGCTACCACGCGCGGTTCCACTCTGTTTGGAGACGTATTTGTCACCCAACTCATGCTCTCATAACGGTAGAGCTTGCCGCTGTCATGTACTTTAGTTCCACAACAGGCTCTAAGGGGCATTTCGAAAACGATGCTTAAAATCACTCGCAGCCTAGGTGATCTTCTCTGAGTAAGCGACTCGCATTCTACTTATCCTTATCAACGCTTATTTATTCATATGCCTTTTAATCGTATAAATACTATATTACATTTAACAACAGATGTGAACAAATTAAGCTCCGAGTTTTTTCAAAACCTCATCAAGACGGGCTAAAATAACTTCTTTCCCTAACAACTCAATAGCCAGGGGCAATTCGGGTCCATGGGTTTGACCCGTTGTTGCAACACGAATCGGCATAAATAACTTCTTGCCCCGATGCTTTGTTTCCTTCTGGGTTGCTCGAATCTCCGCTTTAATTGTATCCTTGTTAAATTCATCAAGATGAATAAGTTTGTCCGTGAAAACCTGCAGAACCTCCGGGACTTGTTCACCATGGAGAACTTCCATTGCCGCTTCATCATAATCAATAGATTGTTTGAAAAACAACTCTGTTAATTCTACAATTTCCGCACCGTACCGCAATTGCTCCCGGTACAACCCGATGACATCTTCCGCCCATGTTTTCGTTGCCTCATCCATATCTGCAGACAGTTTACCCGCACTTATCAGGTGTGGCATTGCCAAACCGATAACCGTTTCAATATCAGCTGCTTTAATATACTCATTATTCATCCACTTTAACTTTGGCGGATCGAAAACCGCCGCTGATGTAGATAAACGATCAGGATCAAAAATATCGATTAATGTCTTTTTATCAAAAATTTCTTCCTCGCCAACCGGTGACCAGCCAAGCAATGTAATAAAGTTAAACAACGCCTCAGGCAAATAACCCAAGTCATGGTATTGCTCAATAAATTGCAATATATGCTGATCACGTTTACTTAACTTTTTACGCTCTTCATTCAAAATCAATGTCATATGGCCGAAACGTGGTGCTTTCCAACCAAGCGCTTCGTATACCATCATTTGTCTCGGTGTATTGGAAATATGCTCTTCCCCGCGCAGCACATCTGTAATTTGCATTAAATAATCATCAATAACTACTGCGAAATTATATGTTGGAATACCATTTTTCTTTACAATTACCCAGTCACCAAAATCGCTGGATTCAAACGTAATATTCCCTCTTACGATATCATGAAAAGTATAAGAATGATTTTTAGGTACACGGATACGTATGCTCGGCTTCCGTCCTTCTTGCTCAAATTCTGCAATTTGCTCTGCTGTTAAATTGCTGTGTGTACCAGCATATTTCGGAACTTGTCCATTTTCTCGCTGGGCTTCCCGTTCCGCTTCCAGCTCATCTTCTGTCATATAACATTTATATGCCAAGTCTTTTTCCAACAGCTCATCAACATATTTTTGATATATATCCAAACGTTCCAATTGACGGTAAGGGCCATAATCACCGCCAATATCAGCGCCCTCATCCCACTCAATGCCAAGCCACTTCAAAAACTGCAGCTGACTTTCTTCACCACCGGCAACATTTCGCTTGTCGTCTGTATCTTCAATTCGAATAATAAATTTCCCATTAAAATGTTTTGCATACAAATAATTAAACAATGCCGTACGCGCGTTTCCTATATGTAAATCTCCCGTCGGACTCGGCGCATAACGTACACGAACTTCATTTGACATCATTGTACCCCTTCCTATTTTCAAAGAAGATGATTTATCTTATCTTCAACAAGTTTAATTCACAACAAATTCCTATCGCTTCAGGACAAAAAGCGATAACATATGCTGTTATCACTTTTCTTTAGTTATACCTCTTTTATTGCGCTTTTTCAAGTAATTTCGGTTTTGCAAAAATCATCCGCCCTGCAGATGTTTGCAATACACTTGTTATCAGAACCTCAATTGTCTTTCCGATATAATCTCTGCCTTCTTCAACGACAATCATTGTTCCATCGTCAAGATAAGCAATCCCTTGCTTTTGTTCCTTACCATCTTTAATTACTTGCACGACCAATTCCTCTCCGGGCAGTACGACCGGTTTGACCGCGTTTGCCAAGTCATTGATGTTAAGAACACGAACACCCTGTAGATCACAAACTTTATTTAGATTAAAGTCATTCGTCACAACAACACCGTTCATGACTTTTGCCAGTTTGATCAGTTTGCTGTCCACTTCCGGAATATCTTCAAAATCGCCCTCATAAATCTCCACCGTTACCGGCAGCTCTTTTTGAATACGGTTCAACACATCCAGTCCCCGGCGACCTCTGTTTCGTTTTAAAACATCCGACGAATCAGCGATATGCTGCAATTCACCTAACACAAATTGCGGAATAACAATTGGTCCTTCTAAAAAGCTCGTTTGGCAGATATCTGCAATACGCCCATCAATAATAACACTCGTATCCAGTATTTTTGCTTTGGGCTGGTTAGTCTGTTCTGCAGCCTCTGCTTCTCCTGTCGCGGCCCTTTTCTTATCTCGTTCTTTACGATTAACATTCAATAAATTAACAAATTCTTCTCTTCGTCTAAAACCAACCTGAAAACCTAGGTAGGCAAGTAAAATCGTTAAAATGAGCGGCACTAACTGTGAGATTACCTTAATGCTTAGATCCTGCAACGGTATCGTAATTAAATAAGCAATAACCAACCCAATAATTAGTCCTAAACTACCGAAAAACAAATCACCTACCGGAACTTTAATGAGTCCGTCTTCTATCCATCTCAAAAATCCTACAATATAATCTGCTAACAAATACGATAAAAGAAATAAAATAATGATACCTAAGACGGAACCTAGATATGGGGATGTTACCCATTTTGCCTCAGTAAAGTTTAATAATTTAATAATACCCGGTACATATAAAAAACCAATGGTACCCCCTGTAATGATGAAAAATAAATGAACAATCTTTTTCAGCACCACTGTCACCTCCTACTGTTTATTATTACCTGTTTGCATAAAAAATAGTCCTGGAAAGACAATAAAAACCTATCGTATCAAGTAAATCATAGCATATCCATGTAAATCAGTCAATTTAGTAAACCTAAAATTTTAGCACAAGATAAGAAGAATGTCAATTTTAGCTAGTTTCCGTTTTTCTGTTTATTCCATATTTTTGTAAAAATTATCTTGCCAAGCCTACTTCAAGTGCTTCTTGAACCGTATCAACGCCGATAACTTGAATATTTTCAGGTGTTGTCCAGCCATCTAAATTCTTTTTCGGACAAATGACACGCTTAAAGCCTAGTTTTGCTGCTTCCTGGACACGTTGTTCTATTCTTGACACACGACGGATCTCTCCTGTTAAACCAACTTCCCCGACGAATATATCTTCAGGTAATGTTGCCTGATCACGAAAGCTAGAAGCAATACTTACAGCAATCGCTAAGTCAATTGCAGGTTCATCTAATTTAACCCCACCAGCTACCTTAATATAGGCATCTTGGTTTTGCAGCATCAGTCCAACACGCTTTTCTAAAACAGCCATTAGTAATGGAACACGGTTGTTATCAATACCCGTAGCCATCCTGCGAGGGTTTCCGAAACTTGAAGGTGATATTAATGCCTGCATCTCCACGAGCACAGGCCTTGTACCTTCCATAGAGGCAACAACAGTTGACCCTGCAGCCCCTTGTGACCGCTCTTCCAGAAATATTTCAGATGGATTCATGACCTCCCGCAACCCTTGTTCTTTCATTTCAAATATACCCATTTCATGTGTACTGCCGAAACGATTTTTAACACCACGCAAAATACGGTACATATGGTGTCTTTCCCCTTCAAAGTAAAGTACGGCATCTACCATATGCTCAAGTAATCGCGGTCCTGCGATAGACCCTTCTTTAGTCACGTGCCCAACAATGCAAACGGGAATGCCATTTGTTTTAGCTATTCTCATTAATTGCCCTGTACACTCCCGAACTTGCGAAACACTTCCTGGCGCACTGGAAACCTCTTCCCTGAAAATAGTTTGAATAGAGTCTATGACAACAAATGACGGTTTTATCTCTTCAATTTGTGCTGCAATATCAACCATATTTGTTTCTGCTAAAACATATAACAGGTCTGCCGCGACACCAAGACGGTCGGCGCGAAGCTTTGTTTGCCTTGTTGACTCTTCACCGGATATATATAGTACAGGCAGTTGCTTTTCTGCTAATTGCGAAGAGATTTGTAAGAGCAGGGTTGATTTTCCAATCCCCGGGTCGCCACCAATTAACATCAGTGATCCAGGTACAATACCACCACCAAGCACACGATTGAACTCCTCCATCGAGGTTGTTATACGCGGTTCTTTCTCAGATGCAATTGCTGTAATACTTTCCGGTTTACTGAGTGTTTGCAAACCTCTCCCCATTGTATGTCTATTATTTCCAGTTGATGCTTCAATTTCTTCCACTAAAGTATTCCAATTGTTACAGCCCGGGCACTTTCCAAGCCACTTGGCTGACTCATACCCACATTCCTGACATGCAAATTTCGTTTTTCGTTTTGCCACCCCATCCAATCCTTTCTCTATCTATTATAAATGATTTACATCACCACAACGTTACAACCATCTATCAATTCAATAAAAAAACTTCCTTATTTTTGCCACAAACTTTGGTAAAGGATATTTTCTAATAGTTTAGGACTGGAACTGCGCTTATTCGTCCCATCGGAAACATTTACGATTACTCGCCCTACCAAAAGATTGTTGCTATTGACACAATACCTATAAAACTGTGACGTATACCGCTCCGGAAATACACTAGTGCTATCTGTTTGAAATATATCCCCCACATTAAAGAACGGTGAGAAAAAGTATGTCTAAAAACTTTCTCTCCGGCCACCGCAAATGGAATACACTCGCTTTCCGGGGGCGGCTGATGAGCCTCCTCGTGCTGACGCACTCCGGGGTCTCACCTAGGCCTCATCTCCCCCAGGGGTCTCGCATATTCCATTTGCTGGGATAGATTATCTTTATCGTTTACAGCGCCTTTCTTTACTCGCTTTAACTTATTCATAATCCGAAGCACTGCATCGTTGATTGGAACGGAAGGCGGCGACTCCTGGGACTGGGACTGCGCACTGCTCGCCCCATCGAAAACCATTGCGATTACTCGTCCCACCGAAAACATTTGCGGGAATAGCAAAAGGTCTTCGGTGGGACGAACGATAGTGCAGTCCCATGATCCTTGAGACCCCGGAGTGCGAAGCACACGGAGGCTCAAGCCATGCCCACGGCAAAGTAGACACTGTTAAAGTGGTCTTCTTGAACAGATGTCGACCTTGTACTGTTATAAAGTGAAAGCGTCCACCTGCAGTGGAAATCAACAGTTTTTTCTCATATCCAAAGAATACGGATTTACGTAAAAATATATTTTGCGCCCGAAAGGCTTCTAGGATATTCAACTGATACGCCCTGTGCGCCGGGGGGGGACAGGAGCAGCCGTAGTGTATTTCCGAAGCGGTATATTACGTCACAATTTATATCAACTATGAGAATTAATAGCTTCAATTCTTTTCGGTCGGGCGAGTAACTGCAGTAACTGTAGTCCCATAACTTACGAAAAAAGTCTTACTAAAAAGAGCATCTGTAAAAAAACTAGAAGGATATGTTCCTTCTAGTTTTTAAGCAATTTATTCGCTTTGAACAGCCTCTTTAGCCGGGAGAACTGTAAATTCTCCTTTATTATTCAATCCGATTTTCACCTTTTGACCTTTAGCAATCGTTTCTTTCAACACTTCCTCTGATAATAGATCTTCCACATTTTTTTGAATGGAACGACGCATTGGTCGTGCACCATATTCTGGATCAAACCCGTCGTTAGCAATTTTTTCGATTGCTTTATCTGTTAATGAAAAATCAATTTCCTGCTCCAGTAACCTTTTTTGCAATTGGTCAAGCATTAATATAACAATGTCTTTCATATGCTTTCTCTCAAGAGAATGGAAGACGATCGTTTCATCGATACGGTTTAAAAACTCCGGACGAAATGCTTTTTTCAATGCATCCGTTACTTTTGACTTCATGTCTTTATGCTCTTGGCCTTCTTCTTCCAGGTTAAAGCCGACATATTTATTTCTTTGTAATTCACTTGCACCTACGTTAGAAGTCATAATGAGAACGGTATTGCGAAAGTCAACAACACGTCCCTTGGAATCTGTTAAACGTCCATCCTCAAGCACTTGAAGTAAAATATTAAACACTTCCGGATGTGCTTTTTCAACCTCATCAAGCAATACAACCGAGTATGGTTTCGTGCGAACTTTCTCTGTTAGCTGTCCGCCTTCCTCATAGCCAACATAGCCCGGAGGTGATCCAACTAAACGGGAGGTAGCATGCTTTTCCATGTATTCGGACATATCAATGCGGATCATTGCATCCTCGTCTGCAAACATCGCTTCCGCTAAAGCACGTGCTAATTCTGTTTTCCCAACCCCTGTAGGACCCAGGAAGATAAATGACCCTATAGGTCGTTTTGGATCTTTCAGCCCGGCACGCGCTCTTCTAATCGCTTTAGAGACTGCATTCACTGCTTCCTTTTGCCCGATTACACGATCATGCAGGATATCTTCCATATTCAACAGACGATCACTTTCATCTTTCGTTAATTTAGCAACGGGTACACCGGTCCATACAGAAACAACACTGGCAATATCCTCTTCCGTCACTTCCGAATCTTCTTGTCCCTGTTTCTCTTTCCATTCATTCCTCGTCTGCTCCAATTCCTCACGTAGACGCTGTTCAGAATCTCTTAAGGATGCTGCTTTTTCAAACTCCTGGCTTTGTACTGCGGCGTCTTTTTCCTTACGTACTTCCTCAAGCTTTTTTTCCAATTCTTTTAAATTCGGTGGGATCGTGTAAGAACGCAAGCGGACTTTTGATCCTGCTTCATCAATTAAATCAATAGCCTTATCCGGAAGAAAACGGTCGGTAATATAACGATCAGATAAATTCGCAGCTGCATCAATCGCTTCATCTGTAATAGTCACACGGTGATGTGCCTCATAACGATCACGCAACCCTTTTAAAATTTGGACCGTTTCATCCAGTGTCGGCTCATCCACCTGAATTGGCTGGAATCTGCGCTCTAATGCTGCATCTTTTTCAATATATTTACGGTACTCATCCAGTGTTGTAGCACCAATACATTGTAGTTCACCACGGGAAAGAGACGGTTTTAAAATATTGGAAGCGTCAATCGCTCCTTCCGCACCACCGGCCCCAATTAACGTATGCAATTCATCAATGAATAAAATAACATTTCCCGCCTGGCTGATTTCTTCCATAACCTTTTTAAGACGGTCTTCAAATTCACCACGGTATTTTGTTCCCGCTACAACGGTTCCCATATCAAGTGTCATTACCCGTTTATCACGTAAAATTTCAGGGATTTCATTCTGAACAATTTGCTGTGCAAGACCCTCTGCTACAGCGGTTTTCCCTACACCAGGCTCACCGATTAATACTGGGTTGTTTTTCGTTCGGCGGCTAAGTACTTGAATAACTCGCTCGATTTCTTTATCACGGCCAATAACCGGATCTACATTCCCTTCTTTTGCGCTTGCAGTTAAATCTTTTGCTAAAGAATCAAGTGTCGGCGTGTTAGCATTTGATGCTTGTCCGCGACCCTGCCTTCCCGCTTGTGATTCGTTACTGCCTAATAATTGCAGCACTTGTTGTCTTGCCTTATTTAAACTGACACCTAAATTATTTAACACAC
>Ga0209487_1002203_pt1 | contig 15979 bp, 9 predicted proteins | sample Poulit2012_FD_187524 | JGI IMG/M metagenome (GOLD analysis project Ga0209487, IMG submission 187524) | Agricultural soil microbial communities from Georgia to study Nitrogen management - Poultry litter 2012 (SPAdes) (version 2) | ecosystem: Environmental > Terrestrial > Soil > Agricultural land...
GTTTTACCGTTAGACCTTTTATGAAGTTCACTTGCCAATTTCACTCGTTGTGCTTCCCCACCAGACAATGTTGTTGCTGGTTGTCCGAGCTTAATATAACCAAGACCAACATCTGCGATCGTTTGAAGTTTTCTTTTAATTCTAGGTATATTTGCAAAAAATTGTAAAGCTTCCTCGATTCGCATGTCTAAAACGTCTGCAATATTTTTACCTTTAAATTTTATATCTAATGTTTCTCGATTATATCGTTTTCCATGACATACTTCACATGGAACATAAACATCAGGTAAAAAATGCATTTCGATTTTTAAAATTCCGTCTCCTCGACACGCTTCACACCGCCCGCCTTTTACATTAAAACTAAAGCGACCTTTTTTATATCCACGTATTTTTGCCTCATTTGTTTGGGCAAATACATCCCGTATATCATCAAACACACCAGTGTATGTTGCTGGGTTTGAACGTGGGGTTCTACCAATTGGAGATTGATTAATATCAATAATTTTGTCAATATGTTCAAGCCCTGTTACTTTTTCATGTTTTCCAGGGCGATGTTTACCAGTGTATAAATGCTTTGCAATCGATTTGTACAAAATTTCATTTACTAGTGTACTTTTCCCAGATCCAGATACCCCGGTTACTAAAGTCATCACTCCAATTGGAAAACGTACATTAATCTTTTGTAAATTGTTTTCCTCTGCTCCTATAATTTCTATATAGCGCTCATCGACTTCCCTACGTTCTGATGGTAATGGGATATATTTTTCACCTGCTAAATAATTTCCTGTTAATGATTTTTTATTTTTCATAATTTTGGCTGGTGGTCCATCAGCAACAATTTGTCCACCATGGTCTCCAGCACCTGGCCCAATGTCAATGAGCCAATCTGCTGCTAACATTGTATCCTCATCATGTTCAACAACGATTAGGGTATTGTCCAAATCGCGCATATGTTTCAATGTATTTATTAAACGATCATTATCCCGTTGGTGCAATCCAATTGATGGCTCATCTAGCACATATAAAACCCCAGTGAGTGCTGAGCCAATTTGCGTTGCCAGGCGGATTCGTTGTGCTTCCCCTCCTGATAATGTACCAGAAGCACGAGCCATCGTTAAATAATCTAGACCTACATTCATTAAAAACTCTAGTCGGTCATTAATTTCCTTTAAAATTAACCGGGCGATTTGTTCTTCTTTATCTGTTAATTGTAATTGTTTGAAAAAATGATAGGCATCAGTAATAGAAAGTTCGGTAACTTGACTTATATGTCTTTTATTAATGAGTACACATAATGCCTCTTCTTTTAACCGATAACCTTGACATGTTGGACAATGATGCTCTGCCATATATTTTTCTAATGTTTCTCGGATAAAATCAGAAGAAGTTTCATTATATCTCCGGGCAATATTTCGAATTACACCTTCAAATTGAATCCGATTTCGTCTTTCTGTACCAAAATCATTTACATAATAAAAATTTATATATTCTTTACCACTACCATATAAAATTTTATCCATTTTTTTCTTAGGTATATCTTTCACCGGAATATGCATGTCAATATCATAATGTTCACATACACTTTTTAATAATTGTGGATAATATTGAGAACTAATTGGCTCCCAGGCAGCGATTGCATGATCTGCTAATGACACGTTCCAGTCGGGAATGACTAGATTAATATCCACTTCCAAATTTGTTCCTAGTCCGTCACAAGTTGGACAAGCTCCAAATGGGCTATTAAAAGAAAACAATCTTGGTTCTAGTTCATCTATAGAAAATCCACACTCTGGACAAGCGTGGTTTTCATTCATGACAATTTCATCCCCATCAATTACATCTACAATAATCCTTCCTTCACCTAAAGGTAGTGCCGTTTCAATCGAATCTGTCAGACGACTTTCGATGTCTTTTTTGACAATAATTCGGTCAACGACAACTTCGATGGAATGCTTTTTGTTTTTATCTAAGTCTATCTCATCTGTCACTTCACGCATTTCTCCATTGACCCGTATACGGACATAACCTTCTTGTTGTAATTGTTCTAAAATTTTAGCATGTTCTCCTTTACGACCAGAAACAACTGGTGCTAAAATTTGAATACGTGAACGTTCTGGTAATTGCATAATTCGATCAACCATTTGTTGAACAGTTTGTGATGTAATTTCAATATTGTGCTTTGGACATACGGGACGCCCAATTCTAGCATATAATAAACGTAAATAATCATAGATTTCTGTTACTGTAGCTACTGTAGAACGCGGATTTTTACTCGTCGTTTTTTGGTCAATTGATATCGCTGGAGACAACCCTTCTATCGTATCAACATCAGGTTTATCCATTTGCCCCAAAAATTGTCTCGCATAGGCTGAAAGTGATTCCACATATCGTCTTTGACCTTCCGCATAAATCGTATCGAATGCTAATGAAGATTTCCCTGATCCAGATAACCCAGTTACGACGACAAGTTTATTTTTTGGAATATTAATGTTTACATTTTTTAAATTATGGGCTCTCGCCCCTCTTATTTTAATCATTTTACTTGGCATGAATAATTAACATCCTTCCAAACAGTTAGCTGTCCGCTTTTAGTTCAAAAATTATATCTCGAAGTTCAGTTGCTCTTTCGAAGTTAAGTTCTTTCGCAGCCTCACGCATTTCTTTTTCCATTTTTTCAATGACTTTATCTTTTTCCTTCTTAGATAATTTTTTAACATCTATTCTTTCTTCTGTTTCATATCCAGCATCATCTTCGGCTGCAACCGTTGCCCTAATTAATTCTCTTACATCTTTCTTAATTGTTTTCGGTGTAATATTATGTTTCTTATTAAATGCTTCTTGAATTTCACGTCGACGATTCGTTTCGTCAATAGCAACTTGCATAGAATCTGTAATTTTATCTGCATACATAATGACTTGACCATTTTCATTCCGTGCTGCTCTTCCCATCGTTTGAATGAGTGAACGTTCAGAACGTAAAAATCCTTCTTTATCCGCATCTAAAATAGCAACTAATGAAACTTCAGGAATGTCGAGACCTTCTCTTAATAAGTTAATTCCAACAAGGACATCGTATTTCCGAATCCGTAAATCACGAATGATCTCAATTCTTTCTAATGTTTTTACTTCAGAATGCAAATAAGCAACCTTTAAATCCAATTCCTTTAAATAGTCAGTTAAATCCTCTGACATACGTTTCGTTAACGTCGTAATTAACACTCGTTCATCCCGTTCAATCCGAGCGCGAATTTCGCCAATTAAATCATCAATTTGACCTTGAATTGGGCGAACACTAATTTTTGGATCTAATAGCCCAGTAGGACGAATGATTTGCTCAACCATTTCTTTTGTATGCTCCAATTCATACGGTCCAGGAGTCGCCGAAACATATACAGCTTGATTTTTCTTCTTTTCAAATTCCTCAAATTTCAATGGGCGATTATCTAATGCAGAAGGTAAACGAAATCCATGATCCACAAGCATCTGTTTCCGTGCTCTGTCCCCATTATACATCCCTCTAACTTGAGGTAATGTAGCATGTGATTCATCAATGACTACAAGAAAATCATCTGGGAAAAAATCTAACAATGTATAAGGAGTAGAACCTGGTTCCCTTAATGTTAGATGTCGCGAATAATTTTCTATTCCTGAACAAAACCCCATCTCCCGCATCATCTCTAAATCATAATTCGTCCTTTGCTCCAATCGTTGTGCTTCTAACAATCGGTTATCCGCTCTTAGTTCTTTCAATCGTTCTTCAAGTTCTTTTTCAATATTCGCAATTGCTATTTTCATCTTTTCTTCCCGAGTAACGAAGTGAGAAGCTGGAAAAATAGCCACATGTTCACGATCACCAATAATTTCCCCTGTTAATGCATCTACTTCACGAATCCGATCAATTTCATCACCGAAAAATTCAATTCGGATACAATGCTCTTCCCTAGAAGCAGGGATGATTTCGACCGAATCTCCCCGAACACGAAAAGTCCCTCTTTTAAAATCTAGATCATTTCTCGCATATTGAATATCAACCAATTCTCTTAATAGATCATTACGCTCGATATTCATCCCTAGTCTTAAAGAGAGAACTTGACTTTTATATTCTTCCGGAGACCCTAACCCATATATACATGAAACACTAGCAACAATTAATACATCACGACGTTCAAATAATGCAGATGTTGCTGAGTGTCTAAGTTTATCTATTTCATCATTTATACTAGCATCTTTTTCGATAAATGTATCTGTCGAAGGCACATATGCCTCTGGTTGATAATAATCGTAATAACTTACAAAATATTCCACGGCGTTATGTGGGAAATATTCTTTAAATTCACTATAAAGTTGACCAGCTAATGTTTTGTTATGTGCGATAACTAAAGTTGGTCGATTGATTTGTTCAATAACATTCGAAATCGTAAACGTTTTCCCAGTCCCCGTTGCACCTAATAAAGTTAGATGTTTTTCTCCATTATTTACCTTTTGAACTAATTGTTCTATTGCTTTAGGTTGATCACCTTGTGGTCGATACGTGGATACAAGTTTAAATTTATCCATTATAATGGAGCCTCCTACTTTAATAAATACAAAATAATTATATCATAAAAGCGAACTAACATTCCATTCGAAACTATTTTTATTCTTTAATAAGGTTTAATAGTTCATGACTAAGAGAATATTATAATACCCAACAAATTTTATTTATTGGGCATTAGTAAAGTGGGTCTTTTTGAAATGTAATTTCAGAAATTAAAATAATCATCCTAATTTCAGGTTGGTTATATACAACCTACAATAAGTTTCATGTATTGAAACTTGAAAATTTTTCATCTTCTACTTTAATTTTCAGTCGTAAAAATCATCTATTCATAATTTCAAAGCACAATATGATTAGGATTGAACCTTCCATTAAATTTAATCATAACATTGATTTATCATTATCTTATAGATTTCCTTTTGAATCTATTTAATATGTTTAAGTTTCCAAATACATGGTCCATTAATGTTGATTTAAAGGCCAAATATAAATAAATAGTTGCACCTACTAAAACTCCAATTATTAGCATTATTGTAGCAGCTATTCTACTTTCTTCATACGGGAGAAACATACCGCATAAATGTTTTGTTATAAGAATACCTGCCAACATAATCAAACTAAATATGACCATAAAAATGGATCTTTTTATAGTTTGTAAATAAGAAAATGAAATACTACGTTTTATCCACCATAAATTTAGACCGACAACTGCTGATACAGCTAAGAAGGTTGCAAATATTGACCCTTTCGCAGAAAACAAATGAATTAAAAATGAATTTAAAAGTAACTTTATTAAAAAACCTACTGTTAAGCTTATTAATGCAAATCGCTGCTCATTAATTCCTTGTAATATGGATGATGTAACTGCAAACAAAGCAAATCCTAAAGCAAGCGGTGTATACCAAGTAAGAATAGATCCAGTAATATCAAGTTTATCCATTCCGTATAAAGAACCATATGCCTCAAACGCAAGAGCACTTAAACCTACTACAGCAGGAATAGAAAATATTAACACCATTTGTAACGCTTGATTTATTTCTGAAAACAACATTTTTGTTTTCTTCATTGTAAATGATCTTGTTAAGGCGGGAATCATCGTTTTTGATAATCCAGTTGCTAACGTAACTGGAATTATAATTAATTTATGACCATTAAAGCTAATTACTGCTAAAGATAACTCAGCAATACTTCCAAATCCTCCTACAATCATTGCTTTATTAAACGTAAAAGTATCAACAGCTTGATAAAGCGGGATAGCAATCCCAACTAATATAAACGGACCAGCATATGAGAGAATTTCTAAAAGTAACTCTTTTGTTGAAATTGTTAATGTATTATTTTGTCTCAAAAGTTCCTGTCTAAAATGGGGAGCATTTCTCTTCCAAAAAAGAAATAAAACAACGCATGACGCGATTGCTCCTATAAAAGCGGCAAACGTTGCATAATTTACAGCAGTAGCTATTGTTCCTTCAAAAACTTTAATAATAAGAAATGCCGATAATAAAACGAAAGCAATTCGGACAATTTGTTCAACTACTTGAGAAATTGCTGTTGGTTCCATTTTTTCGTTACCTTGAAAAAAACCTCTAGCAACTGCCATCGTAGGAATAATCAAGAGAGCAAAACTCACCATACGAATAACCTGTTTTACCTCATCTACTTTAATTGTTTGTGTGACCTCGGTAATGTTACTATCATTATAAATTATTTTAGACGCTAACCAATCAGCACTAAAATATAAACCTAAAAATGCTAAAACTCCGGAAATACCCATTATAAATAAACCGATTCTAAATGTTTTCAAACTAGTATCATAATACCCTAAAGAATTATACTTAGATACTATTTTTGAGACAGCAGATGGAATTCCTATTGTAGAAATACCAATAAGTATTGTATATGGATTATATGCATAATAGTATAATACCACTCCCTTTGGTCCAACCAACGCATTGAATGGTATTGCATAGATCATACCTATAAGTTTGGATAAAAATGCTGCTCCAGTTAAAATTAAAGTTCCTTTTAAAAGTTTATTCGACATTGTTCCACCTCTATAATGACTTTTACCAAAGGTAAATACATTATTGTTAATTAAATATTGGCATAATCCATTACTACTTTTTGGTTTTTAAATACATTCCTTATTTTATCATATATAAAGCTTACTAGTATATATATTAGAAATGTCTTAGCCTTTTTTCATAAGTTCTATGTCATTCTATTCCTTAACACATAAAATTGCCTTTAATAATACAACAGGGAGTTTTCTTTTGGACTTTTGGATAACTTTCATTGTCCAAAATAATATCCCTTGCATAGCAAGGGATAATTATATTAGTAATTTACTCAAAATTATAAAATTGTAGTAAGTATAGACACAAACTTTTAGCATAGTATTTTATAATCCACACTTAAAGAGCACATAACTCAACAATAAAATTAATCCAATTTAAAATATTTAAATGTCCTAGTCTTTCATTTTTGTAAACCCTAGTGGAAATCTACTTGAAATAAGAATGTGTTACAATTGTATGCTTTAAACACTTACTTTACCTAGTAAAGGTTGTTTAATTTTAATTTCTTTTCCAGATAATAAAATTGAACTTTTTACTAAAGAATCTAAGGAATCAACACAGTATTGTTGTACTTTTTTATTTAAATTTATCGTAGAAAGTTCTGTACAACCTAAAATTACACCATCACACTTTTTTTGTTCAACAAAATAAGTAATTAAGTTTTCTATTATTTCAATATTGACTGGTATATATCCTTTTATTTGATAAATAATTTCCATTATTTTTTCCTGTATTTGTTGCTCAGGTACATAAATCTCCACATTCCCATGAATCTGTGCCTCAATTTCAAAAATCTTACTATGAATAGTTCCACTCGTTGACATGAGAGCAATTTTAGCATTTTCACCAAATTTATCGGTAACAGATTTCATTGTTTCTTCTATCATGTTAATGATATTAATTTCCGTCATTTCTTGTATTTCTTTAAAATAATAATGTGATGTATTACAAGGTATAGCAATATTTGAAACGTCTGCTGCTTCAAATATTGCTAGGTCTTTTTTTATTGCTTCTAAAAAGACTTCCCCATTATTATTTAAAATCGTTTCTGTTCGGTCTGGTATTGTAGCATGATTTAATATAATCGTATCAATATGTTCCTGGTCTTTTTGCGCTTTAGTCTGTTGGATGAGCTGATCAAAGAAAACTAATGTAGCGTATGGTCCCATTCCACCAAGTATACCTAATTTCTTTATTCCCATTTATATCCCTCTTTAATATAGTCGTTCATATACATTTTTCTTCCAATCCATTTTACTTAGTTGAACCGACAAATTTCTTAACTTATTTACCTGATTTTCCTTCGCTAAATTCAAAGGAAGTTCGCTATATTATATGAACTTAATACTAGAACAAAAAGATGGAACAATAAATATTCCATATTAACATTTAATCCCAGCATTCATAATAATAAGAGATTATCAAATCTAGTTTACACAAAAAAGTTCTTTTTATTAAACGTATTTAACATATTTAATCCAATAGCTCACTCAATTAAATACGTGCTTATATCGAAACATAATATTGGATAATAGTAAGATCTTTACATTCAATAGAGACTGTTGCTTTCTTTATTACTTCTATAATTTAATAGCATATTTTTACAAGACTGGAATTTACTTATCCATAATATTATAATTTATCCTATTATTGTAGCAAAATTGTAACCCATCATCCTTATACAGAATGATTGTTTTTCACAATGCATTCTTTAATTATATACTTTATTTGGACAATCATCAAGAAAATATTTTTTGAAGCCAACCATAATATATTTAAGGTGAAAGCCCTTTTCCTAATCCTATTTTTAGTAGAATCTTCAAAAAAATAAGTGTAAATTTTATTTAATCCTGATTAAATCGTATTATTTTTCATTAATAAGTACGGAAGTTAAACAGTATATTTGGATATTTAATTTCCTAATAGAACGATAGTAGAATCAGTTTGTAAATAACGGAATAGATAGTATCGATGTTAACTTCTATGTATATCTAGATAAGTTTGAATTTTATTGAGAAGGATAAAGAAATTGATTGTCTAACAAAGGAATTCTAATAACGAATACTTTTGCCCAATATTTTCACAAATCGCAGAAGTTTATTAAAGTTACACATATTTAGAAATTTGATATCAAGAATACCACAAGAGAAATACTAGACTTTATCGAAAGAAAATACAAAACAAAGATGTACCGAGCAGTGTTATTAAGTTTGGGAAAATATGACTAAAACTTAACAATTTTAAATGAAATAATAATGTAGTGCTTCACATAAATAAAATTGATTTATCCACCTATTAGGACTATACTTGTTATGGATTATTTCAAATCTAGAAATATATAGTCCTTAATATGGAGGGAACTTTCATGAAAAAACAGACACAATTATCCGAGCAATTATTTATACCTATTATATTGGGGTCCAGTATAGGTGTTTATAGTATTGCACGCTCATTTCATGAAGCTTATGGTATAAAATCAATAGCTGTTTGTAGAACCATCACCGGACCAATTAACCATTCTTCTATTATATACCCGATGATAGAAGAAAATATGGAAGAGGCAAATGCCTTACTTTCATTTTTAAAAAACATAGATAGAAAATACCCAAACAAACAAAAGGTTCTTATAGGTAGTGATGACTGGCATGTTGAATTGATCGTGGAAATTAAAGACAAATTGGATTCTCATTGGGTTGTACCTTATACAAATCAAGAAATCCTTCAAAAAGTAATAGATAAGGAAAGTTTTTATAACTTATGTGAAAAATTAGGGGTTGACTATCCTAATTATATTTCATTAGGAAACAGTTCAACGTTGCAAAGCGAGTTACCATTTCCTTTTCCAGTAGTAGTAAAACCTTCCAGTAGAACCAATTTTGATGAATTGGAATTTGTCGGTAAAAAGAAAGTTTATGTTGTAAACAATAAACAAGATTTAGATGATACCATTTCAATTGTAAGAAATGCTGGGTATCATGATAATTTAATAATACAAGAGTTTGTCCCTGGTGATGATACTGCAATGCATATTTTAACATTATACATTACAAACAAGGGTGAAATTAACCTCGCTTCCTTTGGACAAACATTGTTAGAAGATCATACACCAGGTGGTATTGGTAACCCTCTTGTAATTCGAACTATGCATAATGAAAAAGTTATTAAAGATGCAGAAAAGATTGTTAAACATGTAGGCTATAATGGAGTCGCAAATTTTGACTTAAAATACGACAAACGCGATGGAAAATATAAATTCTTTGAACTTAATCCACGTCTTGGAAGAAGTAACTATTATGTAACTGCTCAAGGACAAAATCCTGTTAAAAATTATATCGCGGAGTATATAGATCATAAAGAAATCAAATATTCTATCGCTAATAATGAAGTGTTATATTCGATTGTTCCTAAAAGACTCCTTTTAAAATATATTGAAAGTAGAAGTTTAAAGGATAAAATAAAAAAACTTTATAAAGAAAAAAAGGTTAAAAACCCAATGATATACCTTTCTGTTGACAAAAGTATAAAACGAATATTTTACGTTTTTGCTTCTACCTTTAATTTTTATAGGAAGTTTAAAAAATATCCTCCACTGAAAATTGATAAATAGTTAAAAATAATTACTATTAGCAACTATGTCTCAATATAAAATTAAAGTAAATTAAAAAAGCGTGATACCTACAATTAATTATCTGGTATTACGCTTTTATTTTTAAATTGAAATTTATACAAAAATGATTCAAGCCTTTATCCTATTGTCAAGTCAATAATTATAGTTTTATATAAACTATTCGCTCTCTCTCCTATCAATAAATGCAAATTGTAATACATACAATAACATAAATGCTGTAATTAATAGAAATCCCCAACCTAACATTTTTTGTTCGGACTCTAAATAATTATTACAAACTTGTATTGGAGAATCAATATATAGCCAAGCCATCATTCCGAACATCGGAATATAATTAAATACGATAAAACCTTTTGCTAAAGAGCTTAATTTGGGCCAGCTATCATACAAGACAATTCCTACTAAAAATGGTAAACTAATAAATTTAAAAATTTCTACCGAATAGAGAAGAATCGCCTCATCCATTGCTCGAGGAATCATCCAATACATCGTTACGATATATACTAGTAAAATTCCAGGTATCCCATTTTCATTCCACTTCTTGAATAAATTAGGTAATCTATTTTTAACGTATTCCCCCATTAATAAACCAGCAATAATCAATAATGGAATTTGTACTAGCATATGCGTAATCATCCACTTTTCCAATAGTTCAATGATAGGTGGGAGGAGTAAAATGATATATAATAACAAGCCATACATAAATGTTTTCTTCATCATAAAACCCTCCCATTTCAATTGATTTAAGCTGTTTTATTTAAACTACTTTGTTTCTTATTATTTAGTAAATAGCGTACAAAGTGAATCAAGAAAACTGCAATGGAAATAATTAATAATATTCCAGAAATTCCACCAAATATTGCTGGTGCTTGCCATTGTTCAAAATGTTCCGCAAATTTTCGAGGAGTACTTAAGGAACCTGAAGTTAAAAATCCAAAACTAACTCCCATAATGGAAATGATATAAAGCACATAGGCGACTCTATCTAGAGGATTTGACTTCAAACCGACATCATTTTTTACTAAATAATACATAAATCCAAATATCATCGCAACAACCCCAAGTCCCATATACATATGGAAGTGACCTGGCACCCATTTTGTGTTGTGCATAACGTGGTTAATGATAATGGATGAGTCAAGAATGGCTGGAATTACTCCTGCTGTCCATCCAAACATGGAAATGAATATTAAGGCAGATGCCATATCCCATTTAATCCCTGACTTATATACAATCATTAATGCTCCATAAGCTGTAATAACGAGAACTGGTAAACCGTTCGCAAATGATAAAACTTGCCCCATTACTAAAGCCCATTTTGGCATAACAGTATCTTGTAACAAATGGTGTGGATATACAAGCATTGTAAAAATCGTTGACATTGTCCATGCAATTAAAAATGGTTTGTTTGCTTTCCATGGACGACCTGTTGAACGCGATAATATTTCATATACTGCAATAACCGCCATATAAATAGTTGAGTTAGCTAAAATATGACCAAAGGCAAATGTAAGGTTCTTTGCTAATAATGGATCAAATGTAAAACTTGGATTTAACACCGTTATGATGTTCATAATGATAACAGTTGTTCCAGATAACAATGCAGCTGTATTCACAATGACGACCATAGTACTAGCAACAACCGTAGAAGGAGGTGCATCCGCTTCTGCTTTTTTACCAGAAATAACATCCCATCCAAGACCTTTTGCTAAACTTCCGTATTTATTAATAATTGCTCTACCACAGTCTATGATTAACAATAATAACCCTAATCCAACTAACTGAAGACCTAATAAATAAACTACAGCACCAGCAGTTCCCCATGCACCAGCAGATATAGCTGGTAACGGATATAGGAATGTCCATGTACCTGAATAGTCAAATGCAAAAATCCCGACAATAATCATCACAACACCAATTAAAAATAATACTAAGTTTGTTTTCAATATTGTTCTTGACAATTGCACATAATGACTTAAAAAATACCACATAATTCCTGCAGTAGCTAACGCTGCTGCTCCAATCATTCCAGTACCATGTAACGTTAAAAATTGATAAAATGCAGCAGGGCCAAAATCGATAACTCCACCTTGTTGTAGGAGCATTAATACTCCAAATACCATCATTAAAATTACGACAGCTCCTGCAACAATAAGTTGTGTAACAATTGAATTATTTCTAGTTAATTTTACTGTACTCACCTTTATTCCACACTCCAATCTCCATTTTATTTAACAACAATTTCAGTTTTCATTAAATGATGAGCCAAACCACAATACTCTAGACAAAGCACTTCATATGTTCCAGGTTCATCAAAAGTGACATAAAAAGTATTTTCATATTCTGGCATTGCCTGGGTTTGAGCAATTATTTCCATATCAGGATTATAAATACCAAAACCATGTGTTACATCACGAGTCGTCACATTAAACTCTACCGTATCGCCAACAGAAAATTCATTTTGCGATAATTCAAATCCAAACTGAAATGCTTCCGCGTCAACTGTAATTATTTCTGAACTTTCTACATATGATGGCTTATTAAATGGTAACTCCCTTAATGTATAAATTGTAACAACTAACATTAAAATAACTAATAACACTCCGTAAATCGATCGTGCTTTGTACCATTTCTTTACAACTGGTTCATAACTACTTTCTTCCTTTGACTTGATAGCTACCCACAAAAAAACACCAGCTATGAGTAAAATAAAAAATAATGTCGCAAACCAAACTACCGTCTGAATCAATGAAATTCCTCCTTTTGATAAATAAATTTTTAAATACTGAATCTCACCTTGTGAATAAATTTAACTGTTCTTATTAGCTCTAGTGAACATCAATTCATTCATCCTAATCATAAAAAAAATAAGAGATAGAAGGTGTGACATGAATCACAACTTCTATCTCTTTTTCGTCTATATACGACAAATCAGTTAACTTTATTAATTCTCTTTATTAAGTGTTGAACTTTTTTTAATTGTAATTTAATTTAGCTAATTTCACGAAATGGTTTTTCAGGAAAGGTGATGCCTAACTCATAATGATCTTGCTCAAAAAAAGCACTTGTTACAAATCTAACTTCACCATACACGTCCAAAACATCTAATTTAAAAAACGCACCACTATTTTGTAATGCCTCATAAAATTGGTTCGCATCTTCAATGGCTTGTCCATTTACCTTTAAAATTGTTTCCCCCACTGATATACCAAGTCTTTCAGCCGGACCATTAGGCTTAATAGCTAAAACCTTTACACCTCTATTTAATGGTGTGAAGAATGGCGACTTTTGCCTATCTTTCAGTTTATGCCGATATGTAACATATTCTTTGCCAAGGATAGCAATTAATATAGCGATAAACGATAGTACCGGATAATATAGACTTGCTAAAGCAAATAACATAACAATTAAACTTAATACTAAAGACGATTGAGCAATTTTCCGTATTATTTTTGATGGTAACTCTCCTTGGAACCGATAATGAAATCCTAATAGAAAAGGAATAAATATTAGACTATAAGACTGTTGTTCATATTCAAAATAAGGCCATATTGGCGCGATTCCAGATATAATATCCGACGGAATAAATGTAAAAAAAGGTATAAATGCAAGTTTTTTCAAATTATGTTCTCCTATCCAAATACCTCTTTGACTTTGTTTAAGAGTTGGATATGTCGGTTTATGTTTATTTTTACTTATCAAAATTACTTCAGCTAACAAAAATATAGCTGTTATGATAGCTAAAATCGTAAAAGAGTGAGTTTTAACAGGTAGAATCGAGATGTATTCGGATAAGTCTCCTAACGGAACAAATGGGAGTACTAACAATAAAATATACGTTAGCCCAATTGTATAACTTGCTGATAACATAGATAAAGAACCAGTAATACTTAAAACGATAGAAATAACAGCTAGTAGGATGATCATTTCAACTGTGAAGACAAATCCAAACACAATTGATATACTAGATATAATAATACTGAAAATGACTGAAACAACCCAAGTCTCTCTTATCTCTGAAAAAAAAGGAAAAATTTTCGAGCCAAAATAACGTCTCTCCTTTTTTATCCGCCGATAACTTGTTAATAACAATAAAATTAACGACCAGTAAAAGAGTGGGTTTAAAAAGAGTTTGCCAAATCCCTTCATCAATTCAATAAACAATATCTGTAGCAAGATGATTCACCCTCTATGCTGATTCTATTTTAATTTATTTATACAACGTTTCTAATGCTTTTTTCAACTGTAAATCTTGTTCTTCACTACGCATTATTTCAATAAGTTCCATTTCGATTGTAAAATACGTTTCTTCATTGATTTTACCTGTAACCTCTAAATCATTTTCTTCTTGAAATGCTCTTACAGCATTTTCTGTTGCTTTATCAAAGTAGCCATCTGTTCTTATATCTTTATAACCAATTCCTTCAAGCATTAATTGAACAGTTTCTATTTTTTCACTTGCTTGATCATACTGCAAAGGTTCTTCTATACTCACTGGGGATAAATAGAAAAAGTCAGGTTGATTTTGTTCTATTGTTGGCTCTACCCCAATTTCATTAATCCAATTTCCATCTGGTGAAAGCCATTTATAAAAGGTTAATTTTATTGTACTACCATCACCTAAAGGAACTGCTTGTTGCACTGTACCTTTTCCAAAACTCGTTTTACCTATGACATCATAGCCTACTTCCTTCATGGCAACTGCCAATATTTCTGAAGCAGAAGCACTTCCTTCATCAATTAGTACACTAATTGGATAAGGTTTTTTTTCTTCAAGTTCTGAAAAATACTTTTTCGTATTGCCTTCTCGATCCTCTCTTTGAAGATAAGGAATATCTTTCGGTATGAATTCATGTAGTATATCTTCAACAGAATCCAACAGTCCACCAGGGTTCCCACGAACATCAATAATTAATCCTTCAATTCCATCACTTTCCAGCTCATTTAAATATTCAACAAATTCCGAAGCAGTTCTTTCTGAAAATGAGGTGATATCAATTACACCCGTCTTTTTTCCTTCTATATCCATCGTTTTTACATGTACTGTTTCTATTGGAATATCATCGCGTATTAGCTTAACTTCAAATGGTTCAGCTGAGCCTGTACGTTGAACTAATAAAACAACTTCTGTACCTTTCTCTCCTCTTATTTTCTCAACTGCTTCATGTAGATCAAGCCCTTCAAGCGATTGACCATCTACTTGCAAAATTTGATCATTTGGCCGTAATCCAGCTTTTTCTGCAGGAGAATCCTTTATCGGTGAAACTACAGTTACTTTGCCTTCCCGCAAACTAACTTCAGCACCAATACCTTGAAAAGAGGATTGAATTTGTTCATTAAAACGTTCCATTGCCTCTACATTCATATAGTCACTATAAGGATCATCTAAAGCCTCTAGCATTCCTTTAATAGCACCTTCAAATAACATTTCTTGATCTACATCTTCAATATAGTGCTGACTAATTAAATTAAATGTTTGCGTTACCTTTGACAATTGTTCATTAGACACATTTTCTTCACCTGTTTTAGGTAATGGGACAGGACTCGACTCCATAGATGGTGCAAAAAGTTTCAACGCAGTATATGCACCTAACAAGCCGATAAAAAACGTTACAATTATAAAAATGATTAAATCACGTAGTTTAAATTTCATTCATACACCCCAACATCCAGAAAGTAATTGCTTCATATAGTTTAACATAAACAACCTATCGTTCAAACTATGGAAGGCATATT
>Ga0209487_1002205_pt1 | contig 15974 bp, 13 predicted proteins | sample Poulit2012_FD_187524 | JGI IMG/M metagenome (GOLD analysis project Ga0209487, IMG submission 187524) | Agricultural soil microbial communities from Georgia to study Nitrogen management - Poultry litter 2012 (SPAdes) (version 2) | ecosystem: Environmental > Terrestrial > Soil > Agricultural land...
AACTACAAAAATAGTCGCTCCTAGCTACATAGAAACGACTAAAAAGTGCTATTTCATTTAGTAAACAATCATGGTTAATATCCTAATTCCTCTAAGGTTAGATTACGACTAACTATATATAAATAATATAATATTACTTAATCCGAATCTTGATTTCCTCCGTTGTTGAAATCCACTCAGGATAATAATGTAACGGAAGATAAAGTAGTCCTGATTGTTCACTTAGATGTTTAACTTGTACTGAAAATTCAGCCACCCCATCTTCTCTTTGGCTATAGGAAGAACTGATTACGTCTAGTTCATTCCCTGTTTCATCTTTTACAGTCGTAAATGGACCAAATGGAAACTCCTCATCATGCTGTAACTGAAAATCTAATCCATTTCCATTTACCTTAAAACTAATTAACTTCTTTGATATAGGCTGTTGAACAATTTCCTCCTTTTCCAAGTCAACAACAACATCCTGTTCAGTTTTATCAATCGCTTGAATATCACTTAATACAACATAAAGCTCTGCAGGTTCTTTAAAATAATTACTTTGTAAATAAATAATTTGTTCTTTATCTTCAGGAAAAGTTGCGGTAACACCATTGACAATTTTCCCCCATTCTTCTCCACGTTCATCGACAATTTTTAAATCAGGAAAATCAAGCAATTCTTTTGTGTTATTTTCATCTATATGGATAAATAATTCTGCTCGAATCGGATAAATTTCCACCTGTTCAAATGTTACCTTTTGGCCTTCAACTTCAATTGTGTCCCCTATCTCGTAAACCTTTTTTGATGCAATTTGTTTTTTATCTAATGAGAAAGGTATTTTAAATGTGTTTTCATGATTGTTAAAAACTCCATCGACAGGCTTACCTTTTAATGTAAATGTTGCTATAAAATCAAAAGTAGGCAATTTTTCAGTGGATGACATCTCTATTTTTCCATCAAATTGCTTTGCACCTTTTTCCGTATAATTTGGTGTTCCATATGAAAAACTAGACCAATCAATTTCATTTCCTTGTTCATCTGTTACTTCTAGGTCGTTCATATCTACTTCTAAAAACTTCTCATTTGTTCGGATATCATAAAACAGTACAAAACTTTTTTCATCCACGATAGCTCCATTGAACGTTACTTCCATTCCATCAATATTTTCACTAACATTGATCTCCTGATAATATTCATGGTTAATCGCATCTTTTAGCCCTTTATTATCATTTAATAACTCTGGATTAACAACCCAAAACGTTGCCACACAACCAACAAGCAATATTAAAATAGCAGCTATACCAAAAATAAGTCGATGACGCAATGGCTTCTTATCCACCTTGGCCTTATTTAACCCGTGTGAAATAGACTCATTGATTAACATATGAGGGATTTTTTTATCATCTATACGCTCTTTAAATTGCATTAACTTTTCTTCTTCTTCCTTATGCATGACGTCCACCATCCCTCTCATTCAATACTACTCGGAGACTTTGCAAAGCCTTATGCAACCAAGTTTTAATCGTCCCTTCTGGGCGTTCCATAATAATCGCAATTTCTTTTATTGTTAAATCTTGAAAATATTTCAATATTATCATTTCTCGTGATCGGTTATCAATCTTTGAAAGTGCATCTTTCATTTCTAATTCAAAATAATTTTCAGACGTCCTTTGATTCATAATGAGCTTTTCATCCAAGACAACTCGGTGATCTTTTTTCAACTCATCATTACAATAATTAATCATTATTCGAATGAGCCATGTTTTAAAATATTGTTTTTGACGTATGTTTTTCAAGTTTTTATAGGCACGATAAGTCACTTCTTGAATGGCTTCTAATGCCTTTTCTTCGTTTTTCAAAAAACTTATTGCCGTTTTGTATAAATCTACTTTATATAAATGCATAATTTCCAAAAAGGCTTCTTCGTCACCTTTTATAGCTCGTTCTACAAGCTCCACCTGCCGCCCCAATGTTTCGCCTCCTTCTCTCTTTCTATATATTAGACTTCATAATCGGAAAAAAGTTTTATTTTTTTTATTAAACTTTTATTCACCTATCAACTTAGGAAATAAATTAGTCACCTATTCGCGCTGATTTTTGTTTCGTTCCGATTCTTGGGAATTTACATCCCTTCCGTTATTGAACGATCTGAGAGTAGATAGAATAATCCAATACAATCTGATTTCCATCAATTCGAAATTCAGGAGTTAAAGTATACTCCTATATGACCAACCTCAGCCATTTATCACTTTAATGATGTGGGAATATTTTACAACCACCATCTATTACATAAATTTTTTTAGAAGTTATGCTGCAGAAGACATTATTTCAAGGGAAAGTGAACCTCCCCCAACTAATTACTGCGCAATTTGAGGGGAATGCACCTTCGCTTTTGTACAAATAGTATTTAACTATAGTAATACATTCTTACTTATAGAATCGTAGTGTCATTGATATCATATTTGTCATTGACGTATTCTGAAGCTACATTATATAAAGGAATAGTGGTAATTCCTTTTACCCTAACTTTTGGAAGCAGTATATTTTGAGGAGAAAATAGGTGGAAATCTAATCTAATCACTACAATAGAATTTTTAACTTCAATCCATATTTTTTAATGCCCTAAAAGTTGTTCTGCCATTAGCCGGTAGGATTGAAATTTGTCATCTTCTTCATGGGTAATTGTAACAATCATTAATTCATCCGCACCATACAACTTTGTTAACGCAACTAATCGTTCCTTCACTTCATTTGGATTACCAATGATCATCTTCTGTTTCATTTCATGAATTTTTTCTAAATCATTATTTGTAAATGGATAATTTTTAGCCGCCTCAACAGTTGGAACTGTATGCTGTTCCAATTGTTTATCTTGTTGAATTTTCCATAGAAAACTGCTTTTTGCAATCTCGTTCGCTTTCTCTGATGTTTCGGCACAAATTACATTTACAGCAACAATTACATGGTTAGTTCGTGAATATTTTTTATTAAAATGCTTTCTGTATGAATCTACAATTTCAGGACCATCCGCATCGGTCATAAAATGTCCAAAAGCATAATGCAATCCTTTTTTTGCAGCGAGCAACGCACTTTTTTCACTCGTTCCTAATAACCACAATTGTGGTGGAGTTTCTGGCACGGGCGTAGGTGAAATTTTTCCATATAAATGTTCTTCAGGAAAGCTTCGATGTAAAAATTGTTTCAACTTATCAATATGTTCTGGGTATTTTTTTACTTGTTGTAAATAATTATCGGATAACGCCATCGAAACTTCCGCTGAACCACCTGGAGCACGACCAATTCCTAAATCAATGCGATCAGGGTAAAGCGTAGCAAGTAAATTATACGTTTCCGCAACTCGAAAAGGTTTATAATAAGGCAAAAGAACAGCCCCGGCACCAATTCTAATTTTCTCTGTTACCATCCCAATTGCCCCAATCATTACATCTGGATTCGGTGAAGCAAGTCCAAATAAATCATGATGTTCTGCAATCCAGTACCGTTCATAACCTAAAGCCTCACCTAATTGTGCCAGTTTGATAGATGATTGAAGTGCGTCAAAGGCAGTTTTTCCAGAAGAAATTGGCGCTTGATCTAATATACTTAATTTCATAATATTTCCTCCAATTATGATTTCAGATTCTATTTTTACTAATATTCTGATAGGACATTCGCTACATAGAATTGTTCAACTTATTATCCAATTTTAACGCTCCTCCAACAATTTACCCGTCAATAAAACAATGAATACTTAGCCACACATGACAGTGTTGTCAAAATATAATATTTTGTTTATTTAATGAAATAATAAGTGGAAATGATTGGAGGTACAGCAAATGAATCAAATTTCTTTGTTTAAAAAATATTTACCTAAAATTAAAAAATTAAACCTAAATTCACTCCATAAAGAAAACCTCTTAACAAAAGATTTTTTAATCGATCAAGAAGAAAATCTTTCTATGTATTATTCCCCTCATAATGAATATATTAATCCAACTGCAAAAATTATTGTTGTTGGTATAACACCAGGTTGGAAACAAATGCAAACAGCATATAAGCAAATTATACAAAGTTTAAAAACTGGTGACACCGAAAAACAAATGCTTAAAAAAGCTAAGTTATCTGCTAGTCTTTCTGGACAAATTAGAAATAACTTTGCACAAATGCTTGACTATATCGGACTACAAAAAATATTAGACATACCAACGACGGAGCTACTGTTCTCAACCTATCGTTATCTCATTCATACGACTAGTTTAATAAAATATCCCGTTTTTTATTTAGAAAAAAATTATACCGGATACCGACCACCAATCAATCATTCACCATTACTTAAACAATTAGCTTATCATGCATTCCCTCAAGAACTTAATCAAATTAACAATGACGCACTGCTTATTCCACTTGGAAAAGTGTCAGAACAAACTCTAGACAAAGTTCAACATACACACGAACATATATTAAAAGGGTTCCCACATCCATCAGGAGCTAACGGTCACCGCCATAAACAATTGCAGCGAAATTATGAATCATTAAACTTTTTAGTAACCGAGTGGGCTAATAAGCGATTATAAATCCCTCATTTTTGTTCGCACAAAAATCCTTCCTATCAAATAAGCTTGCTGAACCAAGCCATACCTTGCGGCATAGCACAAAACAACTTGCCAACGCAGATTATAACTTACAACTTTATATCCCGATCCGTTCAAACTTACTAACTACCTAGGTCGATTTTTCAAAAAATTCCGGTATGCAAATCCTTTTACTTCATCTTCTGAGTATTTTTTCAAAAGTTCTTCAATCAAATTAGGATATTTTGAAGCATTTTCTAAACCATCAACAAACTGTTCGATGCCATCAAAGTCGGAGCCAAATCCAATCTTATCCACACCACCTAAAGAACATAAATGATCAATATGCGCAATCAAATCATCAATTGTAGCACTCTCTCTACCTTCATTAATAAAAGGTGGATTAAAAACGACATGCACCATTCCACCTTTATTAAACATTGCCTTAATTTGCTCATCCGTAAGATTTCTAGGATGATTACAAACCGCTAGTGCATTGGAATGACTTGCAATAGGGTAATCCGCAATTTCCATCACATCCCAAAAACCTTTTTCAGTAAGATGTGAGACATCTGTTAATACATGAAACTCATTATTTAACTTCACTACTTCTTTCCCAAAATTGGTTAATCCTGCAGCTCGATCTTCCCCAACTCCATCTGCACATAAATTTGCATTGTTCCATGTAAGCCCAAACGACATCACACCTAAACGATATAAATGTCGCAATTTCATAAGATCATTTCCAATACAATCTGCACCTTCTAAAGCTAAAACAGCACCAATTTCTCCTTCACGTAAATGCTCTAGGTCATTCCATATTTTAATATGTTTCATTTCTGGATGTTTTGCCAAAATCTCTTCATAAAAAATATCTACCTGTTCTAGTGCATAATGCCATTTCAGATCGGAAGGTATATTAGGCTCAAGAAATATAGCAAAAAATTGAACACATATATTCCCTGCTTTCAATCTTTGTAAATTCGTATCTAACTGAATTGCCGACTCAAAACGAAAAGTATTCTCTCTTTCAGCTATTTCACTTTGTAGTTTTTCCCGTTGTAATTTATACAAAGCGTCACAATGTGTATCAATAATTTGCAATTTCATCCCTCTTTTATAAAAAATCTTTGTATGAAGACACTCTTCGCAACACGTATAGTAGGATTATGGTATTTCCTATTGAACTGTTGAGTTATTATATATGATGTAATGTAAAATTGGCCGAAATACTTCCAATCACATTTTCCCACATATTTAACACAGGAGCTGTCGAATAACGTTCTAGTTGATTCCATTCATCTTCACTACCAATACCTAATTGTTTTAATACTTCCATAGAACTTACAGATGCAGCTCGACCATTTCCATCCTCTACTTTTATCGCAACACCGATGCCCATCTCCTTATCTCCAAAACAATGAACACCTTCTGCTCCACCTTTTGCAACGATTCGACAATCATATACCGTCATTAAGTCAGTATCAAACTTCTTTGTCCCAGCAACCATTTCGGGAAATTTCATCATAGCATCCCTAATTCGAGCTAACGCAGTTTTACGCGCTTCATTCCCTTCAATCCAATCCTCCGGTTTTGCTAAACGTGCAAAAGCTAACGCAAGATTATATAAAGGCAATCGATGAACAGGAACTCCACATCCATCAACTGCTGTATTAATTTTTTCCCTTTTATATTGACTAACATCAGCAATAACATCAATAATTTGCTGTTGATATGGATTATCTAAATCCTCATAACTGTTTATATCGATATTTTGTGCCAAACAAGCCGCCAACATTCCTGAATGTTTTCCCGAACAATTACTAAAGATCGGCGTTAACTTCCCACCACTCCTAATAAGCTCATTATAACTATCAATATCTGAAGGAATGTGGGTTCCACAATGCAGATTTTCCTCCTCCAACCCTAGTTTTTCTAGCACATTTTGAACAGACTTTCGATGAAAAGATTCTCCCGCATGACTTGCACAAAATAAAGAAAGCTCCTTTTCCGATACATTAAATTTTTCTATTGCTCCTGTCTCCACAATTGGCACCGCTTGAATCGGCTTCATAGAAGAACGCGCAAACGTCAACCGATTCGCATCCCCATAATAAGCAAGTAAATTCCCTTTTGTATTTACTACTGCAATATGTATATCATGTGTACTTTCAATATAATCTCCTCGATAAACTCTTATTGGTTGTGTCGTTCTATTCATGATATCTGTCCTTTCTATACTCAACCATTATATTTCCGAAAACGGTTGTATAATCTTAACTACAATTACAGTATACAACCTTCGAAAACAACTTTAAAACAAATAAATTAAATGAAGTTGGAAGAGTTTTAACCCAACGTAAAACAATACATATAATTTCAAAATTTTTTCTAGTAAAATAGTATTCCATTTAATCCCTATGCTATAATAAATGGCAATGAGTATGGCGGGCGGTAGTATTTCGGAAAATTTTTTCACCTAAAGTAATTAACCATACTATTTTAATAAACTTTATATAATATAAGTTATGCTTATACTGGAAGATTTTTGATGGACTTAAAAATTTCAAGCATATTCGTATAAAAAATGTAATATAATAGCTTCTTTGAACAAGCTGAATAGGCTGGAAACATTCTTTAGAGCGACTATAAATTCTCAATCAATAAAATAAATACAAGCAATTTACAGGGAGTAGATATTATGCAATTCACGGTAGAACATACGATTAACAACTGGAAACATTACACGTTAGAAAACAACAACGGAATGCAAGTGAAATTCCTCGACTTCGGTGGAATTATTACAAACATTACAGTGCCAGATCAAAATGGGCAAAAAGAAAATATTGTTTTAACTTACAAAAATGTTGTAGATTATAAAAAAAATCCACTCTATTTAGGTGCATTAATAGGGAGAGTTGCTGGGAGAATTGCCAATGCTGAGTTTGCTATTGGTGATAAAGCATATAAAATAGGAGCAAATGAAGGAAATCACCATTTACATGGAGGGAACAATGGCTTACACCAAGTTATTTGGGATACAGAGGCCTTTTCCACAGAAAATTCTGTTGGAGTTAAACTGTCACATACGAGCCCACATGGAACTGAAGGGTATCCAGGAACCGTCCAGATTATGGTTACTTATACTTTAACAAATAATAACGAATTTATTATTGATTACCATGCAACGACTGATCGACCAACTATATTCACGATGACAAATCACTCTTATTTTAATTTATCTGGAAATGTAAAATCAACGGTTCACAACCATCAAGTAATAATGGCCAGTGATCAATTTGTAGAATTGGACGAAGAATTAATTCCAACAGGTAGGAAACTTCATGTTGATAATACTGTTTTTGATTTTCGTAGTGGGCGTAGATTGAGTGAAGGAATTAGTTCCGATTTCTCACAAAATGTAATTGTCGGTAACGGGTATGATCATTACTTTCTATTTTCATCACCATTAAAAAGGGAACAAATTAGAGTTTCAGAAAAAACAAGTGGCCGTCATATGACCATCTACACGAATCAACCAGGGGTGGTTATGTATACAAGTAATGGAATGGCTCAAGGAATACAACTTGAAAGTGGACTGTCAAAAAAATATTTAGGAGTTTGTTTCGAAACACAAGGATCTCCTGCCGCTTTACAACATAAAGATTTTCCCAACATCATTTTACATCCGAATGAAGTGTATGAAAAACAGACTCTGTTTTCGTTTGGATGGTAACTGAAATTACAATAAGAGCCTCATGAAAGCCCACGATTTTAGTCGTGTGGAGTTTCAAAGTCATCATGAATTTCTAACCAAATTTCATAATATCTCCACACGGCCATCACATAATGCATTATTGCATATTTCAATCCGTGCTGAAATTGCTTATTCTAGTACATTGATGGCAGCAATAGCTAAAAGTATTAAAAAATGATCAGCTTTAGAAAAGTGCTAAAAATCCATTAACAAATATGTATTCATTTTCCCAATAGTTTCGAAAATCACTTTTAATTCCAAAGCTTGTTTATACCCCGATAATTTTGTGTCCCCTTGTAAAATTGTTGGGGTTGTAATACTAATATTCGTATTATTTTTAGCTAGATTAGTAGATAGTCCACCTGCAATCATATTTCCTAATTCACCACTGAATGATAATAGCATTTCACCTTCAAGTGGCATACCATACATTCCTTCTCCTATAGAAGCGAAAGTAGACGTCTCTCCAGTAAAAACTAACTTCCCACCCAAATCACCTGTTATGCCAACGAGGACACCAAAATTCAAGTATAATTCATCAGTTAATAATTGTGGTTTATTAATTTTACATTGCGATGGAACTACTTCTTGTATGGAAGATATAGCAGCATTTAGTAGATTAGTTATTTTCCTATTTCTATTATCTGTTATCACATTCATTTACTTTTCCCCTTTTATAAAATTAATTTACCTAAATACTTCTTTCTATAAAATAAGTTTTGATAGTGCTGTATCCAATATTGAAATAGGAAAATTCACTTTATAAAATATGATAGACTATCCAATGATTTGAAATAGCCAAACATGAAAAGGTATCAATATTTGATAATTAGACGATATTTTTAAAAAAACAAATACAATTAACAATCGTAATATTCCAGATATTTAGGCTTTACTTCCTATGCATTAATTCCTATTATATAAACTCAAGTTAAACGAGTAGTCCTTTATGCTTATTAAAGTAATATATTATACTAATTCAACGGTAAAATCAACCAATATATTCCATGTAAAAAATGGAAGCGTTGTCAAAGGGGCAGTTTTATATAGAATTTGTAAAGTTTTGTAACGTCATATTCACCTTGATCCTAATAAATCTCTAATTATTGTTCTCGTAAACTCTAGACTACCTGCCCCGATAAAAGCTATCTTAAATGACATAAAACTTATCTCCCTTTTCAAATAAATGATTTTTTTATAAGGAATCTATTAATTATTAACCCTATTACATTTTGATCAAAACATTGCAGAGGGTTATTCAATACAAATATATTTGTTTGCTTATGATCATAAGTTTGTTCGTTATCATTTTAATTTAAAATAAGGTACCATTCTCTTTATACATTAGAAAATGATACCTCTTTACCCTAGTTTCTATCAGATAGACCCTAAATTTGTTTTTTTATCCCTTTGATTGTAAATCCATATTTATACACCCGATTAGCAAATAAAGTGTATTCTGGATGTGTTTTCTGTCCCCAGCTATCATCTCCACCAACACCCATTTGTTTATCATTAATGCGTAAAATAACTTGATCACTTTCAGGCATTTGATAAAAGTAATCATGTTCTTCTAAGTCAAATGGCGTATACGGTAATGCATTCAATTCGACAAGTGAATCCGCAACTATTTTTAAACCTGCACCAGAATCATCTGTAAGTGTTGCCCACCTAACATCCATCTTATTACCACACTCTTGTGGTTTTAAATAAGGGATATATTGTTCTTCTACTGTTCCACTATAAATCCCTATCTTCGCACTTTTCTTCCTATCCCAATAACTTTCATGAGGACCTCTACCATACCAGGTTAAATTTTTAAATGACTGATCCAAAGTGAATAACATACCTATTTCAGGTATTTCTGCTAAGTTTTCACCAGGAATAAGTTCTTGTTCGATACGGATTTCACCATTACCTAAAATAGTATAGCGAATAATACAAGTAGAAATAGAAGTCGTTGGTAATTGATATGTTACAAATACATTGACATGAGATTCAAACTCTTCATACGTAAATGAACTCAGTTCTCTATTCAAGCCAGCATTTCGCCATGTTTCACTTCTATACTGTAAACCACTACCCCGGTCATTATCTATTAACGCCCGCCAAAAATTTGGACGTGGTGCAGTTTTAATAAGCTCTGTTTCACCAATCAAATAGGATTCAAGATTACCAGTCTGTTGATTAAATGTTACTTTATAATTTTCACTTTGAACGATTAAATGGTCTGCCTCAATATAGGTCTCTACTTTTGCATAATTAGTTGATACCTTTTGCCATTTTCTTTGTTTAACAGGTAAGATGAACTGTTCAAAAGCTACCTCATGGCCTTCAGAAGCCCAGGATGTTTCTTGTTTCGTTTTAAATTGAACAGTAAGTATAAATTCATCTTTTGCATCTTCACAATCTATTTTCGAATAATCTAGTTGAATTTTTTTCGATTGTTTAGGTGCAATCTCCGTTTCAATTTGGCCATTCTCAACAGGGACACCATTTTTTGCAATAACCCATTCCAATTTATATTCATGTAAATTCGTAAATAAAAATTTATTTTTAATTTCAATAATCCCTTTTTCAAGATCAATGGCACGAAAATCAACATTTTGATAACACTTTTTCACTTCCATAATCTTCGGCGAGATCGTACCATCAGCAAAAATGATTCCATCTCCTGAAAAGTTCCCATCATGTGGAGATTCTCCAAATGCACCACCATAAGCTAAATATTCAATTCCATCTTCTGTTTCCGTTTTTAATGCTTGATCCTTCCAGTCCCATATAAACCCACCTTGTAAAATATCATATTCATCGAATAACTCTGTATATTTATAAAGGTTACCAGTTGAATTCCCCATGGAATGTGCATATTCACAAATAACATACGGTTTCATTGGTGTCTCAGCTACTTCAGCAGCTATACCATACTTCTCCATGTCATGAGGATTAATATACATCGTACTCTCAATATCAGAGGCAGCTTCTGAAGCTCGATAATGGAAAACACCTTCATAATGAACAATTCTCGTCGGATCATTTTCCTTGAAAAATTGATGCATCTTAATAAAATTATCACCACCAAATGATTCATTTCCTAATGACCATATAACGATAGATGGGTGGTTTTTATCACGTTGAAACATCGAGTTACAGCGATCAAGTACATTTTCCGTCCATTCCGGTTTACTACCTGGAAGCGTGTCCTCCAATTCCTCTTGTCCATAGTACCAAGTACCATGCGTTTCCAAATTTACTTCATCAATGACGTAAAGACCGTACTCATCACACAGTTCATACCATAATGGTTGATTCGGATAATGGGAAGTACGTACAGCATTAATATTATATTTTTTCATTAATTTAATATCATGAACCATATCATCATAATCGATTGCTCGTCCTTTATCGGCTGTAAACTCATGACGGTTCACACCTTTAAATACAATACGTTCCCCATTAATTCTCATCAAACCATTTTTTATTTCAAATTTTCGAAAACCTACTTTACAACTTACCGATTCAATCATTTGACCTTGACTATTTTCTAAGCTTAACACTAGTGTGTATAAGTTAGGATGCTCTGCACTCCATTTTAAAGGATTTTCAATAAATGTTGTAGCTTCTATTTGCACATATTCCTTTTCACCTATATTCACTGGCAACTGAATAGGATGTTCCAATACTTCACGATGATAATTATCAAAAAGCATCGCATTAAAAGTAACACCCTCTTCTTCTTCCCCATTATAATTTGTAATTTTTGCTTTAATATTTAAATCCGAATCCTTATATTCACTATCTAAATCAGTAACAACAGTAAAATCATTTATATGGATTTTAGGAGTTGCATATAAATAAACATCTCGGAATATACCACTCATTCTCCAAAAATCTTGATCCTCTAACCAACTCGCATCACTCCATCGGTATACTTCAACTGCTAATTTATTTTCACCGTCTATTAAGTAAGGAGTAAGATCAAATTCAGCATCTGTAAACGTATCTTCACTATATCCAACTAAATCACCATTAACCCATACATAAAAAGCCGACTCCACACCTTGAAAATTGATATATACAGGTCGTTCTTTCCATTCCTCTGGAACCTCAAACCAACGAACATATTGACCTACTGGATTGTATTTAGTCGGTGCAAATGGAGGTTTAATATACTCTGTATCTTCCCATGGATAACGAACATTTGTATATTGAGGATAGTCATAACCTTGTAATTGCCAATGTGCGGGAACTTTAATTTCATCCCACTTACTATGATCAAAATCTTGTTCATAAAAATTTCTAATACGCAAATCTGGTTTTTCAACAAAGGCAAATTTCCATTGTCCGTTTAACGACTGATAATACGACGACTGGTTACGCTTACAATGCAGTGCTTCTTCAATCGTTGCATAAGGCATAAGTGTCGCATGCGCCTCACATCGATTTAGTTGAAAAATCTCCGGATTATTATTCCACTCTGGATACCCATTTTCAGGTGGTGTGTATTGAAATTTCGTAAGTTTCTTTAACATGAACATCCCACTTTCTATTTTTAATAGTTATTTTATAGAACCCATCATGCCAGCAACAAAATGTCTTTGCATGAGGAAAAAAATTAAAGCTGTTGGAACCGTTGCAATTACAATCGCTAACATCATCACTCCAAAGTCTGGAGCATAACTTGAACCTAAATTAGAAATAAGCAATGGGTCAAACCCTATAATTTGGATTAAGTAACTAGTTCTATGAGAGGTCTTCATTAGTAAAGCAAGAATATGTGAAGGCATTAATAGGGGATACGTACGACACTAATGTAAAAATTTTGGTGATTAATTTTTAAGCCTATTCGAATAAAGTTTTATTTTCCTTGCTTGCTATCTATCTAAATATTATTCTATTTAAATGAATTAAGACATTTATAATAAAATACAGTAATTTTTATTTACTAAATAAACAAGAACCATTCACTATATATTTCTTTCGCAACATGCTATATCATCATATTAAACAAATTTAATTTATAAAACAACGGTAAAAAATTACGGGTGAAAGGGTAAAATATTGCTTAACGCCATTCTTTCTATCATTTGATATTATATAGGTTTTTTTAAATCTATTTTTTAGATTGAAAAACAAACTGAACCAATGTATTATTAGGTAGGATTAAATCGAAGCAAAGTGGCTATTCTTCATTAAAAAATGCAGTAAAAAAGCTTGCGGCACCCTTTTAAGGAAAAAGATAGACCGAAAGTATGTATACATTATTCCTCCGTCGAATATTTTAAATAATATCGATAAAAAGAGGCAAAGGATACTAGCGAAAAAAGAGAACCAGTAAAAAATATGATAAACAACATAAATATAGATTTTGCAATAAGTAAACTAACACTAACAACAAAAACAAAACCGATAATAATAGATAGAAACAATTTTATACTACCAAAAGTAATAAAAAATGCGTTTATTATTAAATCAAGATAGCTGTAGTGATAGTGCACATTTAAAATAAAAATATTCACATTATATACAAAATATATGATTCCAATAAACAGAAAGCATATGAAAAGAATTAAGTTACCTTCTGTTAAAAAGTAAACCATATTGAAACTCCAAACAGCCCATAAAGGGATCATTAATAGACCAATCCCTAGGCTACGGACATAATTTTCTTTATAAAAAGCCCAATACTTTTTAATCGAAGCCCTTTGGTCCCGATGTACAACACAATCTCTTACACTTGCATACATCGCAGAAGTAGCAGGAAACAATAGTAGGATGAGGAAGAATGCTATTACTAGTATAATAGTAATATTTACCTCTGTTAAAAGCATATATAAAGTAAACACAATGATAGGTATGTTAAAAATTACCCATAATAAGTTCACGACCGCTAGATTCATAATCCATTCTAAAAGCGTATTTACAAAGTTTGTCAACCTCGAAGTTTCATACAATTTCTAACACCCTTTAAAGTTTAGATAGTAAAGCATAGTCTTATATGGTTGATTATATGTGATAAATCTACATCTTCCAAACATATTCGGTAATTTATCGATTTTTTCAAAACTTATTCTACGTTAGGGAATTTATAAGTGAAAGGAATAATCCGATACACCCAATAAGACCACTTGAATTAAAGCCTCAAGTGGTCTTATCATGGCAATTTCTTTATTTTTAACGGTTTCTAAAAACAACCTATATCAATACTAGAAGTTTTATAACTTACTTCGCTAATCGCACAAGTGTATGACACAACACTTGCGTTCCCTTTGCACAATCTTCTTTGCTACTCCACTCTTGCGGATTATGACTTAAACCATCCTTTGAACGAATAAAAATCATGCCAAAGTCTGTTATTTTACCTAAAATTTGAGCATCATGACCTGCGCCACATTTCATTTTAAAAACAGGCAATTTTGTTTCCCTACAAGACTGTTCAATTTCCCTTACAATATTAGATGAACATTTCATCGGGTCTACCTTCATTTGAATCGAAGTAGAAAAATCTACATTTCGTTTCTTTGTTATTTCTTGTAAAGCATTTAAAATATCATGTTCCATATAGTCTCTCTTTTGTTTATTTGTATGGCGAAAATCGACAGAAAAATGTACACTTTCTGGAATAATATTTGCATTTCCTGGCTTAAATTCCATTTGACCTACTGTTGCAACACCTTGCCATTTTACCGCAATCTCTTCAACGAGTAGCATTATCTCAGCTGCTGCCAAAGAAGCATCTTTCCTTAAATCAATCGGTGTCGCACCTGCATGATCTGCTTGACCTTTTATATGGACATCCATCCACGCAGGACCTTGCACTTCTGTAACAATTCCAACAGGTAAATCCTCCATTTCTAAAACTCTTCCTTGTTCAATATGTAATTCCACATATGCTTTAATCGATTCTTTTGTTCGCTTCGCTAAAGAAAAATTCGTGAAATCCAAATTTGCATTCTCAAATGCTTTTTCATAGCTAACACCATTCTTATCTGTTAAAGAAAAGTATTTCTCTTCTAACTCACCGGTCATTCCTTTACTTCCAATGAACCCTGAACCAAATCGTGCACCTTCTTCATCTGTAAAAGATACGATTTCAATAGAATGATTTAATGTTACCCCTGATTCTTTTATCGTCCGTAACGCTTCTATCCCACCTAACACACCGAGTGCACCGTCGAACATTCCACCATCCACCACTGTATCAATATGTGATCCAGTCAAAACAACTGGAAGCTCATCATCCATTCCGACTAACTTGCCAATAATATTTCCAACTTCATCTACCCTTACTTCTAGCCCTGCTTCTTTCATTAAGTCAATAATATATTTTCTCGCTTGTAAATCTTCTTCAGACAAAGAAAGCCGAGTAACCCCATTATTCTCAGTTTTACCAATTGTACCTAGTTCCATTATTGTATTCCATAATCTATCTTGATTTATATTTACTTGCTCCATTCATTCGTTCCTCCTAATCTCTATCATCCTATCGGTTCACCGTATAAATGACATACTTCAAAATAATTATTCTGAAATCCCGCCAATAAGAATTCCCCACCCGTAATATAAACAATTTTTTCCTGAAGTCTTCACCGATCAATCATTGAAGATATCTCTTAATTATGATGTTGTACTTGTATTGATTCCGCAGATATCGAACAATAATTAAA
>Ga0209487_1002206_pt1 | contig 15964 bp, 21 predicted proteins | sample Poulit2012_FD_187524 | JGI IMG/M metagenome (GOLD analysis project Ga0209487, IMG submission 187524) | Agricultural soil microbial communities from Georgia to study Nitrogen management - Poultry litter 2012 (SPAdes) (version 2) | ecosystem: Environmental > Terrestrial > Soil > Agricultural land...
ATTGAGTGGGAGTAAGGGAATAAGAAATCAAGATCAATATCGCTTGATTTGAGTCGATTTAAAGCAAAGTTATTTGTTTAGCGTAAATATAAGACAAATAGTTCCCTGCTTTTTTCCCTGCCAAAGTGAATTTTCGACCAAATATAGGGAAGTAAATAGGATAGGAAAAGGAGCTAAATCTTGAGTGATTTAGCTCCTTTTTAGTAAGATAACTTATTCCACAATCGCGCCCAATCGTATTATAAGGTTAGCCAGTCATTTCTGGTTGACCTATTTTTTATAGGTTTTATGCTTAAGGTAGCCGGGGTAGGACGTTCGCGCCCGTGGGACATCGATCCCGACCGTAATACTGTCCACCCTCTACTTATAGAAACATGTTTGAGGCTGGTTGGGACTCAGATCCCGTATAACAAGCGAAGCTATGACACTATAAGTGATGAAGAGGCGAACCGGCAAATCTATTAAATGGAGTGTGATTTATATGGACCCTGTAATCGGCTTGGATGTCGCAAAAGGCGAAAGCCAGGTTCAAGCCTTTCTAAAAAGAAAAGAAACGTACAAGCAAAGCTTTAAATTTACACACGATTTACCAGGTCTTCAAACGTTTCATAGCTTTTATCAAGAGGTAGAAAAAGCCTCTGGACAGCCTCCGGCTGTAATCTTTGAATCTACTGGACACTATCATGAACCTGTACTTCAATTCCTTGAAAACCAGGATATAGCCTATTATTTAATTAATCCAGTTGTTTCTTTTGAGGCGAGAAAAATGAGCTTACGTCAAGTAAAAACGGATAAGGCTGATGCATATCATTTAGGAGAGCTTTACTACAAAGAAGACCTTGAAATCTATCAAAGAAAAACGGAAAAAGCTCTCAATCTACGTCTATTAACAAGACAACACAGTGCTTTGACGGACAGTTATGTTCAAATAAAGCTTCAATTCCAAGTAGCTTTGGATCAAGTATTCCCAGAATACCATAGTGTTTTTAGTGATCTTTATGGGAAACTTTCTTTGAATACTTTATTGAGTTATCCCACTGCTTTAGATGTTCATAGGGTCTCTGAAGAAAGTATAGCTGAGGAGATGGGACAACTTGGAGCTAGACGCTCTTATGATTGGTTTCTGAACAAAGCACAACAATTAAAAGAAGCTGCAAAACGCAATCCTTATCAGTCTCAAATTAGTCATGGACAACTGATTAGTTTGAACATGTATATTCATATGCTTTTCCAGTATCAGACTCATCTAGCTGAATTATTAAAAGAAATAAATACGCTTTCAAAGTCATTTGAAGAATACAGAATAATCCAATCCATACCGGGTATCGGAGATAAGATTGCAGCAACAATCCTCTCCGAAGTCGGCGATATCAACCAATTCAGGCACCCTAAAAAGCTAGTCGCCTATGCAGGATTGGATCCATCTGTTTTTGAGTCAGGCAAATTTAAAGCCTCTATCAATCGTATCACGAAGAGAGGTTCATCGAGATTACGACAAACGCTTTACACGGCTGTGCAATGCGGTTTAGCCAAGGAACGAAACAAAAAGCTTACTACTTTTTATAATCGCAAAAGAAATGAAGGCAAGCCACATAAAGTAGCAATTATTGCTTGTGCAAACAAGCTTGTTCATTGGATTCATGCCATGTTAAAACGTCAGGAAGAATTTGTAGACCTAGTGTAATACTTTAAATTTCTTTGTTTTTTTCCTTTTAATCAAAAGGTTTATTTAGTATGTTCAATTTTAGTGTAACATGTTTTTTAAGAGTTTTTTAGCCTTAATTATTGACAGCTATTAGCTGGTATTCTTGAAGAAGTAACACGTTTTTTGCAATTACTACTATTTAAACTTAATCTCAACAATACTTGGTTCTCGTCCTTGCTTGGTAAGGATAACTTTAGCCTCAGAATCATTATTCCATTGTACTGATACAGTGTCTGGTATTGTGGTTTTCATAATACTTTTATCATCGTACTTAATTCTAATGGTTGGGTCGGGGAAGTCATCCTTCTTAAGAACTTCGATTGTGTTTATATTATTAGGAGAATGGCTCACTTTTAACTGCGTTTCATCAGAATGTGAAAAAAACAACCAATTCCAGTTTGCAATTTAGCTTTTTGCTTATTGTAAATATAGTCACTTTCCATACCCATCATATTTTTATGGGACACGTTTTTCACCCTTATCTTACAAAATACTTTATTCCATAATCTGGCCCGTTTGTTGAATATCACATTAGTTACACTTTACCATAATAGACAGGTCCCCATCAAAGCAATAACAGAAAATTCATATTAAAAACAGCTTTTAAAAAAATGAATACACAATAGATTTACCTCAATGAAAAACCTAGCACTTTCAGCCCTATCGTCACTGATTACTGAGAATAGATTCTTTAAATCATATGAAAGTCTGCCCAACCCCCTAACTCCTTTTAGCGAGTTAGGGGATTTTGTTTTCTTTTTTTACTTAATTTTGAAGTATATATTATTTCCTTGATTGAAGTTAGTAGACTTCAAAATTAATCTTCAACAAGGAGGAAATTAAGATGGGAAACAATCTTTAGAATCAGAAACATCGTAATCAAGCAAAGAAAGGGGATGTACCTGCAAAACGTGTGAATATCGTTCGTTTACAGATGGTGAAGGAATGTAGTGTGTTGTACAAAAATAGGGTGATTCGTAGCCCCGAAGATGGTTACGAATTGTTTAAGCAGTTTCTAGGAGATGTAGATCGTGAGCATTTCGTTGTTGCTTGCTTAGACACGAAGAATCAACCAACTGCGTTAAATGTATGTCATGTTGGTAGCTTGAATTCATTCATCGTTCATCCAAGAGAAGTGATGAAGCCTGCTGTTCTTTCTAATGCAGCAGGTATTTTAATCGGACACAATCATCCTTCAGGGAATCCAGAGCCAAGTCAAGAAGACATTAATGTGACTAAAAGCCTAAAAGAAGTTGGAGAGATCATGGGGATTGATTTATTAGATCACATTATTCTGGGAGAAGATACATTTACTTCATTATTTTGTATAGTTTTAGTTCCGCTTTTGGTAGCGATTTCAGATTTATATCCTTTCATCTGTTCGTGCTATTTTGCTTTTTTAAATTCCCCGCAATCCTTTTAATGCATTTGTTATTGGTTTTCCAAGAGCCTGTTTTAAATAACCTAAGTTGTTCCGGGTTGCTTCTGCAGCGCTGTTCTTTAGCTTCTCTACAAAGTGTTTAGGCGGCTTTTTCTTCTTTGTTTTTGTTTGTTAATTCCTGCGTCTGGTCAAGTATTCCATGTAGCGTCTTAATCTCTAGTTTATCTTTCAGAGCGACCATGATATCAATGAATTTATCAAGTCCCTTATCACTCCAGCTACGTCCGTTTTTAAGCCGTCTAGCGAAAACACTCATTGTTCCTTCCGCACTTCCCATTGGACGGAATCCTGTTGTGTCTATGCCTTTTGCTTTTTATTTTTCACGGTAATCTCCCAGTGCTTCCGGATATTGAGAAAGCTGCGCTATTAGCTCTTCCAGTCGCTCTTCTTTCTTTTCATTATTAAGCGTACCCACGGCGCTATTTACTTCCACCATGAAACCTTTCCAGTCGTATTTTGCCACTTTCTTTCGTATGGAACGATATCTTGAATGATCCCGAAATAAACGCTGCACATCCTGGGAAACATGAAAACGATCAATGACAAAAGTTGCGTTGTGCTGGAAATAATCCCGGCAGGATGTGATCCACTTCGCTCCATCTCCATTAATAACGAGGTGATGCTTGGTTGGATCATACTCGTAAGTCGTCATTAAATACTGTTCAAATTCCTCCCAAAACGTGAGTTTCCCTTCATGAATGAAATGACGCTTTTCAACTAGCTTTGCGCGCTTGTCATTCATTTCCCAGCCCTGATGTACACTGGCAATCTTAATTTCTCTGCTTTTTTCTTTTTCTCCTGACTTTTTGTGTAAAGCTCGTCAACTTCCACAAATACAACATCATTTTCAAGTGGTACTGATTCTTCTGAACTACCTCCGTATTCAAAAGCTGTTGGCGTATACCTTCATGACTGATTACAGGGTAGCCCAAAAGCTTCTCTATTGCTTTTCCAGCCTGTCGATAGGAAACACCTGTCACAGCTAGTTCAATAGCTAAATCCTGCACTACCGGACTCATGCCCTCCGTACCATCAAAAGCTAAATACTGGTCTAGTAGATAGACGTACTTTCCAGTTTCTCTGTCTTGATAATAATTCCTTTTCAGCTCCACCTGCCCGAAGACAGATTCAAATTTTAACGTTCTCTTATCCTTTAAGTAAAACCTTTTCTTATCCCTTCCTGATGCAATCGCCTCATCTATCTAATTCCTTAAGAGTCTGTGCCATCACCTGTGAAAAGCTTTCCTGCAGAGCACGGTATGTAATTTTTTCTAATTCTTTCATTGTTAGCGTAGATATGATATCTTTCATTTGAGGACCTCTTTCTATAGTTGTTGTTGTTGGAAACTTAACTATACAAAAGAAGGTCCTTTTTTTCATAATCAATTTTATTATTAGTCTTCTGCTGAAAATACTCCCCTTAAAATAAACAGATCTTTTTAATCTGTCTACTTTAAAGGGTAGCATATCAGATTGGAATCATTGGCTGTTTTCAGAAGTCACAAGTTGTAGTGGATTTTTATAGATAATGACAAGACACATCCCATTTCATTCCTAATCTGATTGAAGCATATCTTTCAAGGAAAAGTCGGCTTCTTTGTCTGCAAATTCTTCGTAGCCTTTCATATATTGAATACGGCGTTGTGCGGATGCCGCAGTCACTTGTTCATCTGCATGATAAGAAGAACGCACTAGTGGCCCTGACTGACAATGACGAAAGCCTTTTTCAAGTGCGATTCTCCTCAGCTCCTCGAATTCATCCGGGTGATAGTATTTTTCCACATATAAATGCTTCGTGGAAGGTTGTAAATATTGACCAATAGTCATAATACTCACATTGTGTTCTAGAAGATCATCCATCGTCTCCAAAATTTCTTCTTTCGTCTCACCAAGCCCAAGCATTATACTGGATTTCGTTGGGGTATTTGGAGCAATGTTTTTCACACGTTGCAAAAGTTCAAGAGAGCGATCGTAAGTTGCTTTTGCTCGCACACTTTTTGTTAGGCGACGCACGGTTTCCACATTATGGTTAAATATATCCGGTTTTGAATCCATTAACGTATGAAGGCTTTCATAATCGCCTTTCATATCGGATGGAAGAATTTCGATAGTCGTCCCAGGATTGCGTTTACGCACTTGATTCACTGTCTCTGCAAAAACGGCCGCACCACCGTCGTTTAAGTCGTCCCTTGCGACGGCTGTAATAACAACGTGCTTGAGTCCCATAACCTCGACAGACTCAGCCACCCGTTGTGGCTCTCCCCAATCAAGTTCATTTGGTCGCCCTGTTTTCACGGCACAGAAACGACAGCCACGTGTGCATGTATCACCCAGTATCATGAAAGTTGCTGTTTGCCGCTCACTCCAGCACTCGTGTAAGTTGGGACACTTCGCCTCCTCACAAACAGTATTCAACCGTTTCTCCCGCATTAATTTCTTAAGTTTTTTATACGAATCATTTGTATTAATGTTAATTTTCAACCAGTTTGGCTTTCTAAGCATTGTTTTTGTTTTATTGTTTGTCATTGTTACACTATTTCACTCCTTGTTTTTCTGTTCTTTTGTTTGTTCCATGTATTCGCTGCATATTTCGTGTCACGCAAATGAATCACGTCTCTCCATAAAGCGTCAGTAAGTTTGAACGGTTCTGTTTCAATATGCAAACTTTCTCTAAAACCTTCAAGGAAAGACGGTACAAGATCGTCATATTCCAGTGCTTCCTTTATCTGCTCATGAATGCTGGTGGCTTTACCGGTGAATCGTTTCTGCTGACGATTTCTTAATCTTACACTCGGAAATCGAAAAAGGTCAAACAGCATAGTTGTATCGTAGCTTATCGGTAATGAACCGTGTTGTAAGAGGACACCCTTTCGTCGAGTCTGTGCATTGCCAGAAAGCTTTTTTCCGTTGGTGAGTATTTCATAAATAGCTGGTGTCTCAAAACATACCGATGATCGGTTGTCGCCAGATTCTCGCTTTGGGCGCGCAAATGTTGCATCAATCCCAAGGCTTTGGTAGCCCTTTAACAATCCATTTGCGAGCACATAATACGCCTCATTGACAGTGTGTGGAATTTTTGAATGATTCTCGCTTACAATAATGCTGTACGTCACTTCATGGTCGTGTAGGACAGCACTTCCCCCAGTCAATCTTCTAACAAAATGACAATCATGTTTGTGAACACCGCCGAAGTCAATTGTTTTTTGTTCATTTTGAGAATACCCAATAGAAAGGCTCGGTTTATCCCAACCATAAAAGCGAATGACCGGTGGAATTTTCCCCTCACTATGCCAGTTTAATAATGTTTCATCAATGGCCATATTCGTTGCCGCATCATGAAAACCACTGTTTAAAAAGCCCCATATTTCTTTCAAATTGTCACCCCTTAAAATACCGTAATATAATTTATCGTATCATTAAGTAATTGGAATAAATACCCTTTTAACAAAAAGACATTTATGGAAGAGAGTTGGACGGCGTCTAACAAGCAACCAGCCTATTAATAGGTTGGTGACTATTCATTATATGATTAATTGAAAGTTATATATTTGTTGCTTGTTTCTGTTTCGAAGGCCACGTTTCAAATGTATAGGCCATTTCCCAGAAGGCAAGTTCATATTCTTTGGCCGTCACAAACTGAGCCTTAATTTTCTCTTTTTCTGTCTTGCTCGCTTTAGCTGCTAGATCATCTAGTAAGTCAATCATTTCACGAGTAGATTCTTGGAACCAGTTACTTGCATACATCTGAATCCAATTGTAATAAATCTCCACCTCGGGTTTAGCATCCTGATTTTCCAAACCAATGTCGGCGTATAACCAGTAGCATGGAAGCATCGATGCAACTATTTGCGCCAAACTGCCGGATAATGCGGCCCGATACATGTGAGATGTATAGGCATAAGCCGTTGGTGCCGGCTTAAAGTGGTTTATATCGTCATCTGTGATATTGAGAATTCTGGCGTGTCCCTTATGAACAGTAATTTCTGCTTCAGCCGTGTTTTGGGCTTTTTTGGCTAAAGATGCAGCTTGGCCAAAATCATTCGCATGAGCAGCTGCAAATGCATGGATTTTTCCATAATGCTTCAAATAATAGATATCTTGCATAATATAATTTTTAAATGTTTCCAATGGTAAGTCACCTTTGACAATACCCTGAACAAACCGATGATTCATACTGTACGTCCAGCTTTGTTTAGTTTCAGCTTTCAAAGATTCCGAAAAACGCATTGCTATGTCCTCCTTAAATTTATTGAAAGTTGTCTACTTAGTAGCCTACTTCCACTGCAACATTCACTATATACATAAAATCTTTTTATCTCGCTGACCTACTAGGAAAATGTCACTTGTCGTTGCCATACCGCCTGTTACAACTTCAATCGTGACCTGACCATATTGAATCAACTCTTTGATTTTATCGGGTTCCAATTGTTCCAAGTGTTGGGGAATCGCAAGCTTAACATTGACCTTCATATTGTTTAAATCGCCATCGGGTAGCATACTGCGAATACCGGGCATTGAATTATAATGAATGGCATCCTTTACAGCCCGAGATGCCGCCACATTAACATCTTGGCCATGTACATCAAGACCGGTACCAGTTCTATAAAAATAATTTTTTCCATATTGTTATTCCTTCGTTAACTTCAATAATTGAATCAAGTTGAACCTCAATCATGGAAACTGGCATATGGTGAACATCCCTGACGCCAGTTGTGTTTTGAGCAACAACTGATGTAATCACAGACATTCCATAGTTTTTTAGCTCTTGAAATATTTTTAAATCGGCCTGAATTCCTGCTCCTCCTGTTGGATCCGTGCCAGAAATTGTTAACGCCGTTGGTATTGGTTGTATTGTAATTCCTTCTTTTTTGCTACGATAAACCAACCAATATTACATTCAAGGTGTGTTGCGCAGGATAAGCTTTTGCAACACCTGCCGGAAACCATATGAACTGTGACCCTAGTAATCCGATAGCGACAAAGACGGCCATAGTTGCCAGTAGGCGTGTGCGGTTCATTTCATGCTCCTTTCATTCCTACAAGGGGAAAATGAAAAAAGCCAGATCCAATAATTGGACCTAGCTTGAAATAGCTCTGATTTTGAAACATTTGGCATGTCAGACTACTTCCCTACGCTGGTATTAACCAGATCAGGTCCGTAAGAGTCGGAAAGTTTCTAACGCCTTTCCTCTCAGCCCACGTTTTTTGGGCACCCCTAGCAGTGTTTATTTTAATTTTCGCATTTAGTATAGCACAACAATGATAATTTGTACAAATTTAAAAGAACTTTTGAATAATCCTCTTTCTTGCCAACGAGAGTCAAGACTTCTAGATATATTAATTTAATTTAAAGCCTAACAAAGACGATCAGTCCAAAAACATTAGGTTATCACGAGAGGGGCACCGATATGCTAATTTTTGTTTGGTGATAAAAACTTCGCAGTTTTCGCAGCACTCTCTTCATCTAAAACATTCGCTTCATCATATACAAAATCTGGTTCAAAACCAAGGTCACGAAGCATCTGACGGTCTTTCGTATCTTCCTGGCCAAGAGTTGTCAAATAATCACCGATAAAAATTGAATTCGCTGCATACAAACCTAGTGGCTGAAGACTTTTTAAATTAATCTCTCTGCCACCCGAAATACGTATCTCTTTTGTCGGATTAACATAGCGAAACATGGCAAGCACCTTCAAACAATATATCGGACTTAGTTCATCGGTGCCTTCCAGCATGGTTCCATCAATTGCATGCAGGAAATTTACTGGTATAGAATCTGCATCCAATTCTTTTAATGCCATGGCCATTTGCACGACGTCCTCCTTTGTTTCCTTCATTCCAACAATAACACCGGAACATGGTGACATACCCGCCCGTTTTGCCTCATTCACAGTACGAACCCGATCCTGGTACGTATGACTTGTCGTGATCGCATCATGATGATTTTCTGAAGTATTGATATTATGATTGTACCGGCTGACACCGGCAGTTTTAAGCCTATTAGCCTGTTCAGGTGTCAATATGCCAGATTTTCAGATTGTATTTGGTTTTGATTTCTTCGACTGCCTCGGCTACATGATTCAATTCCCGATCAGTCGGTCCTTTGCCGCTCGCCACAATACAGTAAGTACCGGAGCGCATCTGCTGTGCCTTCTCTGCACCTTTTATAATCGAATTCTTGTCCAGCATCCGATACTTTTCAATTGATGCACTAGAATCTCTTGACTGTGCGCAATAACCGCAGTTTTCCGAACAGTTTCCGGATTTCGTATTAATAATCATGTTCAGTTTCACTTTGTTTCCATAATAATGTTTACGAATCTGATATGCACCGTTTAACAATTGCAAAATATCCTCATCAGTGCATTTCAGCATGCCAATTGCCTCTTCATCTGTCAGTTGATATCCAGCCAAAACACCTTTTGCCAGTTTACTGTATTCCATGTATGCATCTCCTTCCTGAAATCCACGCTGCATCCTCTTTTTGAAAACGCTGAACCCCGATACCTGATTTTCTAAGCCTAAACGCGAAAAGTCCTGCACCAATTGAAAGAATAATATCTTTCGGTAATGGCACCATCATCCATGCCCACGCCAGTCCGTATGTGAAACCTTCCGGCGCATCAAACCAGAAAAGATACGCCGCATACATCCAGTTAGTCCCAAAAACATAATTAATTGCCATACCAATCAGTGCTGCAGTTATGTACATTGGCAGACTCCGCTTCTTTTCAACCAGTTTCCCAGCAACATAAGCTACTATAATAAAAGACAAAATGAAACCAATCGTTGGCGAAAATAGGACTGCAGTTCCACCTTTGAACTGTGCAAATATCGGCGCTCCTACAAGCCCCAGCATCATGTAAACAAACATGGAAAATGCTCCAAGTCTGCTGCCCAGCACTATACCTGCCAGCACCGCAAAAAATGTCTGTAACGTTATCGGTACACCACCAACAACCATAAATGGTGCAATTGATGTGATATTTGCACCAATTGCCGTCATCGCCACGAACACGCTGGCTGTAGTAATACTAAGTGCCGACCAATTTGTTTTTTCATAATCATCACCCCTTTTTATATTGTCAACATATAATAATATTGGTTGACAATCGGAATATAAAGAATATCATAAACTCTTATAAATACAGAAGACCTTTTTTAAAAAAATAGAAACTCTCGTGTTTCGAAGGATTTCTAAGCTCTCAAGTCGAGGGTTGGAAAAAACAAATATTGGACTTTAACCCTATAGTGCTTTCCGAAGTTGTAAATCATCAGACGGGAAACTATTATATCTCCCATCACCGAGAATACTTTACAAGAATCATTAGGTTCACCGGCAAGCAGCTTTATCCCATTTATGTAAATCCTTATTCTCCAAAAGTTTGCGAAACCTATATAAGGCCACTGTATATGAGAATTAAGCCTTCCGAGTCTAAAGTTTTTATTATTCTTATTAATTTTACCCTAGTAAATTTGATTGCTTCTTTGTCTAATTTAGTCGCTATTACCTATTCCCGATTTACGCCCGTTTGAATTGTTGAAAGTAATTTACCGATTCTGTTCCCTTTTAATGTTCTTCCTTATTTATATCTACTTAATGTTTCTTCCGGAATATGACAATAATCATTCGGACATCTAGCTAACCTATCTTGATGTTCTTCTGCACTTCTCACATAGTTTGTAAGAGGTAATACTTCAACAACTATAAGGTCATAATCATTTCTCTCACTAAGAAACGCCTCCGCTTCTTTTAAGTGTTCATACTTTTCACTATATATTCCTGTTCTGTATTTTTCGCCAACATCCTGTCCTTGTTTATTCAAACTGTATGGATCAATGATTTCAAATAAATACGCCATTAATTCCCTGATTGTTACAACCGTCGGATCAAATCCTGTTTTGACACATTCGGCATACCCATCATAATCTCCCTCAATTGTATGACTTGTTCCATTAGCTCTTCCCGCCTCTGTAAACTTAACTCCAGGTAAAGTTTTTATAAAAGCTTGTACTCCCCATAAACATCCACCTGCAAAATATACTAATTCCATATTGTTCTCTCCCCCATGTACAGCAAAATGTCCCAACTATACAAGAATGTGTCCAGTCCCTTCGCCAGTTTCGTGTCCATTCGTAATATATGTTCAATCAGCTCTTATTATTTCTGGTTGACCATTGCAGAGGTAGCCGGGGTAGAACGCTTGCCCCGTGGGACATTGATGCAAGATTTATTCAACATAATGGCCCGTTTGTTGAATATCACATTAGTTACACTTTACCATAATAGACAGGTCCCCATCAAAACAATAACAGAAAATTCATATTAAAACAGCTTTTAAAAATAAATGTACAATAGATTTACCTCAATGAAAAACCTAGCACTTTCAGCCCCATCGTCACTGATGAATTAAAATAAATACTTTCATTCACTTCAAAGTCTACCTAATCCCCTAACTCCTTCTAGTGAGTTAGGGGATTTTGTGTTTTCTTTTTTTACTCGATTTTCAAGTATATATTATTTCCTTGATTGAAGTTAGTAGACTTCAAAATTAATCTTCAACAAGGAGGAAATTAAGATGGGAAACAATCTTTACAATCAGAAACAACGTAATCAAACAAAGAAAGGAAATGTACCTGCAAAACGAGTAAATATCGTTCGTTTACAGATGGTGAAGGAATGTAGTGTGTTGTACAAAAATAGGGTGATCCGTAGTCCCGAAGATGGTTACGAACTGTTTAAACAGTTTCTAGGAGATGTAGATCGGGAGCATTTTGTTGTTGCTTGCTTAGACACGAAGAATCAACCGACTGCGTTAAATGTATGTCATGTTGGTAGCTTAAATTCATCTATCGTACACCCTAGAGAAATGATGAAACCTGCTATTCTTTCTAATGCAACAGGTATTTTAATCGGACACGATCATCCTTCAGGGAATCCAGAGCCAAGTCAGGAAGACATTAATGTGACTAAAAGGTTAAAAGAAGTAGGAAAGATCATGGGGATTGATTTATTAGATCACATTATTTTGGGAGAAGATACATTTACTTCATTGAGAGAGAAAGGACATATGTAAAATGAAGCATCATGGCAAAATTATCGAAAGTTATTTGTGGAAGAACTATCACATTGCGGTCGATATAGATGAAAGTGGCTGGGAAGGTGTACTGTTACATCATGAAGAAATTGATCGAGCGTTCATCCCTGAAGGAGATTTAGCAGTACTTCCAGATCCATTACTATTTCATATGACATCTTATGAAGATGAAAAGGGAAGTGAATGGTTATTTGCATTAGCTTCACACCCTGATGATGTGCAGAATTTATATTATGCAACGTGTATTTTGAATGATGAATCCTTTACTAGTTGGATTCCTAATTAGATGTGTGAAGGGTAAGAAAATTAAATAGGAGGGTATGACATGAGGGTCATTCAAACATTGGCAGATGTTCAATCATTAAAAGATGATGAACATTTGCCTTCTTTTTATGTTGAAGAAATTTACAACCAGTTTCTATGGTCCTACAAAGCAGTGGCAGAGAGGGAAGCGATTGATGACTTTTCACTTGAACCTTACGCATGTATTTACCATTTTGACGATGAAGAAGACTTGAAAGTGCTTGAGAAATTTACACAAAGTATCGAGTACGTTGACACGGAAGTCATAGAAGACCTTAAGTACTTTCGCATTGGCATCATGCAAGATCACGAGATGTCTGTTCTTTACTTTTTAGAAGGTACATTACCTTACAAGACTGAAAAATGATTAGAGAATCAGGGGGACAAACATGTTTAAAGACAAAAGTAAAAGATATATGACAAAAACAGTTAATGAAACAGTTCATGGTGAGATCCAAATGATTTTGTGGGGGTTAATTGATGAACAACGAGAGAAAGATTTAGAACTAGATTACTTGCAAGTGTTTGAGCTGAAAGTGCAAAAAGAAAAGCAGTACATCATCCACAAACAAGAAGTTCCTGAACGAAAATGTGAATGGGTCTATCAGCTGCAGTACACGAATCCTATTGACCAAATGGTCTGGAGTAAGGGAATAAGAAATCAAGATCAACTTCGCTTGATTTGAGTTGATTTAAAGCAAACTTATTTGTTTAGCGTAAATATAAGACAAATAGTTCCCTGCTTTTTTCCCTGCCAGAGTGGATTTTCGACCAAATATAGAGAAGTAAAGAGAATAGGAAAAGGAGCTAAATCTTGAGTGATTTAGCTCCTTTTTAGTTAGTGTGACTTATTTTACAATCGTGCCCGTTGATTGAATAACTTTAAACAACATCAACCATTAATTATCTAGGCTAGCAACATACTTATTCGTCTCTAGCCTTAGTCCAATAACGGATATTAAATATATAGCAGCCAACAAGAATGGAAGTGTTAAAAATGCTTGATTAATAAAAATATAGCCAAAAACAAACGAAATGATAGCCATTAAAACAGTAAATATTCCGTATGTTTTACTATTGTAAATCCATAGATACGGAAGAAAATGGGAAGCTCCCAGAATACCGATTGTCATTGGAAGGAGTTCATAATGTTCTACATAGATGACAATCCATATCAGCAAGTAAAAACCTTGAATACCTCCAATTAATCCGCCTAAAACACCAAGCGGATTTTCACTTAACATATTCACCTGTAGCATTTTACTGAGTACAATTGCTAGTGGAAAGATACTGCCTGAACCAATGAGATAACATAACGCTAGCAATCGATGATCATCTATAAATAAGCTGAGTATTCCCATCGTGAACCAATATAATGCACCTGCAAGAAGAAATGGATATCCTTTCTTTGCGTCAACAATCAAATCTTTCTTTAATTCTTCTAAATTACTTTTTTGGTAGTTCACATATTCCCTCCTGATAGCTCTTTATTTTCAAATCATTTTATTATCCAATTGGACAATATGGCTCCGTTTGTTGAATATCACATTAGTTACACTTTATCATAATAGACAGATCCACATCAAAGAAATGACAGAAAATTCATATTAAAATAGCTTTTAAAAAATAAATGCACGATAGATTTACCTCAATGAAAAACCTAGCACTTTCAGCCCTATCGTTACTGAAGAATTAAAATAAATTCTTTCATTCACTTTAAAGTCTGTCTATCCCTTAGCTCCTCTAGTGAGTTAGGGGCTTTTTGTGTTCTTTTTTTACTTAATTTTTAAGTATATATTATTTCCTTGATTGAAGTTAGTAGACTTCAAAATCGCTCTTCAACAAGGAGGAATTATGATGGGAAAAAATCTGTACAATCAGAAACAACGTAATCAAACAAAGAAAGGAAATTTACCTGCTAAACGAGTGAATATCGTTCGTTTACAGATGGTGAAGGAATGTAGTGTGTTGTACAAAAATAGAGTGATTCGTAGCCCAGAAGATGGTTATGAGTTAATTAAACAATTTTTAGGTGATGTGGACCGTGAACATTTTGTCGTTGTTTGTTTAGACACGAAGAATCAGCCAACTTCATTAAACGTCTGTCACATTGGTAGTTTAAACTCATCTGTTGTTCACACAAGAGAAATCATGAAAGCAGCAGTACTATCAAATGCTGCAAGTATCATAGTAGGACACAATCATTCATCAGGCGATCCTGAATCAAGTCCAGAAGATATTAATGTCACGAAGCGAATTGCAGAAGTAGGAAAAGTCATTGGCATCAGCCTATTGGATCAGATTGTTCTTGACGACGAGACGCTTGTTTCGTTAAAAGAAAAGAGGCATATGTAATCTGAAGCAATATAATAAGCCAAATAACCTTTTTAACTCTCCTTAATCACATGAAAATGGTGTCGTTATAATTGATTGAATAATTAGAATTTAAGAAGTTATTTGATTTATAGTGTTACATAAAGTAATCTATACTATTAGGTGCTGGTGAGAGCGTGTAACGAGTTTGGGAAAATTGTCTTGATTTTTTGATAGCGGATACATATATATGTATATTTTAGTAGTTAGATATTCCCCTATATCTAAAAAGATAAAATAGTTAATTGAATATTCTATAGAGAGTCGCCCTTTAATAAAGTTGAATAGGAGAGTTGATGTAATGAAAGATATGACATATTTAAAAAATAAACCTGTAACAGTTATTGGAGCAGGAGCTGTAGGAAAAGCAATAGCAGCAGACTGTAAGCTTGCAGGACAAAATGTAAGATTGTACCATTCTCAACCACGTGCGGATAGAGTTTTATTTAATGTAGAGCGTACAGGAATTGAAATCGAAGGTAATCAAAGAAACTTGTATAACTTTAAGAGGTCGGGTGTTGCTAAGTTAGATGTAGTAACGTCAGATATATCTGAAGCGATGTCAGGAGCTGGAATCATTGTTATTACGCTGCCAGCTTTTGCACACGAAGAAACGTTTAGAGATATGATCCCTCATCTTGAAGATGGACAAGTTATTCATATATTTACGGATAATTTTGGAACGCTTTTACTTAGAAAATTAATGAAAGAGTTGGGTTGTACAAAGGATATTATTGTAGGAGGATGGTCAAGTTCTCCATTTGGAACAAGATTAGAAACTGTCGGTGGTTTTGTATTTCCTATTTGTCGGATAGGATATAGAGCGATAACGCTTAGAGGTGCGGCTTTTCCAATGACTGATAGTGAAGTATTTATAGAGTCAGCAAATTATTTAGGTTGTCTTGATTCTATGACTTCAGGGGATGGAGCTGTTATAGGAGATACTGTACTAGATATCGGTTTTAGTAATGTAAATCCTGTCATTCATGTACCAGCGACGATTTTAGGTGTTTCTACGATGGAGAATTGGGGCAATATTTTCGG
>Ga0209487_1002207_pt1 | contig 15962 bp, 22 predicted proteins | sample Poulit2012_FD_187524 | JGI IMG/M metagenome (GOLD analysis project Ga0209487, IMG submission 187524) | Agricultural soil microbial communities from Georgia to study Nitrogen management - Poultry litter 2012 (SPAdes) (version 2) | ecosystem: Environmental > Terrestrial > Soil > Agricultural land...
ATCCTTTGAACATGCACTTAAAAGCAGCAAAATTGATACCATCAAAAATATTGTTTTTCCTCTCACTTCATTAACCCCCCTATTTTCTACTTAACATCGATTATAACTTAGTTAAGTAAATTGTAAACTGTTTTTTGAATTTTTTTATAATTAATTTTGATATAAATGATAGTCTAAAGATGTACAACTTCACTCCAAACACTTGCTTAAAGTATGTTCTAGCTTCTATAATAAATTATTTTTTCTTCATTACATCTACAAAATAATGACCGAATAAATTTAATAAATAAAAAATGGGATTAATTTACTTCGAGAATCTTCTTCAAGTAAACTTAACGCGAAAATCGTGCTCTACCTTACTTGAAACCCCGCCTTCAAGTAACCTTATAGGAAAAATGTGTTCCTACCTTACTTCAAACACCATCTTCAAGTAAACTTAAATACGAAAACGGCCACAACCTTACTCTAAGCGCAGATTTCAAGTAAACATACATCGCAAAAGTAGTATAACCTTACTTTAAAATCATGCATTTATATAGCCATATCACCAAAACCGAATATTTTAAAACAAAATTGTACATTCATTAATCTAATATTTATAAGTTCAAAATGGTTGATTAATCAGCACTCTTTCAAATATGTTGATATTCACCTCATTTCTCTATATAATATAAAAAAATTCAATATTTTAGCGATGATGAAAATAAAGTACAATTTATCCTCTAGTGTACAGAGACCTTGAAAGAGCTGAAAATCAAGGACTAAGATAAATTGGAATTGGGTTTCGGAGCTTTTTTAGGTTACAAAGTGATCTTAATTGTTTTCATTAAGATAATAAGGGTGGCAACGCGGCTCATTCGTCCCTTGTAAAGACGGATGGGCTTTTTTATATGAAAAAAATTTAGGAGTGATGTTCATGAAGACGATTATTTCAGGTATTCAACCTAGTGGGACATTGACATTAGGAAATTACTTAGGAGCCATTCGCCAATTTATTGAATTACAACATGACCATAACTGTTATTATTTCATTGTTGATCAACATGCGATAACTGTTCCACAAGATCCGGAAGAACTAAGAAAACAAACTCGTTCCTTAGCCGCATTATATTTAGCTTCAGGAGTTGATCCAGAAAAGGCAACTCTTTTTATTCAATCTGAGGTCCCTGCTCATACCGAACTCACGTGGCTGTTACAATCCATTACTTACATGGGTGAGCTTGAGCGAATGACTCAATTTAAAGATAAAGCTGAACAACAAGAATCTGTCTCCTCTGCTTTATTTACTTACCCGACACTAATGGCTGCAGACATTTTACTTTACGATGTTGATATCGTTCCTGTAGGTGATGATCAAACACAACACTTAGAATTAACACGTACTTTGGCTGAAAGATTTAACAATCGATTTGGCAAAACCTTCACTGTTCCAGAAATTCGCGTGCCAAAAACTGGTGCTAGAATTATGTCCTTACAAGATCCACTTAAGAAAATGAGTAAGTCTGATGAAAATACGCAAGGATTCATTTCCATGCTTGATGATCCAAAAGTTATCCAGCGAAAAATAAACCGTGCTGTAACAGATTCCGATGGGGTCGTAAAATATGATAAGGAGAACAAACCAGGTATTTCCAACTTACTAGATATTTATGCTAGTTGTACTGGAGAATCGATTGAGGCAATTGAAAGAAAATATGAAGGGAAAGGTTACGGAGACTTTAAGAAAGGTGTCGCAAAGGCAATAATTGAATTACTTCAGCCGATTCAAGAAAAGTATGACGAGTTAATTAAGTCAGATGAATTAGATAATATTTTAGATGAAGGGGCGAAAAAAGCTTCTAAACAAGCGAATAAAATGGTTGAAAGAGCGCGACATGCAATGGGGTTAGGGAGATAAAATATCTAAAACAAAAATAGAAATCAGTGATTTTTTCCTTTCACTGATTTCTATTTATTGTTGAACCACGTTTTGACTGCTTAATTTCATGATGCCACAACTCCTCTAAAAATGGATTTCCCCGAATAAGTTTTTCAGCAAAACTTTCATGTTTCTCGCTCCATCCATACTTTAGTTCATCATATAAAATAGAATACGCTCTTTTTCGATTGAGTAATTCAATTTCAGCATAAATCTCTGGCTTCCATTCTGTTAACCAATACCGAATTTCTTCTAAGTTTGCGGTAATTTGCAAATGAGATAGTGCCATCATTAACAGCTGTTTCAATTGTTTTTCTTTTCGTGTCAACCCTACAACGTGTTCTGACTTTAAGGAAAACGAATCATTATCATTCTGAAAGGATTGTTTTGTGAACTGATAGGATTGCGGCTCACGATCCTTTACCATTTGTAAAACGATTTTGTCTTGTCTCGGTACTAGTCTGCTTTTTCGTATCGGGATCGAATATTTTACTGCATCAATGGCTAAAACGCTCTGTCCATCTGTTATGATACAAGCATAATCTAATATTTCCTTTTTAGCACCTTTCATTATGTATGTTTGGCGATACATTTTTTTAAGCAACTTTTCTGGTATATCATCTAATGAATTTTCGATATGGTCGAACAATTCTTCTGTTACACGAAATACAGGAAACCGATCAATAAGCTCGATTTTGTCATTTGTTCGCCATTCATGAAAGTGACTAATATTATAACCTTTTTCTTCACCTTCAAACCAATTTACCCATACATCATGTATATATAACAACTGTACATTTTCGCTCCTCTCAACAAAAGATTGGTATTCTCATTATAGCCAGGATAACAATTATTATTCGTACCTAACTTAAATGATTTGGATAAAAATATATCGCAAGACTTATCATTAACATACCTACAGGTAAAAAGTAACATTCTATTCGCGTAGAAACAAATAATAAGTATTCTATCCATGATATTCCAGCTGGTAAAAAATTCATATACGCAATCATCGTTACTCCGCCTGTAACAGCTAGTCCAAACCCGATTAAAAACATACATAAATAGAACATTTTTCTCATTCCTTATTAAATCCTATTTATATATGCATATGTGATTTTCCTTTATTAATGATTCTAATACAAAATATCAGGGCTTAATCGAATTTCGATTAAGCCCTAGATGTAAAAATTATGATGAATACTTTTTGAATAGTAATGAAACATTATGTCCACCAAAACCGAAAGAGTTACTCATAACGACATTTACATCTTGTTCCTTCGCTTCATTGACAACATAATTTAAATCACAATCTGGATCCGGTGTTTCATAATTCGTTGTTGGTGGAATGATGTTTCCTGTTAAGGTTTTTACAGAAATAACGGCTTCAATTCCACCTGCTGCACCGAGTAAATGCCCAGTCATTGATTTTGTTGATGAAATCGCTAAATCATACGCATGATCTTTAAAAATCGTCTTAATTGCTTGAGTTTCATAACGATCGTTTAACTCTGTACTTGTTCCATGAGCATTAATATAATCGACGTTTTCTGGAGAGATTTCTGCATCATCTAGCGCCATTTGCATCGCTCGTGCTGAACCTTCCCCATTTTCTGCAGGTGCTGAAATATGATAAGCATCACCCGTAGATCCATAGCCAACGATTTCCCCATAAATATGGGCACCACGTTCCTCGGCTGATTCTAATGTCTCTAATAAAAGTATACCTGCTCCTTCACTCATCACAAAGCCATCTCTATTTTTATCAAAGGGACGACTTGCTGTTTCAGGATCATTGTTTTGTGATAATGCTCTCATTGCTGAGAAACCGGCAAAGGACATATTTGTAAGTGGGGCTTCCGTTCCACCAGCAATCATATAATCAACATCACCCCGTTGAATCGCCTTAAAGGCATCACCAATCGAGTTTGCACCGGATGCACAAGCTGTTGTCGTACATGAATTTATTCCCTTTGCCCCGACTTGAATCGATACTTGTCCCGCTGCCATATCTGGGATCATCATTGGAACAAAAAATGGACTTACCCTTCGATAGCCCCTATCGATAAATCGTTTGAACTGTTCTTCATAAGTTTGCATACCACCAATACCAGAACCGATCCAAACGCCTACTCGTTCGGCAATATCATCGGTAATTGAAAGCTCTGCATCTTCAAGTGCCATCTTTGATGCAACAACTGCATACTGTGTAAAAGCATCCATTCGTCTAGCATCTCTTCGACTAATATATGTAAATGGATCAAAGTCTTTTACTTCTCCTGCTATTTTTGTCGGATACTTTTCTTTATCTACTTTTGTTACGAAATCAATTCCAGAATGTCCGGAAACGATATTATCCCACATTGTTGATACATCATTTCCGACCGGTGTTACAGCACCTAAACCTGTAACGACGACCCTTCTTTTTTTCATTTCGTAAATCCTCCTTACATTATCTACTCTTATCCATTACTTACCCCAACGTAAAGCGAGGGCTCCCCATGTGAGGCCACCGCCAAAACCGACTAAAACGACCACATCATCCTCTTGTATCTTACCATTTTTTACAGTTTCTGATAAAGCAATTGGTATCGATGCTGCTGAGTTATTTCCGTAATTTTCAATTGTTGTTGCCATTTTTTCCTTTGGAACGTCTAATCTTCTTCGTGCTGCTTCCATAATTCGGATATTTGCTTGATGGGGAATTAAATAATCGACATCTTCTCGTTCAAGACCTGCTTTTTCAATGACATTCATTGATGATTCTGGCATTTGGGTAACCGCAAACTTAAACACCTCACGGCCATTCATCGTAATATAACCATTTTCATTTTGATACAGTAATTCACCACCTTCACCATCTGATCCTAATTCAAAGGATAAAATTCCCCGTTCTTCACCTACTTCGCCAATAACGACAGCTCCAGCACCGTCACCCATAAGGACACATGTATTTCGATCCGACCAATCTAATATGTTAGAAAGTTTGTCCACACCAACGACGAGAACTTTTTCATAAGCACCGGTTTTTACAAACTGCTCACCGGTCACTAATGCATACACAAACCCTGTACAAGCAGCACTTACGTCCATTGCTGCCGCATTTTTTGCACCTAATTTTTCCTGAATCATACAAGACACATTTGGAAAAGGTGTATCCGGTGTTACAGTAGCGACTAAAATTAAATCTATATCCTCTGCAGAGACATCCGCTTCTTCTAAAGCTTGTTTTGCAGCATAATAAGCCATATCTGATGCTTCGATGCCATCCTTAGCTATTCTTCGTTCTTTAATTCCTGTTCTCGTTTGGATCCATTCATCTGTTGTATCTACAATTTCTTCTAGATCTTCATTCGTTAACACATGATCTGGTAAGTAATGACCTGTACCTAAAATACCTACACTCATCTCATTAGCTCCTTTATTATGTGTATTTAACACCTGTATTTATGACCTGATACTAATTTTAAAGGATCTGTCTATTTAATGCAAATCATTTTTTAAAATTGAACGGTGTTTTTTGTAATGACGAACAACTTGAGCGAGTATTGATGTTTGATCCTCTTTTTCTAGTAAGAAAACACCAGATTTACTTCGCTTTGTTGAACGATAGGGATATATTTGAAGTTTGTCAGGTAGTTTATTTTGAACAAACATACTGATGATAAGTTGAACGAATGTTCTGATATATATAGCATTATTTTGAAAGGTTTGATCGGAAAAAAGAATATATTCATCACGAATATACAGCCCTTCTTCATCCATTTCCATCCATTCTCCATATAATAACGGTTTTTGAATAATAGTTATAGGAAAAATTGCTTCTACATGATCATCCGTTATTAAAAATTTCTTTTTCGCTGAAATTTGTTGTAACAAGGAAATATCATCAAAGACGATCGCAATATCAAATGCTTTTTCGTTAAGTATCGTATCTTTTTGTGAAAACAAACTATTTCGGGCAAAATACATCGCAATATGTTCTGACATTTTTACCTTTTTATCATTTAAGCCAAAAACTTGATAACTAAGGGACAGGAATGTATCGATAAAATGAAAGCTCTCCCAATCAAAACAATGGTTTATCAATATTTTCATCATTTCTCAACCTTTCTATAACATTATACTTTTTATTCTTAAAAAAGTTTGTTAAAATAATTAAAGATGAGATAATTTAAGTAACGTTTTTGACAAAAGAAGGTGAAAGAAATGCGATTTTTAATGGTTGCTATTTGGTCATTACTCATAGGTTTAGTCATTACATATGTAGTTACAAGTATGGCAGGAGCCCCGTTTAATCTTTCAAACGTTTTCATTATCGCTGCAGTTTTCTTTGTGGCGATTGCCGCTTTAGGCGAAGTTATATTAAAGGAAAAAGAAGAACATTAAATAAGTAATCACCCCTGAAACCTAAGGGGTGATTATTTTTTAATACCAAGGTAGTAAACTAATCGCCGCTATAGCTGCTAAAGGTAAAACAATTCGTTCAAACCTTTGACCGGGATATCCACCAAATCCAGGACCATAACCATATCCATAGCCTGGTCCATAACCTCCATATCCACCGCCGAAGCCGCCACCATGATATCCAGACTGGTATCCACCACCGTAAAACTGTCTCTGATCGTTTTCCGCACAACCTTTTGGGACAGCAAAATAAACATAATCATCATCTAAGCCCGTAATAATACCATCAATTTTTGAGCCATCGGTCATTTCGGCTAACACATAAGCATGCATATGTTTCTTACATATATCGTATATATGAGTATCCTTTTTCATTCGCACAACCTCCTCTGCACTTTTAGACTATTCAAAGCGCCTAAGGTTAGTGACAATTGTTTAGAAGGGAGCTCATATATGGAAACTATACAAAAAATGTATGAACTATTGAAGTTTATTTTTCTCGGTCTGTTTCAAGGATTTACCGAACCTATTCCGATTTCATCAAGTGGACATACTGTATTACTAAAAGAATTGTTCAACGTAAATATTCCTGGCCTTTCCTTTGAAATGTTCATTCACTTCGGATCTTTACTTGCGATTGCTATTTTCTATCGAGGAACTCTTTGGCAACTTTTAAGAAATACGTATCTATTTATAAGCCAAAAAAATGAACAAGGTAAAAAGGATTTTTATTTTTTAGTATTGCTATTTATCGCCACAATACCCGCGGCAATTATCGGATTATTTTTTGAAGAACAGATCAATAAATTATTACAACATATCATTATCATTGGTATAGCCTTACTTATGACAGGAGTTTTTTTATGGAAGATTCGCAAAAAACGAGGAGTGAAAGAAGAACGAGACATAACAATCGTTGATGCATTATGGATCGGACTTGCTCAAGCAATTGCCATTATACCTGGCATTAGCCGTTCAGGAGCCACAATTATTATGGGAATGTATGTAGGATTAAAACGAGAAGTCGCCCTTAAATTCTCATTTTTGCTTTATATACCTGTTAGCGTTGGAGCGTTTGTTTTATCTGCACGGGATCTATTATTTGATCCGTATATTTCGACTTTGATCATTCCGTATCTTTTAGCCTTCATCGCTTCAATCCTTGCAACTTTTTTTGCTTTACGTTGGTTTATTAACATTATGCTAAAAGGCTACCTTAAATATTTCGCCTATTATTGTTTCATTGTAGGTACTTTTGTGATTCTTTACTTCATATAAAAAAACAGAGCATATTCGCTCTGTTTAACCTCCACTTACTGGCGGTATAAAGGCAACAACGTCACCAGCATGCAACAACGTTTCTTCATCTGCATATTCCTCATTAACAGCAATCATTGCTTGATGAAGGGTTAGGAAGTCATATTTCTTAAGATGTTCGTCTTTTAACTGTTTGACGGTTATTTTATCAGCATCAATATTTACTTTCTCCAATCCTGCTTGATCCCTAAGTTCTGCAAAAAAGAGGACCTCAATCATCTCTCATTTCCTCCTTTGACGGAATCGATTGTTCATAGGAAATTTCCTCTCGTTGATCTCCAATCCATTTCGTTCCATCTTCCCAATGTTCCTTTTTCCAAATCGGCACAATTTCTTTAATCCGATCGATCGCATATTCGCAAGCAGCAAAAGCTTCTTTTCGGTGAGGTGTTGAAACAGCAATCACAACAGCAATCTCTGAAATATCTAACCTACCTGTCCGGTGTGCAATAGCTACATCAACATTTCCCCATTGTTCCTTAATTTCTTCACCAACTTGAGCAAGCATTTTTTCTGCCATTGACACGTAGGCTTGATATTCTAAAAATAATGTTCGCTTTCCGTTTGTAAATTCTCGTGCGATACCGGTAAACATGGCCACCGCACCTGCTTCTGGGCGAACGACCTTTGCTTTTACCACTTCAAGATCAATCGGCTTATCAGTTAACCAAAAGTTTTTTTTGTTCATTTATCGTCTCCTCTTGTCAAAGGGTTTATGTAAAAAAGAGACTAAGACAAGTATTCGAACATTGTCTTAGCCCCTTCTCCTTTTAATACTCTGGAACACCTAAAGCAATTTTTGCATATCTAGACATCTTCTCCACACTCCATGGTGGATCCCAAACGATATCAACTTTAATATCTTTTACTTCTGGAATATCTGAAAGTGCTCGACGTACGTCTGCCTCAATGTGTCCTGCTAACGGACAACCCATTGAAGTTAATGTCATCGTTACTGTTGCAAGACCATCTTCATTTAAATCAACGTCGTAAACAAGACCGATGTTCACAATATCTATCCCGAGCTCTGGATCAATAACATTTTCTAATGCACCCATCATGTTTTCTTTGAGAGCTTCATCCATCGCTAACCCTCCTCAAAATTGTTTCTATTTATATTTAACCACATTTAACAACTTTTTTAAATGATTTTAGCTTACGTTTTTAAATGATTTTCAAACCATGAAACTGTACTTAAAATCGCAGCTCGACTTACTTTATGATCTCGATTTTTTTCACGAGAAAACTGAATGAGCTCTTCATTATCATAATATTCTTTAGCTTTTTGATAAAAGTTGTATGCATGTTTAAAAGGAACTACCGTATCTGCATCTCCGTGCCAAATAAATAGTGGCCTTTCCGCTAAAGAAGTGATATCCTTTGCTAAGTCTAACTTTTTAATTTTGGCAAAGGTTTCAGCAAATTCTTCTTTATCCAATGGTTTTCCATATTCTTTTTCAAAAACAGTAATTAAATCATCGGCGAAGGCTAACAATTTAGGCGAGCCCATTAAGACGGCACCAGCCTTTACCCAGGCATATTTTCTTAAAGCAGCACTTGTTGTGATGCCACCCATACTTGTCCCAGCAATCCCAATTTGCTCATTTTTTATTAGACCGTTCTCATCCAAATACTCTTTGATAAGGTTCAGTTCTTCAATATTCTTTATAACAATATCCCAAAAGGAGAGTTGAAAGTCTTTTACAGATATCGATTCTTCCCGTTCTCCGTGAAGATAGGAATCCGGTAAAACGATGCGAAAGTTTTTCCGAGCGAGTAAAAAGGCAAGGGGCAAATTATGCTCCTTTGCACTTGTGAAACCATGATAATATATAACAGTTTGTAATGGAGCTTCTTGTAGATTATCTTTAGTAACGACGAGACAGGGAATTTCTTTAATCGTTTGTTCGGAAACAGTAATCATATCGATATTCCTTTCTCTATTTTATGTATTTCTCTTTATTATATTTGTTTTATTTTTAATTGTAAAACGTAAACAACCCTTTACAACTTGCCTTTTACTATATAGACTAGCAATAATGAGGTGATTTTTATGAGTAGAGAAAGACATTTAATAGCAATCGATTTAGATGGCACACTATTAGATAATGATCAAAAAATTAGCAAAAAAAATAAACAAGCGATTGCTCAAGCGGTGAAAGATGGCCATGTCGTTGTGATTGCAACCGGGAGACCGAGACGCGCAAGCATTCAGTATTACCATCAATTAAACCTTCAAACACCAATGATTAATTTTAATGGAGCACTCATCCATCATCCGACAAATACTCGCTGGAAGTCTACACATATCCCAATCGAGCAGACAGTAGCCCATAAAATTTTCGATACATGTTATGAGTTAGATGTTCCAAATCTGATGGCCGAAGTTCAAGATAATGTATTTTTAGATCGATATGATGAAAAAGTCATTCAAATGATCGAACATCTCGCTTCAGAAGAAAGTGAAGCAACCTTGACAATAGGAACATTGAAACAAAAATTAACTGAAGATCCAACAACCATTTTAATCACACCGAGCGATGAACAATTTGATGCTTTAGAAGATGAATTATCGAATTCCCATGCTGAATTTATCGAACATCGTAATTGGGGTGCACCATGGCCCATTATTGAAATTAATCGAAAAGGCGTCCATAAAGCAAGAGGAGTCAAAAAGGTTGCTGAATATTTTGGAATCCCACAGGAACGCATTATCGCTTTTGGTGATGAAGATAATGATTTAGAAATGATCGATTATGCCGGTGTTGGTGTTGCGATGAGAAATGCAATTGATGAATTAAAATCTGTAGCCAAACATGTAACAAGTATGAATGTGGAAAGTGGAGTTGGAACATTTTTAGAAAAGTATTTACAGTTAGATCCAATCCATAAATAACCGCAAATAATAAATAAATATGAGACAAATACTAAAGGTGAACGCGGGAAAAGCGTTCACCTTTTCATATTGAATCAATCCGGATGTTCAATAAAGGAGGCACACATGCACGAACGAAAAAAGAAACCCACTTCAAAGGTAGACCAAGCCAGGAACAAAAGTTTTACGGACCAAAAGCGTAAAGAGGCTGAAATGAAGCATAAGACGACAGGAGGTTTTTAATATCAAAAAAAACTTGTTTGAGCAGGCAAAGGAAGCGATGAATGAGTTCTTTAATAACCGAAATGAAGGGCAAGCAGAGGATAAAGATAAAGAAATCGTTCAACAAGCCATTCAAGAAGCCTATAAACATTCATCGACAGAAGAGCGAGAACAATTAGACCTTCTGGAAAAGCAATTAACAAAAACAAAATAACGTAAAATGATTACGAATAATTTTAAAGCCATTTATAATAATGAAACTAAAATTACATGTAATCATATGAAGGCTAAGATAAATTTTGTCAGTCATTATCTTAGCCTTTTTTTAAACTCTTTCTTTTTTTCTTTTGAATGTACTATTTTTTTGTTAGAATAGGAGCAAGACTATAATTTACATAGGAGGAGTTAACGATGGGAGTACGTCCAGAAACCACGCCTAATCCTAATGCGATAAAATTCACAACAAACAAACTCATCTTTGAAGGCAATGACAGCATTGAAGTCAAGCCCGGGGAAACGAGCGAACATGAAATTTTAAACGATCTCATGGAATTAGAAGGTGTCGATAATGTTTTCGGTTATCAAAACTTTATTACCGTTAACAAAATGTTCGATGCTGAATGGGACGATGTAACACCACGCGTGCTAGAAGTATTTGAAAAACACGGCTATTAAAAAATTGACTGGTCCTTGCGGTTTATTTCCGCACAACCAGTCATTTTTTATTCTGCTTCATTTTCTTCAAGATCGATTGGTACATAATTTGAGTTGATGTTTTCCCCTTCACTATTTTTCCCGTGTAAAACAATATGTGGAACTTCATCAGTTAACTCTAAAATTTCAGCTTTGCTTAAAACAATCTCAAAAGGACTCCAAAAGCCTATATGTTCGGTTTCAACCTCTTCTTCATCCATAATCACTTCTTCCCCAGACAGTAAGTGATAATAAAAGTTTCCGTCCCAGGAATTCATCTCGCCTGTAATTTTAACATCATCATCTTCCGTGACAATATCAATATTTCGAAATGTTGTCGATTCTTTTTCTTCCCCATTATTATTGTTTTCATTATCAGAATCTGCTCCACACGCAGCTAATAATATTACCACAAAAAATAATAGAAAAAAACGTCTAACTTTCATCAATATTCCTCCTCGTATATTACATAACTTCTGTTCTAAAATGACCAAATACATCTACCGTTTCAACGACATTTGTAAAGGCTTGTTCATCATGAGATGCAATAATTTTTTCAAGATCATACAATTCGTATCGTGTGATAACTAAATATAACATCGTCCGCTCATCACCAGAATAAGCACCTTTTGCAGGAACGACAGTAATTCCGCGAATCATCCGTTCGTAAATCGCTTCTTGAATATCCTGTGACTTTTCTGTAATAATCATTACCGTTAACTTCTGATGACGGGTATGTAATCGATCAATCACAATCGTTGTTGCATATAAAGCGACAATCGTATAAAGAGCATTCTCTAAATTGTACAACAGACCGGCTGTCGCTACAATAATTCCATTTAAAATAAACATGTAAATACCGATCGGTTTATCATGCATCCTAGATAAAACCATGGCAACAATATCCATTCCACCAGTAGACGTACCGATTTTTAATGAAATTCCAACACCAAATCCACTAATGACTCCACCAAAAACGGCATTTAATAAAATATCATCAGAAATGGATAGGACGGGTAAAAACTGTAAAAAGAGCGAAGCTGCAACAACTGAAATTATACTATAAATGGTAAAACTACGCCCAACCTTTAACCAACCTAAAATAAGAACGGGAATATTTAGTAAAAAAAGTAAAAGTCCCGTACTAACGTGAAATCCAATAAAATCATTAAAAATACTAAAAAGTAACTGGGCAGCTCCCGTAAAACCACTAGCATATACGTTTGCATTAATTAAGAAAAAGTTAAGTGAAACAGCGATTAAAAAGGAGCCAAAAATAACGACTGCTAATCTGCGAGCTTCCGCTAAAACCATCGTAGACATCCTCCATTTCTTCTTAAACCGAAGACTATATTTTAAAAATCTTTTGACTATCAAGCATGTTAGCTATAAAATTAAAGAAACAGGTGTACATACTAAGGAGGTCATTATACCATGAATGTTCAATTACTTGTAGATTCTGCTTGTGATTTAACCGCAGAATACTTTGAAAAATACAACATAGACATGCTTCCACTTACTGTTCATTTAAATGAACAAGAATATAAAGATGGGATCGAAATTTCTCCAAAAGAAGTGTATGACGCAATGCGCGATGGCGCGGGAACAAAAACGAGCCAAGTGTCTCCGCAAACGTTTCAGGAAACCTTTTTAAACTATGTTGAAAAGGAGCAACCCTTTGTTTATTTAGCCTTCTCATCCGAACTTTCAGGTACATATCAAACGGCAAAAATGATCGAACAAGAAGTAAAAGAACAACATCCCGATGCAAAGTTTGAAATCGTGAATACGAAATGTGCCTCTATCGGATATGGACTCGTCGTTCTTCGAGCAGCCAAACTTGCCCTTGAAGGTGCTTCCATCGATGAGATCGTTGATATTGCAACCTATCACGCCAAGCATATGGAACATATCTTTACCGTAGACGACTTAGAATATTTATATCGCGGAGGTCGTGTCAGTCGAACAGCCGCTTTTGTCGGTTCTTTACTACGAATCAAACCCCTTTTACACGTTGATGATGGTAAATTAGTTCCGATTGAAAAAATCCGTGGCACAAAACGTGTTCTCGGACGTATGGTTGAGGTGATGGAAGAACGAGGTACTGATTTTAAAAATCAAACAATCGGCATAAGCCATGGCGATGACTTGGAACGTGCCGAGCAACTGGCTGAAATGATTAAGGAAAAATTTGGAGTTGAAGACATTTTAATTGAAATGGTCGGTTCTGTCATCGGAGCTCATTCAGGCCCAGGTACAATTGCACTTTTCTTTTTAAATAAACCTTATAAATAATGAAAGAGAAGCAAGAAGTAGTTATTTACTTCTTGCTTTTTGTTTTATACTTAAATAAATGACAGCGATAATAAAGAGTAAAAAGATGCCTCCAACAAAACTAATAAACAGCCAATTAATACCGACATCCTCTTCTATTAAGTAAATTTCCACAGTTTCCCGTGGAATTCCTAACGTAAAGGATCCATCGTCATTAGCAACGACTAAATTATCTTCCATAATACCTCTAAGTCGCTTACCTTCCTCAATTTCTTCCACATTAATAGTTTGGGATTTTTCATCATTATTAATCGCTATATAAATTGCTTCATCTTCATAGGTCCGTTTAAACACACTCATTGCTCCTGAAGAATCAACGAGCTCAAACGAACCTTTTCGTAACGCTGGAAATTCTTTCTTTAAAGAAGCAATTCGATAGAAAAATTGCTCTAACTCTTGATCCGCACTATGGAAGGGAACAAGTCTTTGTGTTTCTGGAAATCCTTCTCCAAACATGGAAAATTCAGACCCTTGGAGAATAACAGGAACGCCAGGTGCCGTATACATATACGTTAAAGCTAACTTCCAAGCTGTTGCCGGATTCCGCCCATTTTCTGCAACAAGTTGGGAAAATCGTTTGCTATGCTCATCATCAACAAACATGTAAGCTGCTTCTCCTGTTGATTGTTCCCAAGCATCATAAATCGGTTCAACAGGATTTCCTACTTCACTAAAGACTTCAAGCATAGCATTATGCATAGCATAATTTTCAATTAAAATATCATCAGCATACTCAGCTAAATGATCGCGAGATGCTGTTTCATCTAAAATCGTTCCGAATAAATAAAAGGAGTCCTCCTTCTCATTAACAAAATCAACTAGTTTTTCCAAAAAATCCGGTGACATTTGTTCAACGGCATGTAAATTAAATCCAGCAACATCTGTTTCATCCATCCAATACTCAATCACCGATAATAAATATTCTTGAACATCTGGATTGTCTTGATCAAGCTGAAAAACATTTTCTAACCAATACGTGGAATCCGTTAATGGAATGTCTACTTCCATTAACCAATCACTTTTTTCTTCATCTCCTACAAAAGGATGACTATCTGCTACAAAATTAAGCGCAAGTTCTAAAATGATTTTTATATTTCTTTTTTCCGCATCCTTCGTCACCTTATGTAATTGTTCCATAGATCCGAACTCTTCATCAATTTCAAAAAAGTCTTCAATCCAATATCCATGATATCCATCTGGAGCGTTTTTCATCATTGAAGAAAGTGAAATCGCTGTATAACCTAGAGCTTCAATTTCACCTAACTTTGCAGAAACACCTTTTAAATCTCCACCGTGGAAAGCATACGGATCATCAATTCGCACTTGTTCACTTTTTTGTTGTTCACCTATATTAAACCGATCGACTAATATTTTATACATCATTTCTTCATTAATATTAGTCTTTGCTGAAGCAATCGCTGGAACAAAAAATATCGAAAATATAATTAAAAGGATTAAACTCTTTTTAATCCGTTCCATTCACCTTTCCTCCTTGATCCAAACTTCATGTTATATTACTAATGTTTCACATCCATCGTCAATAAAAAACTGTCACTGTCACGGAATATTCAAAACTTAAAAAAACTAGCTAAATCTATTAGAAATAGCTAGTTTACAATGAATGATATCGTTTACTCCTTACATCGGTAAAATACCATACCCCAGTATTAATGTAATAACAAAAGATATCGCTACTTGTATCCATGCTCCTCGAGTATCTTCATTTTTACTAAAACGAACGGAAACCATCTCCATCGCTCCGATGAGCCAAATACCAACGAACCCTTTAGTAATCGCTGTAAGCAACATTGTTCCACCTTGAAAGTATGGCCAGAGCAACTGAATACCTGTAATGAGTATAAAAATATAAAATAAACGTAAGATCATATGAATGATATTCGCTACTCGATCATTGTTTTTATTGTACAAAAATATAATCGCAAACAATAATACAAAAGCAATAATCCATGATGCGACATGTAAACTAGTACCCAATTCAATTCACTTCCTTTACTAAAAATTTCTAACTGATTTGCCTTTATCATAACATGAACACAAATAATTTAATATAAAATCATCTTCTAGTTAAAATATAAAATAAGAACTGATATACTAAAAGGCAGATGTTGAAATTTTAACGAAATCCATTATAGATAAGGAGAGGTCCCATGACAAATAAAACGAAACAAATTATCG
>Ga0209487_1002208_pt1 | contig 15961 bp, 14 predicted proteins | sample Poulit2012_FD_187524 | JGI IMG/M metagenome (GOLD analysis project Ga0209487, IMG submission 187524) | Agricultural soil microbial communities from Georgia to study Nitrogen management - Poultry litter 2012 (SPAdes) (version 2) | ecosystem: Environmental > Terrestrial > Soil > Agricultural land...
CGTGCGGATTTACCCACGGCCCGCACCCGGCCGCGATGAAAAATGCCTTCACGCCCAAAAAGGCGTCCACCGATGAGGTGGCCGTCATGATTGACACCCGCGATGCGCTTGACCCCGGCGCCGCCGCTGAAGGCATTGAATGGACCGGCTACGTCAACAGCTGGAAACCCGCAAAGAAATAACACAGAGGCAAGAATACATTGAAACTGGCAACTCTCAAGGAAGGCGGCCGCGACGGCACGCTTATCGTCGTCAGCCGCGATCTGAGCCGCGGCGTCAAGGCCACCGGCATTGCACCCACCCTGCAGGCCGCGCTCGAAGACTGGAGCAACACGGCGCCCCGGCTGGCCAGCCTGTTTGACGATCTGCAGACCAACCGGGCCGCCGACAGCTTTGAGCTGGACATGCGCGCCCTGGCGGCACCCCTGCCGCGCTGTTACCAGTTTGTCGACGGCTCGGCCTACCTGCCGCACGTTGAGCGCGTGCGCAAGGCGCGCGGCGCCGAGGTTCCGGAAAGCTTCTTCACCGACCCCCTGATGTACCAGGGCGTATCCGACGGCTTTCTGGCGCCGTTCGACACCATCGAAGTCGAAAATGCCGATTGGGGCATTGACTTTGAAGCTGAAATCGCTGTCATTACCGATGATGTCCCCATGGGGGCCGATGCCGAAGAGTGTGCCGACCACATCCAGCTCATCACCCTTCTCAACGACGTGTCGCTGCGCGGACTGATTCCCGGCGAACTGGCCAAGGGCTTCGGCTTTCTGCAGTCCAAGCCGCGCTCGTCGCTGGCGCCGGTGGTGGTTACCCCCGACGAGTTGGGCGACGACTGGCGCGACAGCAAGCTTCATCTGCCGCTGCTCACCCACTACAACGGCGAGCTTTTTGGCGAACCCGAGGCCGGCGAAGACATGCAGTTTTCATTTGCCGAGCTGGTTGCCCACGCCGCCAAAAGTCGCCCGCTTGGTGCTGGAGCGCTCATCGGTTCGGGCACCATTGCCAACCAGGACACCCGCCTGGGCGCCTCCTGTCTGGCCGAAAAACGCATGCTGGAAATCATTGCCAACGGCAAGCCTTCAACCCCCTTCATGCAGTTTGGTGACCGGGTGCGCATTGAAATGAAAACCCGCTCGGGCGAATCCATTTTTGGCGCCATCGACCAGGAAGTGGTTCAATACCAGCGTTGACCCAAAAAGAACCCGCAGACAAAATGGCCGCAACCAGCCTGACCCTCTATTCATACTGGCGCTCATCAGCCAGCTACCGGGTGCGCATGGCGCTCAACCTGAAAGGGCTGGACTACAGCCTTGAGGCCGTCCACCTGGTGCGCAACGGCGGCGAGCAGTTCGCCGCCGATTACGCCCGACTGAATCCGCAAATGCTGGTGCCAACGCTGGTCGACGGACAGACCATCATCACCCAGTCGCTGGCCATGATCGAGTACCTTGAGGACAGGCACCCGGCCCCCGCGCTGCTGCCCGCCGACGTCGCCGGGCGTGCCCGCGTGCGCGCACTGGCGCAGGTCATTGCCAGCGACACCCATCCGCTCAGCAATTTGCGCGTGCTCAAATACCTGACCGGTCAGGCCGGCCTGAATGAAGAAGCCAGGCTGGCGTGGTATCGCCACTGGACCATCACCGGCCTGAACGCCTTTGAAAAGCTTCTCGATCATCCCGACACCGGGCGTTTCTGCCACGGTGACAAACCGACGCTGGCGGATTGCTGTCTGCTGCCACAGGTTTATAATGCCGACAGGTTTGAATGCGACATCGGCTCACTGACGCGCATTCAGCAAATTTGTGACCAACTGCGGGCCCTGCCAGCCGTGCAGGCGGCCATGCCCGAAAATCAGCCTGACGCGGCCTGATTCCGCGCTCGCTGGATGATTGTTTAGCGAGGATGCATTACCGATGAGAAGCTTCGTGCGCCCGTTTGTCATCATGCTGGCCGTCGTCCTGACGGTCGCTTGTGCCACCACCCCGCCCGACCCGTCCATGCTGAACGGCGCGCGCAAGGCCATTGAGCTGGCCGAGTCGGCCGATGCTGCGGAATACGCCCCCATTGATCTGCGCCTGGCGCGCGAGCGGCTGCAGGCGGCCGAAAACGCCCTGGCAGACGACAAGCCCCAGGAAGCCCGCAGGCTGGGCGAGCGCGCCGAGCTGGAGGCCCAGCTTGCCCTGGTGCGCACCCAGGCCGCGCTGGCGCGCGCCGAGCTGCAGGACAAGCAGGAAGAACTCGACCAGATCCGCTCTGACCTTATCTCCGTATTCGGCAAGGATGCCCTTCAGCCATGACTTCGTGGAATTCTTTTGCACGTCCGCTTTCCATTGCCGCGCTGACGGCCGCCGCGGTTTTTCTGTCTGCCTGTGTCACCCAGCCACCGCGCGACAATTCGGCGCTGCGCAACCTCGACAATGACCTGGCCGAGTTTCGCGCCGACACCGAGCTTTCCGACCGCGTACCGCTGGAGCTGGCCAGCGCCGAGCGCGCCGTGCGTGCTGCCCACTCGGAAGGGCTTTCCGAAGCCGAGCTCTCCCATCGCATTCAACTTGCTGGCAAGCGCCTGGAAATTGCCCGCGCCGAGGCATTCCGCGTCCAGGCCAGGGAGCAGACTGCAGCCCTGGAAGCCGAGCGCATACGCCTGCTGCTGCACGCCAGCCGCCTCGAAGTGCGCCAGGCCCGACGCGAAGCCGAACACGCCCTGCTGCAAAGCCAGGCCGCCAGCGAAGAAGCCGAGCGCACCCACCGGCAGGCCATGACCGCCAGCCAGCTGCGGGAGGAGGCGGCACAGCGCGAACGCGAGGCGCGCGAGGAAGCTGACGCAGCGCGCCGCCTGGCCGAATCACGGGCCAGTGAAATCGAACTGGCGCGACGCGAAGCCCAGCTGGCCACCGAAGCTGCAGAATCCCTGCGCCGCCGCCTTGAATATCTCGAGCTGCGCGAAACCGACCGCGGCGTGGTCATCACCCTGGGTGATGTGCTGTTTGCCAGTGGCGAAACCATCCTGCAACCGGAAGCGCGCCAGCAGCTGCCCGACGTGGTCGAGCTCCTTCAGGGCGAGCCTGGCAAACAAGTCAGAATCGAGGGCCACACCGACTCGACCGGTTCGACCAGCGCCAATCTGCGAATTTCCGAACAGCGCGCCGAGGCGGTCAAAAACGCCCTGGTTGACCTGGGCGTTGATGCCGGCCGCATCCGCGCCGTGGGCATGGGCGAGGACTTCCCCATCGCCAGCAATGACAGCGCCGAGGGCCGCAGCCGAAACCGGCGCGTTGACGTCATTCTGCTCAACGACTGAAAGCCTGGCGCTGCAGTTTCAGGTCGCGCTTGCGTCAGCGCCTTTCTGGCGCTATAAATAGAGGTGACATGCCTGATTTTTCGAGTGCACCTGCCGCGACCGGATTCTGCAAGGACACCGTCAGTCCCTGGCACCGGGTGCGTCCGGCCATCTCCCCAAGAGCAATTGCAATTGCAAGAGCACTTGCAGGACCGCTGCAAGGCGGCCTTGCAGTCAATGCGCAGAGCCTGTCTGCGTCTTTCTGTCATCCATCCAATCCTAAGGAGCATGCCCATGTTCGAAAACCGCGAGGAAGAGCTGGAATCCCTGCTTGATGAAAACGTCGAGTTCAGGCGCCTTTATCGCCACCACCAGGGGCTCGACAAGCGGATTGCCGCTGCCGAAAACGGCACCGCACCGATGGAAAATCTTGCCCTGAGCGAACTCAAGCGTGAAAAACTGCGCGCCAAGGACCGGCTGACCTGGATGCTGCAAAAAATCCAGGCCGCCTGACAATCCCGCATTTTGGCCGGAGCCGATCGGCTCCGGCCCTTTCAACCCAGGCCCTTTTAACCTGGGCCGAACTTGCCCGGCTCAAGCCGCTGGGTTATCTTGGGCGGCTGACCACTATCCAGTCCAAAGACCCAGCCTGATGAGCATTTACGCCAATACCCTCGCCCTGATCGGCAACACGCCCATTGTTCGCGTCAACAATCTCGACACCGGGCCCTGCACGCTGTATCTGAAGCTGGAAGACACCAACCCCGGCGGCTCCATCAAGGATCGCATCGCGCTGAAAATGATCGAGGCGGCCGAAAAGCGCGGTGACCTCAAGCCCGGCTCCACCATCATTGAAGGCACGGCGGGCAACACCGGGCTGGGCCTGGCGCTGGTTGCAGCCCGCAAGGGCTACCGGCTGATTCTTGTGCTGCCCGACAAGATGAGCCGTGAGAAGGTTGATCATCTCAAGGCCATGGGCGCCGAGGTCATCATCACCCGCTCCGATGTCGGCAAGGGCCACCCGGAGTACTACCAGGACATGGCCGAAAAGCTGGCCGCAGAGACTGAAAACAGCTACTTCATCAATCAGTTCGGCAACCACGACAACCCCAAAACCCATGAAGAGGACACCGGCCCCGAAATTCTCAGGCAGATGGACGGCAATCTGGACGCCGTGGTGGTGGGCGCCGGTTCCAGCGGCACGGTAACCGGGCTGTCGCGCTACTTTGCCAAGGCGGCGCCCAACCTGGAAATGGTGCTGGCCGACCCGGAAGGCTCCATACTGGCCGACTACATCAACCGCGGCAGGCTGCGCGACGATGCCGGCGGCTGGATGGTTGAAGGCATCGGCGAGGACTTTTTGCCGGTTATCAGCGATTTTTCCAACGTCAAAAAGGCCTATTCCATATCAGACCGCGAAAGCTTCGCCACCGCACGCAAGCTGCTTGAAAAGGAAACCGTGTTCGGCGGTTCATCCACCGGCACGCTGGTCGCTGCCGCGCTGAAATACTGCCGTGAACAAACCACGCCGAAAAACGTGCTGACCCTGGTGCCGGATACCGGCAACAAATACCTGTCCAAGCTCTACAACGACATCTGGATGCATGAACAGGGCTTTCTTGAAAGGGAAAAGCGCAACAACCTGCTCGATCTCATTGCCCGCCCGGCCAGCAGCGGCAGCGTGGTCACCATCAACGCCGGCGAACCCCTGGCCAATGCACAGGGGCGCATGAGCCTCAACGGCATTTCACAGCTGCCGGTCATGGAAGACGGAAAGCTGGCCGGACTGGTGACGGATGCAGATCTGCTGGCGGCGGTGGCCCAAAACTCCGGACGGTTTGCCGACCCTGTATCCACTATCATGAGACAAAATCCGGCCAGCCTGCAGGTTGATGAGTCCATCGACAGACTGATGGCCCAGCTGGAAAGCAGCGCCGCCGTCATCATGCTCGACGGCGAGAAATTTGTCGGCCTGATCACGCGCATCGATGTCGTCAACCATTTGCGCAAAACAAGCCGCAACGCATAACCTTCAGGGCCACACTGCGCATCACCTCGTGACGCGCTTTATGTGACAATCAGCCGGCCCGGCCGGGAATAACGCCGACCGCAACGTCAACTTTTTACTTCACAGAGAACCATGACAGACAATTTCAAAACCCGTGTCATTCACGCCGGCCAGTCGCCGGATCCTTCAACCGGCGCCATCATGACGCCGATTTATGCCACCTCCACCTATGTTCAGCAAAGCCCCGGCAAGCATCTGGGCTACGAATACTCGCGCTCGCAGAACCCCACGCGTGCGGCCTGGGAGGCCTGTATTGCCGACCTGGAAGGCGGCAGCCACGGTTTTGCCTACGCCTCCGGCACGGCAGCAAGCGACGCCCTCATGCATCTTCTGGCCCCCGGCGACCATGTGCTGGCCATGGACGACTTGTATGGCGGCAGCTGGCGGCTGTTCGAGCGCGTAAGACGCCGCTCATCGGGGCTGGATTTCAGCTTTGTCGACTTTGGTGATCTCGACGCCGCCCGCGCGGCCATCACCGACAAGACAAGAATGATCTGGGTTGAAACACCCACCAACCCCATGCTCAAGATGGTTGATATTGCCGCCATGGCCGAAATGGCACGCGCGGCCAGCGCCCTGCTGGTGGTGGACAACACGTTTGCAACCCCGGCGCTGCAGCGTCCGCTGGCGCTGGGCGCCGATGTCGTGGTGCATTCGGCCACCAAGTATCTCAACGGCCACTCCGACATGGTTGGCGGAGCCGTTGTGGTCAACGATGAAAAGCTGGCCGAGGACGTCGGCTTTTTGCAAAACGCCTCCGGCGGCATTCAGGGCCCGTTTGATTCATTCCTGGCCCTGCGCGGCGTCAAGACCCTGGCACTGCGCATGCAGGCCCACTGCGACAACGCCGGCAAGATTGCCGAATGGCTGCAACAGCACCCCAAGGTCGAGCGCGTCATCTATCCCGGCCTGGACAGCCACCCGCAAAAAGACCTGGCCGCAAAACAGATGTCGGGCTTTGGCGGCATGGTCAGCTTCGACGTCGGCGGCGGCCTGGAGCGGGCGCGCAAATTCCTTGAAAATACCCGCATCTTCGCGCTGGCCGAATCACTGGGCGGCGTTGAGTCCATGGTCAACCACCCGGCCATCATGACCCACGGCTCGGTGCCAGAGGAAAACCGCAAAAAGCTCGGCATTTCCGATTCGCTGATCCGGCTGTCGGTGGGCATCGAGGATGTGGATGACCTGATTGGCGACCTGTCGGCGGCGCTGGATCACGTCTGACGCCGTCATGGTCATGCAGTTTCGACTCAAGGCCGCATCCGGCCCCAATACCGGCAAAAACTACCCGCTGCAAAACGACACCTCGATCGGCTCTGCCAACGATGCCGATCTGCAGCTTGCAGACCTGCTGGAACGACACGCGCGCATTGTTTTCGATGGCGAAGTGCTGATGCTTGAACCGGCCGGCGACGTCGAGGTGAACGGCGAACCTTCGGCCCGACGTCCGCTGCGCTCGGGCGACGAGCTGCGTCTGGGCGAACACCGCTTTGTGCTGCAGGCCCCGGGCCTGCGGCCGCCCAGCGTGCTGCAGGACGTCAGGCCCGCACCGGCCAGAACATGGCTGCGATGGGCCATCGGCCTGGTGGCCGTTGGCGCGGCGGGTGCCGCCGGCTACTACTGGCTGTGGCCCCTATTGGGCAACTAGCCGGCGGCAGCTGCGGGCAGCGGCGCCCGACCGCCGGCGATCCTTTTCAGCGAAGCAGGCTTCTTGAATCGGACCGCCGCCACCTGCATATTCATGTGAACGGACAGGTCATGCTGCAGCCTTGCTGCCGCTGACCTGTCCCCTCATTGTCCTGTGACCCTGTGCAACCACACAGCCCGCCACGGATCACTCATATTCAGCACACAGCAGGAGAACATCATGTCCAAGGTAACTTTCAAGGGCAATCCGGTTCAGCTTCGCGGCCAGTTCCCGTCAACAGGCTCACGGGCCCCCGATTTCAGCCTGGTCGACAACGACCTCAACGACAAAAACCTGGCCAGCTTTGCCGGCCGGCGCAAGGTGCTCAATATTTTTCCGAGCATCGACACCGATGTGTGCGCAACATCCGTGCGCCGCTTCAACGAGCTGGCCGGACAGATGGACAACACCGAAGTGCTGTGCATCTCGGCCGACCTGCCTTTTGCGCAGGCGCGTTTCTGTGGCGCCGAAGGACTGGAGCGCGTCAACATGCTGTCCACCATGCGCGGACGCGATTTCCTGCAGAACTATGGTGTTGAACTGGCCGACAGCCCGCTGGCCGGGCTGGCCGCCCGCGGCGTGGTTGTTCTGGACGCCGACAACACGGTGCTGCACGCCCAGCTGGTGGACGAAATCGGCAGCGAGCCGGACTACGACGCCGCGCTGGCGGCCCTGTCCTGAACGCCTGACCCCAAGAGCCTGGCTGCGGGACGACTGTCCCGCAGTCCGTCAAAGTCAGGCCGGCGTGCGGTCGCTGCCGCCCAGAATGCCGCGTCGTGACGAGCCGATTTCATCCCCGGCCTTCCACTCGTCCCACCCCGGCTGATCAGCCATGAATGCCTCAATGGTGGCCTTGTCGGCCTCCAGCATCGGATCATGGCGCAGGTAATGGCGCGTCTCGCGCACAATCAGCCCCGACAGCAGCAGCAGACCAATCAGGTTGGGCAGGGCCATCAGCCCGTTCATGACGTCAGACAGCGTCCAGATGGTCTGGAGTTCGGCAATGGCGCCGACAAAGACCACCAGCGAAAAAATGACCCGGTAGGGCATGACCCAGGTTCGTCCGAACAGCCGCTCAACGTTGCGCCCACCGTAATAGCACCAGCCCAGAATGGTGGAAAAGGCAAACAGTATGAGCGCGACCGTGACCAGGTGGTTGCCCCACTGTCCCGGCAGGCCGTGGCTGAACGCCTGGGCGGTCATCAGCGCGGCACTGAGCTGCTCGCCGGTGGCCGGATCAGTCGCATACCAGCTGCCGGTGGTAATAATGACCAGACCGGTAAAACTGACCACGATAATGGTGTCTATGAACGTTTGCGTCATCGACACCAGGCCCTGCCTGACCGGATGGGCGGTCTGTGCTGCCGCAGCGGCCATGGCGGCCGACCCCAGACCCGATTCATTTGAAAACAACCCGCGCGCCACGCCGAACTGGATGACGATGATGATGGCCGAGCCGGCAAAACCGCCCACCGCCGACGTGCCGGTAAAGGCGTCGCTGAACACCATGCCCAAAGCCGCCGGCACATCGGCCGCGTTGACCAGCAGGATGTAAATACCACCCAGGCAATAAAACAGGATCATGATGGGCACCAGTGCCGCCGTGACCCGCCCGATGGACTTGATGCCGCCCACCAGCACCGTCATGGCCAGCACGGCGGTAATCAGGCCCGTCACCCAGGTGGACACTGACCAGCTGTTGGCCACGTTGGCGGAAATGGCGTTGGCCTGGGTCAGGTTGCCAATGCCAAAGCAGGCAATGACGGTAAACACCGCAAACGAAATGCCCAGCACCTTGCCCAGCGGGCCCTTGATGCCGCGCTCGAGGTAATACTGCGGGCCGCCGGACTTTTCGCCCGCCGAGTCGGTGCCGCGAAAACGCACCGCCAGAAAGGCTTCGGAGTACTTGGTCGCCATGCCCACCAGTCCGGTCACCCACATCCAGAACAGCGCACCAGGCCCGCCGATGGCAATGGCCGTGGCCACGCCGACAATATTGCCGGTGCCCACGGTGGCGGCCAGCGCGGTGGTCAGCGCCTGATACTGGGACACGTCTCCGGAACAGTCGGGGTCGCGGCGCTTGAGCAGCCCCAGGCGCAGCGCTACACCAAGCTTGAAGAACTGCATGCCGCCCAGGCGCACGGTCAAATAAAGACCTGCGCCCAGCAGCAGCGGAATCAGCAGAAACGGGCCCCACACAAAGCTGCTGATCTGGCTCAGAAGCTGATCGACAACATCCATCAAAACTCTCCCTGCGACGTGCGCCACACGACCCTCAGCACATGCCGCCGGCCAGCACACAAAGGACAGGATTTTCATGCCCGCCGGCGTCTATGTCAAATACGACGATCCGCAGCGACGGCAGGAAATTGTTGCGCCGCGACTGGAGCGGCGCTATTGCACCGTCCAGCCGCCGTCAACCACGATGGTCTGCCCCGTGATGTTGCGCGCTGCGGGCGACATCAGAAAGGCGGCAATGCCGGCCAGCTCCTCCATGCTGATAAAAACGCCCTTGGGCATGGGCTTGAGCATGATCTCATCCACCACCTCATCTTCGCTGATGTTGTTTGTTCTGGCCTGGGCGGCTATTTGTCTGTCAACCAGCGGCGTGCGCACGTAGGTGGGGCAGATGGTATTGATGGTGATGTCGGTGTCGGCCGTTTCCAGGGCCAGCACCTTGGAAAAACCGAGCAACCCGTGCTTGGCGGCCACGTATGCGCTCTTGTAGCGCGAGGCCACCAGCGAGTGAATGGAGCCGATGTTGATGATGCGACCATGACCCTGCTCACGCATGCCGGGCAGCAGCGCCCGCGTCAGTTTCGCAACCCCCACAAGCATGACGTCAATCAGCTGCTGCCACTTTTCCGGCGGGAAATCCTCCAGCGCAGCGACATGCTGGAGCCCGGCATTGTTGACCAGCACATCAACGGGCGCTTCAAGCTGGCTGACCAGGTCATCGACGCTGCTGTCGCTGGTGACATCAAGCGCCATGGCATGCGCACGGCCCCCGTCCGAGACAATCTGCTCGGCAATCCCGCGCGCTGCATCCGGATCAAGATCGGTGACAATCAGCGCGTGCCCGCTCGCGGCCAGCCCTCTGGCAATGCCGGCCCCTATGCCGCTTCCCGCGCCGGTCACTAGTATTGAAGACATGGCATCCGTCCGTTTATGAAGACTTGGGCAAGCATAGCGCCACGTCACTGCCCGTACTGCTGTACTTTGGTTGTATGGAAACTTGCAGCCCATGCGATAGAGTTCAGGCATGATGACCAAAAACTCCTTCAAATTCCTGGCAGGCCTGCTGCCGGCACTGGTGCTGGCCGGCTGCGCCACGCCTCACACACACAACCAGCCACTCACGGCTGAACAGATCGACGACATTCGCATAACCGAACACCGCGACGGCGATGACCTGCTCAGCGCCGGCCTTGGTCTGGCCGGCCTTGTCGCCGGGCCATCCGCCATTTCCGATCCCGGGGAGCCGACAACCCGGGAGCTGCGCCAGCGGGCAATTCAGGCAAGCTGGCTGGGCATTGCCGACCTTGGCGCACGCGGTGGCTACGGCAAGGAATACGGTCACATGCCACAGGTGCCCGGACGCGAGCTCAGCACACTGGTCCGCCTGCCCGAGGCCGACTCGCCATTCCAGATTCTGCTGCAGGTCCCCGACAGCTTCGATGCCGAAAAGCGCTGCCTGGTTGTTGCTCCATCTTCCGGATCAAGGGGCATTTATGGCGCCATTGCGCTGGGCGGTGCCTTTGGCCTGCCGCGCGGCTGCGCAGTGGTCTACACCGACAAGGGCACAGGCTCGGGATATTTTGATACTGCCGACAACACCGGAACCACGCCGGACGGGCGGCGCGCAAAACGGGGCGAGGCCCGACTTGAGTTCGACCCCGGAAACACTGCGAGCGATGATGCCGGCATTGCCGTCAAGCACGTCCATTCGGGCGACCACCCCGAAGCCGACTGGGGCCGTCACGTGCTGGCCGCCATTCAACTCGGGCTGGACATGCTCAACGACGCCCTGCCCGATGCCCCTCCCTTTGAGCCCGACAATACCCGCATCATTGCCACCGGCCTGTCCAACGGCGGCGGCGCCGTTCTGCAGGCCGCCGGCCTGGACAAGGCCGGTCTGATTGACGCGGTCGTGGCGGTTGAGCCCAACGTCCACCTGGCCGGAAGCGGGCGCGCCCTGTATGACTATGTGACCGAAGCCGCGCTGCTGATGCCCTGCGCCCTGGCCCATCCTCAATTTGATGACACCCCTTTTGCGCGCGCAGCCGGCGCTGTACCGCCCGCCTGGGCAGCTCGCTGCCAGCGCCTGCACGATACCGGGCTGCTGGATTCGGACGGCGCCGAACAGCAGGCTGAAGAAGCCCTGTCAAGGCTCAACAACAGCGGCTGGAGCGACAACGTCATTGCCACGGCAGCTACCACCACCGCCTTTGATGTGTGGCGCTCGGTGGCCGCCGGCTATGCGTCTGCCTACCTGCGGCGCGGCGTGGGCAACATGGCCTGCGGATACAGCTACCAGACGGTCAACATGCAGGGCCTGCCGGCACCCGTTGATGAAGGCCAGCGCCAGACCTGGTGGGCCGATGCTTCCGGCATACCGCCCGGCAATGGCGTAGGGCTTGTTGGCGGCACGGACGCATCGGACGACCCGACATTCACCGGCCTGCTGTGCCTGCGCCGGCTGTGGACCGAAGATGGCGATGACGCCCGGCAGCTGCGCGCGGCCGTTGAGGAGCTGGCAGCCAGCCTGCCGCCGCAGTCGCTGCCGGTCTGGGTGGTTCACGGCGCCGACGACGCCCTGATTCCGTCCGCATTTACCTCCAGGCCCTATGTGGATCTGCTGAAAGACAACGGACGCGCCCCCCGCTATTGGAACATCCCCCTGGCGCAACATTTTGACGCCTTTCTGGGACTGCCGGGGTTCGGTGAGCAGCACGTGCCGCTGCTGCCCTATGCCTACTACGCCCTGGAGGCCGTACTCGACCATCTGACAAACGGCACCCCCCTGCCCCGTCCGGATACCCCGCAGCCACAGGCGCGGGGAAAACACGATCTGTCCGCCGGGCAGCTTGACCTGCCCGACTGAGTCGGCGCCCCGGCCTACTGGATCAGGTCGACCTGATCAACAGCGGTCTGGCTCAGCAGCCCGAAGTGCCCCAAAGCGTAGCTCAGGCTGCCGTCCTCGCCGTCTATTGACGAGGTATGGACACCGCCCACGGTGCACAGCCCGCCGGCGCAGTTGATCTGGTCAATCCAGGACTTCATGGAGTACATGCGCGCTGCAAAATGCTGACCTTTCAGACTGTTGACCAGCGGGCTGTTGACCGAAAGCCCCCCGGCCCCACAGGTGCTGGTCATGACGTTGAACGGATAGCTGCCGCACGACCACAGACCCCGAAAGGCCCCGGCGATGCCAACAAACGTATCCACTTGCGCAGACGCCTCCAGCACCATGATTTGACGGGCCGCCAGCGTGGCGCCCATTGAATGCCCGATCACATCAATTTTCCCGGTGCAGGATGCTTCCACAGCGTCGGCGATGGCCTCGGCCACCGGAATCTCCTCCGAGCCATGATGGTCATTGCAGGCAGCGCACAGCTTGCTGCCCCAGTCCGGCGCAAAAATCTGCCCGGCCGGATAGCCGCGGGCCAGCAGCTCGATGCGCGTATTATCAAAGTCGGATGGCGAGCCGGTGTTGCCGTGCACCAGCACCACGCTGTTGTGGCAGGCGGCAAACAGCCCCGGCGTCATCAGACAAAACAGGGCGGCAACGCCCAGCTTGAACAGTCTTGTATCCATCATGTTTCCCTCCACGATTGAAACGATTCAGATCAGGCCGGTGCTGTAGTAGAGCCCGATGACCAGAAATGCAGCCAGCGTCTTGATGATGGTGACTGCAAAAATATCCTTGTAGGCCTGGCGGTGGGTCAGGCCGGTGACCATCAGCAGGGTAATGACCGCCCCGTTGTGCGGCAGGGTGTCCATGCCGCCGGACGCCATGGAAGCCACCCGGTGAAAGACCTCCAGCGGGATGCCGGCAGCCTGGGCCGATGCCACAAAATGATCCGACATGGCAGCCAGGGCAATGCCCAGCCCGCCCGAGGCCGACCCGGTAATGCCGGCCAGCGAAGTGACGGTAACCGCTTCCTGCACCAGCGGATTGGGGATGGAATGCAGCGCATCGGCCACCATGCGAAATCCGGGCAGCGCGGCAATCACGGCCCCAAAGCCATATTCCGATGCCGTGTTCATGCCCGCCAGCAGGGCGCCGCTGACCGCCGCCTGGCTGCCTTTGGCAAAACGTTCACTGACCGGCTTCCAGGCAAAAACCAGTACACACAGAATGCCCGTCAAAAGCGCCCCCTCCACGGCCCAGATCGCGCCGATTTGCGAAATCTGCTGCACCACGGGTTCGGGATCACCAATCACCGATGGCGTGAATGCCACCTGCTCGCCATACCAGCGCGGTATAAGCAGGGTAAACACGGCGTTGGCAACCCCAACCAACACCAGCGGCAAAATGGCAATCAGCGGATGCGCCAGGCGATCTCCGGCAAAACTTTCGGGCTCGTTTACCAGTTCGGCACCGCTGCTGTAGCCCTCGCCCCTGCTCAGGGCGCTGCGCCGGCGCCACTCCAGCCAGCTGACCCCGACAAGCAGAATAAACATGCCGCCCAGCGTTCCCAGCCAGGGCGCCGCCCACGAATTGGTGCCGAAAAAAGCGGTGGGAATGATGTTCTGTATCTGTGGGGTTCCCGGAATGGCATCCATGGTAAAGGTGAATGCCCCCAGGGCAATGGTGCCCGGAATCAGACGCTTGGGAATGTCGGACTGCCTGAACAGCTCGGCGGCAAAGGGGTAGACGGCAAACACCACCACAAACAGCGACACTCCGCCATAAGTCAGGATGGCACACACCAGAACGATGGCCAGAATGGCGCGCCCGCGCCCGACCACATTGATGGTGGCGGCCACGATGGATCTGGAAAATCCCGACACCTCAATCAGCTTTCCAAACAGCGCACCCAGCAGAAAGACCGGAAAATACAATTTGAGAAAACCGACCATCTTGTCCATGAACAGCCCGGTGAACATGGGCGCCACCAGCGCGGGATCGGTAAGCAGCACGGCGCCCAGGGCCGCCACCGGGGCCATGAGAATGACGCTGTGACCACGGTAGGCTGCCAGCATGAGAAAACTCAGCGCAGCCAGGACAATCAGCAAGGACATGGGCTCTCCTGTCGACATTGCACCATTGAAATTGCCGGGTGATTGCCGACAATCCGTTCGGCAACGAGTATGTGCAGGCCGCTGGCAGTTCGGGTACTGGACCAAGGTACAAGTGTCACAACAGGGGGCTTTGCCTAGAATCTGGCCAAACTTGGCGGACATGCAGCCTTGCCCGCCTCAAAAAAGCCTTGACTGTTGAGGGTTCCTTCAATGAAACGCCAGATTCTTGTACTTGCCATATCGTCTGCCCTGTTCATGCCGCATGCAGCCGTGGCTCAGGCCAGTTCCGACAGTTCCGAAGAAGACAGGAACGAGACGGCCGAGCTGTCCGACATCCAGGTCACCGCCCGACGGCGCACAGAAAGCATTGACGAGGTGCCGGTGGCCGTCAGCGCTTTCAGTGACTCCGATCTCGACGACCTGCAGGCCAGCAGGATTGACGGCCTGCAGGGCGCGGTTCCCAACCTGAACATTGTCCAGGGCCGCGGCTCATCCTCCAACGTCAATATCTTCATTCGCGGCATCGGCCAGCCCGATGCGCTGCAGACTTTCGATCCCGGCGTCGGGTTTTATGTTGACGATATCTATTACTCGCGCATCAACGGCGCCCTGCTGGGGCTGTTTGATATTGATCACATCGAGGTTCTGCGCGGCCCGCAGGGCACCCTGTACGGCAAGAACTCGACGGGTGGTGCAGTCAAGGTCATCACCAAAAACCCGGAAGACATGACCGGCGGCAGCGTCGAGCTGACCATGGGCGACTACGGCCGAATCGATACCAACGCCTATCTGGGCGGTGACCTGGGTTCAGTCATGTCGGGCTCCATCGCCATCGGCAGCTTCAAGAACGACGGATTCGTCAAGGATCCCGATACCGGCCGTCGTTTCAACGATGACGACACCAAGGCGGCACGCGCCAAGCTGGTCTACTACCCAACCGATCGCTTTACCGCCACTTTGGCGTTTGACTACACCCACCAGGACACGGACCTGACCATGGGCCGCCCCACGGCACCCCTTGTCAGCACCGATCTGGCCACGGGCGAACTTGGCATTCACCTGCTGCCTGAAACAGACAAGTGGGATTACACCGCGCGCACCTCATTCGGCCCGGACCAGGGTCAAAAGCTGATCCACAAGGGCGCCAGTCTTCATATGGACTGGGATATGGATGATCAGTGGCAGCTCAAGAGCATCAGCGCCTGGCGCAAGCTCGATACCGATGCATTCATAGACATTGACGCCAGCGAATTCGAGCTGGGCGATGTGCTGGTCTCACTCGATCAAAAGCAGTTCAGCCAGGAACTCCAGTTTCAGTTTGACAACAGCGACGACCTCGAAGCCGTATTCGGGCTGTACTACCTCAACGAAAAGGTGCCCTCCTACCAGGAGGCCTACGCCGATGATTTCCTGACGTTCATGGACATCCCCATTGACTTCCTGCGCACCATTGAAGATGACCTGGACACCACCAGCTACGCGGCTTTTGGTCACTTCAACTGGAGTTTTGGCGACGACTGGAGCCTGGCCGGCGGCCTGCGCTACACTCATGAAGAAAAGGACTATTTCCGCACCACCTCGGCCTGGTTTGGTGCGCCGCTGGACGCTGCCAGCGAAGACCCGCAGGCGGTCATTCCAAAAACCGGCAAGTCATGGAGTGCCCTGACGCCGTCACTGAGCC
>Ga0209487_1002209_pt1 | contig 15960 bp, 14 predicted proteins | sample Poulit2012_FD_187524 | JGI IMG/M metagenome (GOLD analysis project Ga0209487, IMG submission 187524) | Agricultural soil microbial communities from Georgia to study Nitrogen management - Poultry litter 2012 (SPAdes) (version 2) | ecosystem: Environmental > Terrestrial > Soil > Agricultural land...
TGCAGACATACTCACTGGCGAAAATCCTCTCGGGCTTGGAAATACACCATTGCCGGGTTTCCCCGGTCATGGTTGGCAGGGCAGGAGGGACTCGAACCCTCAACCGCCGGTTTTGGAGACCGGTGCGCTGCCAATTGCGCCACTGCCCTTCATCTTGTTGCAACTCCCGAGGTTACCCTGTTTCCTGTGCGAGGCACAGTCCATCGCGGGAGATGCACCGCGAGTTAGTGTACGGCATGCAGGCGCGCCGGTCTAACCGGAAGTGATCACTATTACCCACCCGCGGCCTAGGCTACTAGGGTGACCCAGGTGAACCAACGCGATTTACGCAAGCTCCCCAAGGCGCATCTGCACTTGCATTTTACCGGATCGATGCGGCCGGAGACCCTACGTGAACTCGCCGAGGAACAGGGCCGCCGGCTCCCTGAAAGCCTCCGCCAGGCGACGACGACCCCTGATTCCCTGCGGCTCCCAGCCACGAAACGGGGCTGGTTCCGGTTCCAGCAGCTCTACGACGCCGCCCGCGCCGTGGTTCGGGATGAGGCGGCGATGCGTCGGATCGTTCGTGAAGCGGCGGAGGACGACGCGGCGGAAGGTTCCGGCCGGCTCGAAATCCAGATCGACCCCACCTCCTACGCAAAGTTTGTGGGAGGAATCACCCCGGCGCTGGAGATCGTTCTCGACGAAGCCCGGGCCGCGAGCGCCGCCACGGGGGTGGACATCGGGGTGATCGTCGCGGCGTCGCGGATGCGCCATCCCCTCGAAGCGCGCACCCTCGCCCGTCTCGCGGCGCGCTACGCCGGCGAAGTGGTGGGGTTCGGGCTTTCCAACGATGAACGAAACGGCGACACCGAAGCGTTCAGCCCCGCGTTCTCCATCGCCGCCCGCGCCGGGCTCGCGCTCGTGCCCCATGGGGGTGAACTGCTCGGGCCGGACCACATCACCGAGGTGGTCCAGCACCTTCGCCCGGACCGGCTCGGTCACGGAGTGCGCAGTTACGAGGATCGGGCGTTGCTGGACTCCCTCGCCGAGTCGGAGATCGCTTTCGAACTGTGCCCGGGGTCCAACGTCTCGCTCGGGGTGTTCGAGACCACCGCGGACGTACCGCTCCCCCACCTGCTGGAGTCGGGTGTGCCGATCGCGCTCGGGGCGGACGACCCGCTGCTATTCGGCACTCGCCTCGTTGACCAGTACGAAACGGCCCGGCACGTGCACGGCTTGGACGACGCCGCCCTCGCCTCCCTCGCCGCGAGTTCGATTCGCGCCTCGACGGCGAGTGAAGCCACCACTTCGCGCTTGCTAAGCGGAGTGCGGGAATGGCTGGAATCGGAGCCCGGGTCGGCGCCAGCGCAAGCGGGTAACTAGCGCTACAGGCTCAGGCCGACGAGCACCGGCTCGGGGATCAGGGTGATCCCGTAGGTGCGCCCCACGCGGTCGCGCACATCCCGGGCGAGTTCGGCGAGCTGTGCGGCGGTAGCCCCGCCCCGGTTCGTCAACGCAAGCACGTGCTTCGTCGACAGCGCCGCGGGAGTCCCGAGGCTGTAGCCGCGTTCGATGCCCGCATGCGAGATGAGCCACGCCGCGGAGGTCTTCGCCCAGTCGACCGGGGTATCGTTGGCGAGGGGATCGGCGTCCGAGACGTGCGGTGAGGGACCCACGGGTTTGGCCGCGGGGAAGGCCGGTGCCCCCGCGGGGATGAGAGTCGTGGGCACGATGGGGTTGGTGAAGAACGAACCGGCGCTCCACGTGTCGTGGTCGACCCGGTCGAGCACCATTCCTTTTCTGCGTCGGAGCGTGAGGACGGCGGCACGCACCTCGCTCGCCTCCACTCGGCTCTCCAAAGGCACATCCAACGTACGGGCAAGTTCAGCGTAACGAATCGGCGCGGAAAGGCTGGCGAGGCGCATCTGGAACGACACCGACAGCACGACGTATCGGGGCGTATACCCGAGCTGCCCGATCGAGCGTTTGATGATCGAGGTCCGGTAACCGAACTTCAAGTCCACGGCGGCGAAGGTGCGCACGCGCCCTTCTGCCCGGTCCCAGCAGCGCACCGAGGAGATGATGTCGGCGACTTCTTGGCCGTAAGCCCCCACGTTTTGCACCGGGGTGGCACCGGTGGAACCGGGAATGCCGGTGAGCGCCTCCATTCCCATCCAGCCGTTCGTGATCGCCGCCTCGACGACGCTTTCCCAAGGGGTGCCCGCGGTTACCGTGATTGCCGCTCCCCCGCACGCGTCCTGCGATTCCACCCGGATCTCTTCACGGGCGTCGCGGATGACGACGCCGTCAAAGGGGGCGTCAGCAGCGAGAATATTCGACCCGCCCCCGACGACGAGCAGCGGGGTGCCCGCCTCATCTGCCGCGCGGATCTCATCGATGAATTCGGCTTCCGTCGCCACGGAAACGAGGTTCCGGACGGGCCCGCCGACGCGGATGGTGGTGAGGTCTGCGAGGTGTGTGGTCACGTGGATCAGCCTACTCCGCCCGGCGCGGGGCGGGCGGAGTAGGCGCCGCTTGGCGCATGACCGCAAGTCCAGCCACGAGCGGAACGATGATCGCGAGGAGCGCGTGGCGGTAACCGACGTGGTCGGCGAGGAGGCCGAGCAGCGGCGGCCCGATGAGGAACGCGCCATAGCCGATCGTGGAGACCACCGAGAGGCGGGCGGCGGCGTGCAACGGTTCGTCGGATGCGGCGCTCATCCCTACGGGGAAGCCGAGGGCGGCACCGAGCCCCCACAGCACCGCTCCCCCCATCGCGATCGGCAGGCTCGGGGAGAGCCCGAAGACCGCGAGTCCCGCGATCGCGAGCCCCGTGCACAGGCGCAGCACGGCCACCCGCCCGAACCGGTTGAGGAGCCAGGTGCCGGTGAAGCGCATGACCGTCATCGCGGTGACGAACAGGGTGAGCCCGAAGGCCCCTTGGTGTTCGGGCACGTCGAACCCTTCGCGGACGCCGAGGGCGAGCCAGTCATTCGCGGCGCCTTCGGTGAGGGAGGCCGCCATGACGATGAGTCCGACCATGAGCGTCCGGGGTTCGAACCAGGCCCGGCTGTAACCACCCGCCCCGCGCTTTCCGCCCGGCAGGTCCGTGCCGTCGCCGTCCGCGCGTGTTTCGGCGTCCGCGTCGTCGGGGCCGGTGTGGGCGTCGTCGGGGAAGAAGAAGGCGACCGAGACGGCGGTGATGACGACGACGGCGACGATCACCGACCACACGTGGGTGGTGATCGGTACGCCCGCGCGAGACAGGAGGGTCCCCATCCCGGCCCCGGCGATGGTCCCCAGGGAGAAGCAACCGTGGAAATGGGGCATGATCGCCCGGCCCAGGCGCTGTTCCACGAGTGTTCCTTCGAAGTTCATCGCCACGTCCATCGCCCCCACCCCGGCGAGGGCGAGGAGGAGCATCGCGCCGGTGAGGAGCGGGTTACCCGCGAGCACGAATGCGACGGCCGAGGCGAGGCTCACGGCGATGGCGAGCACCGACGTCAACACGGCTCGCCGCGCCCCGAAGCGCCCCACCAACCGGCCCGCGAGCGGCAGGGAGATGATCGATCCCAGCGACCCCACGAGCAGGAGCAACCCCATCTGGCCCGGGTTGAGACCGAGCTCGGATTGGACGGTGGGGATCCGCGACGCCCAACTGGAGAACACGAATCCGGCAGCGAAGAATACGGCGAACACCGCGATCATCGCGCCTCTCACGCCCGCGCCCGGCGGGGAGGCTTTGGTTGTCATAACACCCTTAGGATGGAAGGAGATACACGGGTAATTCTAAGGAGGAGGCGGGCGATGGCAGTGACCTTGAACGAGGTCGCGCGCGCTGCACAGGTGTCGGTGTCCACCGCATCCCTCGCGTTCTCCGGTGCCGGTCCGATCGCTGATGCCACCCGTGACCGCGTGCTCAAAGCTGCCGCCGAATTAGGCTATCAGGGCCCCAACCCCATGGCGGCCTCGCTGCGGCGCGGGCGGACCGGGGTGATCGGCATCGTCACCGACGATGACCTGCGCCACTCGTTCCGCGACCCGGTCTCGGTTCAGGTGCTCGACGGGATCGCCGGGGCGCTCGGGGAAGCGGGCTACGGGGTCCTCCTCATCCCGCGCCAGGATCCTGAGGGCAGGCCGCACCCGTTGCTGCGCAGCGCGGCGATCGATGCCGCGATCATGTTCTATGCGATCACCGCGCGCGACCCGGCGATCGCGGCGCTGCGGCGGCGCAAGATCCCCATGGTCGCGATGAGCGGGAACCCCCGCGGGGTGGCCGTGGTCAACGTGCAGGAGCGGCGCGGTATGCGCGACCTCGGCGAGTACCTGCGGGGCGCGGGCCACGAGCGCATCGGGGTGGCGACCCTACCGTACTCGCATGCGCTGCGCAGCGGGTGGGCGGGCGTGAACGAGGCACCGGCCTACTCGGTAACCGCGGCCCGGCTCGCCGGTATCCGCGATGCCGGAATCGAGCCCACCGCGATCTGGGAGTGCCGGGGGTCTCTCGTCGATGAAGGCATCGCGGCCGGGCGGGAGTTGCTCGACCTGACGCCCGCCCCGACGGCGCTCATCGGCTTCTCCGATCTCATCGCGGCCGGGATGTTGCTCGCCGCCCGGGAGGCTGGGTTGGCGGTGCCCGGGGAGGTCGCCATCGCCGGGTTCGACGGGGTCGATCTGCCCTGGCTGAGCGGGGAGCGACTCACGACGGTGAATCAGCCCCGCCGGGATCGCGGGGCGGTTGCCGCGCAGGCGGCGCTCGCGCTGGCGAACGGCACTTCCCCGGGGACTCAGACCCTGGATGTGGAACTCGTCATCGGCACGACGACTTAGGCGCGCACCCACGCTTGGGCTTTGCCCAGCACGTTCTTCCCTGCCACGGAGACGGTGAGGTCGACCCGGTACCGCTCCGGTTCGACCGCTCCGACGACGGCGCGCACCTGCACGTCGACCTCACCGGGGTCGGGCACCGGCACGGGGCGGGTGAACCGGACCCCGTAGGATTCCAGTTTCCCGGGATCGCCGAGGTGGTCGGTCAACGCCGCGCCCGCGAGACCCATCGTGAGCATCCCGTGGGCGATGACGCCGCCGAGGCCCACCTCGGTGGCGAATCGGTCGTTCCAATGGATGGGGTTGAAGTCCCCGGACGCCCCGGCATATCGGACGAGCCGGGCGCGATCGATCTGTCGGACCGTTTCGAAGAGCTCCTCGCCTACTTCCTGCGCGCTCATTTGCCCTCCCCTCGCACGGCGATCGTGGATTCGACGTTCCCGACGGCGGCCCCGGCGGCGTCGGTGAGATCGACTCGGGTGCTCACCATCGTGATTCCGGCGCGGCTCGTGATGTCCACGACGTGGGTGACGGTCGAGATCTCGTCGCCGGCGACGAGCGGGCGGGCGAGGTTGAAGGTCTCGTTCGCGTGAACCACCCGCGAGAAGTCGATCTCGGCGCCGGGGTCGTTGATGTATTCCGCTTCGGCGCGCTGAGCGATGATGACGGCGAACGTCGGGGGCGCGACGACGTCGTCGTACCCCTGCTCGGCCGCATACCCCGGGTCGACGTGAAGCGGGGAGGTGGCCCCCACGGCATCCGCGAACTCGGCGATCTTTGCCCGGGAAACACAATAGGGCGGGGTTCCAGTGAACTCCCGCCCTACGTAGTTGGTGTTAACCATGTGATCGCTTAGCGCGTCTCGCGGTGGCCAGTCTTCTGACGGCACGTGGAGCAGTACTTCGCGAGCTGAAGCCGGTCGGGGGTGTTCCGACGGTTCTTCTTGGTGATGTAGTTGCGGCTCTTGCACACCTCGCAGGCGAGGGTGATCTTCGGGCGGACATCCGCTGACTTGCTGGCCACTTGTCGATCCTCACGTTGACGCTGGGGCTGTACGCACCCAATTGTAGTTTGTTTTCGCCGGGCGCACCCGGCCGGTGTGTGGTAGCGGAGGCGGGACTCGAACCCGCGACCTCACGATTATGAGTCGTGCGCTCTCACCAACTGAGCTACCCCGCCGCGATCTCCCGCAAGGCTCCTGGTGGAGCCCCGCGGGGTTTGAGCCCCGATAGGGAATCGAACCCTAGACCTTCTCCTTACCATGGAGACGCTCTGCCGACTGAGCTATCGGGGCAGCGGGATCGAGCGTACCTGATGATCGGCGCCTCGCGCTAATCCTCGTGACCCACATCCCATCTCATCTGCGCGCCCGCGAACTCGCGCAGCGCGTGGATGAGATTTCGTGGCGGGTGAGGGATTTGAACCCCCGAAGCATTCCGCGGCTGATTTACAGTCAGCTCCCTTTGGCCACTTGGGTAACCCGCCTCGTTCGCCTTAAAAGGTGAACCGATGGAACAATATCAAGTTATTCGAGCAAATGACGAATCACGACGAGATCTATCCTGAGAGGTGCACCACATGGCCGCTGTTTCTTCTTTCGACGTCGTCTCCAAAGTGGACCGCCAGGAGGTGGATAACGCCCTCAACCAGGCGGCTAAGGAGATCGCGAATCGGTACGACTTCCGCGGCGTGGACGCGTCGATCGCGTGGGAGGGCGAGACGATCCTCATGTCCGCCAACGCCCCCGAGCGGGTGCTCGCGATCCTCGACGTCTTCCAATCGAAGCTGTTCCGCCGTGGAGTCTCCCTCAAGGCTCTCGACTTCGGCGACGGAGAACCCAAACCCTCCGGGAAGGAGTTCCGGCTTCTCGGGTCGCTGAAGGAAGGCCTCAGTAGCGAGATTGCGAAAAAGATCACAAAGTTGATCCGCGATGAGGGCCCGAAGGCAGTGAAGACCCAGATCACCGGTGACGAAGTGCGCGTGAGCTCGAAGTCCCGCGACGATCTGCAGGCGGTCATCGCACTCCTCAAGGGTGCCGACGAGATCGATGCGGCGCTCCAATTCGTCAACTACCGTTAACCCGCGCCCCAGCGCTATGTGGGGCCGGCTGCGATAGGCGGTGCGGGCGCGCATGAACTCCTTCCGCTGGGGCCACCTCGCCCTGCTCAGCGCCGCGGTGATGTTCACCGTGAGCCTGGAGACCCTGCCGGCGGGGATCCTGCCGGCGATGAGCGCGGAGTTCTCCCAATCCGGTTCCGGGATCGGCCGACTGGTGTCGGTATGGGGATTCACGGTGATTCTCACCTCCCTCCCCCTCGTGCGCCTCTTCGCCCGCTGGGACCGCCGGGCTGTCACCTCGGTGTGCCTCGCGATCACCGGTCTCTTCAGCCTCGGCACCGCCTTCGCCCCCTCCTACCCCCTCGCGCTCATCTCCCGCGTGCTCGGCGGGGCGAGCCACGGGCTGTTCTGGGCCCTCGTCGTCGTATACGCCGCTACGCTCACTCCCCCGCGGTTCCTCGCCGCGGGGATCGCCCTGGTCACCGGAGGCTCCCAGCTCGCGGCGGCCCTCGTCATCCCCGCGGCGGCCACCCTGGTGGAGCACATGCCCTGGCGCATGATCTACGCAGCGATTGCGGGGTTGGCGGTCATTACCGCGATCGCGATCCGCCTCCTGCTGCCCGCCGACCAGCCCGCCGCGTCTCCCGCCCAGGGGGCCGCTGCCTCCCCGTGGCGCGAACCGAGGCTGGTCGGGCCCGCTACGTTGGCGGCGGTGGCACTGTTCTTCGTGTTCTCCCACTTCGTCGTGTACACGTACGCGACGGTGTTCTTCACCGTCGACGGCGCCGCCGACCCGCGGCTCAGCACGTACCTCGCCGTCATCGGCGTCGCCTCGATCCTCGGGCTGATCATCTCGGGCCCGCTGGCCCAGCGGTTGCCCCGGTACGGGCTCGTGGCCTACCTGCTCATTTTTGCTGGAGCCATGCTGCTCATCGTGCCGGCCGCACTGGGCCCGAGGTTCGCTGGTCTCGCGCTGTGGGGTCTGATGTTCGGCACGATCGGACCTGCCGCACAGGCCCTCGCGCTTCGTTTCACCCCCGAGCGCTTCCGCCCGACGATCTCCGCGGCGATGGTCGTGACCTTCAACCTGGGGATCTCGATGGGGTCATTCACCGGCGGGGTGCTCGTCGACTCCGTGGGAGCCCACGCGACCGCCTACGTCGCTGCCGGTGCGCTGACGTTCGCCGCGGGGCTCGCAGCCTGGGCAGGGCCGCGGCTGCGGGAGGAACCGCGGGAGGCACGCCTCTAGCCGTCGAGAACGGGATTGTGGTTGCTTTCGCCGGCTACAGCAACCTCAACCCCGTTCTCGTGCAACCTCAATCTCATTCTCGTCGGGCAGGGGCCGCCCGCACCAACGGGATGGCGCTCAGTAGCCCACTTCGACGGCCGCATCGGACAGGGAGATGCGGGTCATCTCCTCCCGGGGCACGACCTTGATCCGTTCCCGCCCGGCTGCTTCGCCCAGCTGCCGTTCGTAGGTGTCGAGCAGCTCCCAGCCGTGCCACGTGGTGAAGGGAACCCCCTTGTCCTGCAGTTTCTGCAGAATGGCGTCGCTCTCCCGGTTCGGAGCAGGGCGCTCGCCGCCCTCGAACTCGTCAAGAAGGTTCCGGATCGTCTCTGCCGCGTCGGATTTGGTCGAGCCGATCAGTCCGACGGGGCCGCGCTTGATCCACCCGGTGGCGTACGTGCGCGCAAGAGGCTGACCGTCGTCGCCGAGCACGCGCCCACCGGTGTTCGGGATGACCCCGTTGACGGCGTCGAAGGGCACGTCGGGAAGCGGGGAACCGAAGTAGCCCACCGCCCGGTAGACCGCCTGGACGTCGAACTCCTCGAACCGGCCGGTGCTGCGCACGCTGCCGTCGCCGGTGAGTTCGGTGCGTTCGGTGCGCAGGCCTTCGACCTTGCCGTTACCGAGGATCTCCACGGGGCTGTGGAGGAAGTGTAAGTGCACGCGCCGAGGATGCCCCGCAGGTGAACGCAGCGTCCAGTCAGTGAGGGTCTTCACGACCTGCCGGGTCTGGTTCGAGGACTCCAGCGCTTGCTCCGAACCCTCGTCGAACTCGAAGTCCTCGTCGTAGACAATGACGTCGACGCCGGGGACTTGCCCGAGTTCGCGCAGTTCCAGCGGCGAGAATTTCACCTGAGCCGGGCCGCGCCGTCCGAAAATGTGGACGTCGGTGACTGGGTTGGCGCGCAGGCCCTCCTCGACGTTCGCGGGGATCTCGGTGGAAAGCATGTCGTCGACGTGCTTGGCGAGCACGCGGGCGACGTCGAGGGCGACGTTGCCGTTACCGATGACCGCGACCTTCTCCGCCTCCAGCGGCCAGGTGCGGGGCACGTCCGGGTGGCCGTCGTACCAAGAGACGAAGTCGGCCGCGCCGTAGGAACCGGGCAGATCGACACCGGGGATATTGAGATCAGCATCTCGGATCGCCCCCGTCGCGAATATGACGGCGTCGTAGTGCTCACGCAGGTCCGCCATCGTGATGTCGTTACCGTAGTCGACGTTTCCCAGCAGGCGGATATCGCCGCGTTGCAGCACTTTATACAGGGCGAGGATGATGCCCTTGATCCGCGGGTGGTCGGGTGCGACTCCGTAACGCACGAGCCCGTACGGGGCGGGCAAGCGTTCAAACAGGTCGATCGAAACGTCCGCGGATTTGGAAAGGATGTCAGCGGCGTAGATGCCGGCGGGGCCGGCTCCAACAATCGCCACTCGCAGCGCAGGGGTGCTAGGCACGTTGCTCTCTTCACTCGGGACCTAAAGAACCACCTGCCAGTCTAAACGGTGATTCGAATTAGGGCACGCCCACGTTCGTTAATGGCGGGGAAAGCGGCCGACGGCGTGGCGCAGGTTACGTTTTGGCCCCTCACCCCCGGCTCGGGTCTCGCTAGCCGCGGGCTTGCGATAGTTTTTAGTTCATGACCCCCTCCCCGGCATCCGGTTCGAGGCAGGGACTTGCGGCCGGGGTGGGCGCGTACCTCCTGTGGGGGTTCCTCCCGCTGTATTTTCCGTTACTCGAACCCGCCTCTCCCCTGGATATCAGCGCTCACCGGGTCGTGTGGTCCTGGCTCGTGTGCCTGCTGCTCCTCGTCGTCACCTCTCGGTTCAGGGAGTACACGGCGCTATTACGCAACCGGCAGCGAATGATGCGGTTAGCGCTCGCTGCGGTACTGCTTTCGGCAAACTGGCTCATCTTCCTCATCGGTGTGCTCACCGGCCGGGTGGTGGAAGCCTCCCTCGGCTATTTCATGAACCCACTCGTCACGGTGCTCCTCGCCGTCGTCGTGCTGCGCGAGAAGATCAACCGCGCGCAGTGGTTGGGCCTGGGGATCGCGGCGGCGGGACTGGGAGTCCTCACCTATGAGAACGGGCGGGTCCCGTGGATCTCCCTCGGGCTTGCGTTCTCCTTCGGGCTGTACGGGCTGATGAAGAAGCAGGTCGCCGCCGACGTTCCCGCGCTCGCCGGCTTCACCGCGGAAACAACCGCGCTGCTCCCCCTCGCGCTCGGTTACCTCGCGGTCATCACCGCGCAGGGCACTGGCACGTTCGGCGTTGCCGACGGCCCCTTCGGCACGCGGCTCGACCACGTGCTGCTGCTCATGTTCTCCGGTGTCGCGACGGCGGTGCCACTGTTGCTCTTCGCCGCCGCCACCCGCCGGATCCCGTTGGTGACGGTCGGCATGATCCAGTTCATGACGCCGATCATGCAGTTCCTCACCGGCGTGTTCATCTACGGCGAAGTGATGTCCCCGGGACGTTGGATCGGCTTCGTGTGCGTGTGGCTCGCCCTCATCGTGCTCAGCGCAGACGCGCTCCGTAAAGCGCGGCAGCGGCCGAAGCTCCGGCGCGAGGCACGCTAGCCTCGAGCCGGCTCAGGCGAGGCGGTCCACGAGCAGGTGGGCGAACTGCTCCAACGCGCGCCGCGCGGGGCTTTCGGGAAGGATGGCGAGTTCGGCCATCGCGTCCTTTGCGCATTGGCGCGCCATGTTCCGGGTCTCCTCGAGCACGGGGTGTGAGGTGAGCTTTTCGAGGACGTCGGCAAGGGCGTCGTCGCTACTGAGATCGCCATCGAGCGCTGCGAGGATCTGTGCTCCCGCCTCGTCGATCTCACCCGCTTCTGCTTGGTCCCGAAGGAGCAGCACCGGCATGGTCGCAACCCCTTCGCGGAGGTCGGTGCCCGGGGTCTTTCCGGTGGTGTCGGCGTCGGAGACGAGGTCGATGACGTCGTCGGCGAGTTGGAAGGCGACCCCCACCTTCTCCGCGTACTCCACCGCCGCATCGACAGCCGGTTGCGGAGCGCCGGAGAACAATGCTCCGTAATGGGCCGAGGCGGCGATGAGGGAGCCGGTCTTGTCCGCGAGTACTCCGAGGTAGTGCTCGATCGGGTCCTCCCCTTCGCGCGGGCCGAGCGTCTCATTGAGCTGCCCGAGCACGAGCCGCTCGAAGGCGTCGGCTTGGATGCGAACGGCCTTCGGGCCAAGTTCGGCGACGAGCTGGGACGCCCTGGCGAACAACAGGTCCCCCACGAGGATCGCCACGGAATTGCCCCACACTTCGTGAGCGCTGGGGGCTCCGCGGCGAAGCGGCGCGGAATCCATGACGTCGTCGTGGTACAGGGAGGCGAGGTGGGTGAGCTCCGTGGCTACTGCCGCCTGGCGCACCCGGTCGTCGACTCCCTCCCCGAATTGGGCGCTCAAGATCACGAGCACGGGCCGCAGCCGTTTGCCGCCCGCCTCGATGAGATGGCGAGCGGCGTCGTCGATCAGCGCCCGGGTGGTGGTGTGCGCCGTCTGGAGGAGTTGGTCTTCTAGGACGGCGAGTTCCTCTTGAACGACGCGTTCAAGCTCGGCGTCCCCTAGTGGCAGTCCGGTCACAGCAGGAATTTCGACGCTTGTTCTGCGAGGTTGAGCACTCCTTGGGGCAGGACCCCGAGGAGGATGGTGCCGATCGCGCAGACGGCAACCGCGACCTGAGTCATCCCTTCGGGGGCGACAACCGCCGTTGCTTCATCGGCAGGTTCGGTGAAGAACATGAGCACGATGATACGCACATAGAAGTACGCGGCAGCAGCGGAGGCGAGGACGGCGATGACGACCAGGGGCCAGGCACCGCCAGCGATCGCGGCGGAGAACACCGTGAACTTCCCGACGAACCCACCCGTGAGGGGGATCCCTGCGAATGACAGGAGGAAGAGCACCATCGTGAACGCGGTGATAGGGCTACGCCGACCGAGGCCTGCCCATTGCTGGATGTTCCACGCTTCTGCGGTGATCGTGCCGTCCGGGCTCTTCTGGCGCACCATCGAAACGATCGCGAATGCTCCGACCGTCGCGAGGCCATAGGCAAGGAGGTAAAACAGCACAGAGCTGATCCCCTTGGAGTCCAGGGCGATGATGCCCAGGAGCACGAAGCCGGCGTGAGCGATGGAGGAGTAGGCGAGCATCCGTTTGATGTCGGTCTGCACGATGGCGAGCACCGTGCCGACGAGCATCGTGATGATCGCGATGCCCCACATGAACGGCGCGAGGTCCCAGGCGATGCCGGAGGTCGCGACGTACACGAACCGGAGCATCGCTGCGAACGCCGCGATCTTCGTGGCCGCAGCCATGAACCCGGTGATCGGTGTGGGAGCGCCCTGGTACACGTCGGGGGTCCACGCGTGGAAGGGTACCGCGCCGACCTTGAAGAGCAGGCCGATGAGGACCATGACGGAACCGGCGAGGAGCAACCCGTCCATTCCGGCCACGGCGGGCACCGCCGTCGCGAGGTCGCCGAGCGAGACCGAACCGGCGAAGCCGTACAGGAGCGCGATCCCCATGAGGAAGAATCCGGAGGCGAAAGCACCGAGGAGGAAGTATTTCAGGGAGGCCTCCTGAGAGACCAGCCGACGCCGTCGGGCCATTCCTGACAGGAGGTACAGCGGCAGGGAGAGCACTTCCAGGGCGATGAACAGCGTCAGCAGGTCCGCGGCGACGGGGAAGACGATCATCCCGAGCACGGAGAACAGGGTCAGGGGAAAGATCTCCGTCTGTGCGAGCCCGGCCTGGCGCGCCTTCTGTTCATAGGAGGAACCGGGGATCGCCGCGGCGGTCGGGGTGAAGGCGTCCTCACCCCGGGTCCGGTCGGCGATAACGAGCATCGCGATGAACGCGATGATGAGCACGAGCCCCTGGGCGAACACTCCCGCCGGGTCCTCATGCATCGCCCCACCGACGAGCTCCTGGGGCCCGGCCACCTGCACGTGCGCCCAACGCCATACAACGGCAACGAGCGCTCCGCCCAGCGCGGCGACCGCGAGCACGGTCTGCACCACTCGGCGGCGTGCTTGTGGCACGAAGGCCTCAACCAGCACCCCCACCACAGCCGCCCCAAAAATGATGAGGTAGGGGGTCATCGCTGCCCAGTCGATGGACGGGGCCACGAATGCGTTTACAGGATTCATGAAGCACTCCCGATGATGGTGGCAAGGCTTTCAGCGATCGGTGAGAGCGCTGCGAGCACGGGGGCGGGGTAGAGCCCGAGGAACAGCATCCCGGCGATGAGCACGCCGGTGACGCCCTTCTCGGCGCCGTTCATATCGGTCATTCCCAGGCGGCGTTCGTCAGGGGCACCTGTGAAGACCCGCTGGTAGGCCATGAGGATGTACAGGGCGGAGAGCACGACCCCGATCACGGCGGCGACCCCGTAGGCGATGTGGATCTCGAAGGAACCGAGCAGGACCATGTACTCGGGGATGAACCCGCTCAGCCCCGGCAGCGACAGCGTCGCGAGCCCGGCGATGAGGAAACCACCTGCAATGAGCGGCGTGACGCGCTGCATCCCGGAGTATTCGTTCATATCCTGGGTGCCGCCACGCTTGGTGAGCATACCGGCGATGAGGAACAGTCCCGCAGTGGAGACACCGTGGGCGACCATGTAGATCATCGAACCGGTGAGGGCGGTGGAGCTCCCCACGAAGATCCCCATCACGATGAACCCGAAGTGGGAGACCGAGGTGAAGGCGATCATGCGCATGACGTCGCGCTGACCGATCGCCACGATCCCGCCGTAGATGATGGAGATAATCGCGAGCACGATGATCACCGGGGCCGCCGCCTTCGACGCTTCGGGGAAGAGCGGCAGGCACAGCGCGATCATCCCGAAGGTTCCCACCTTGTCGAGGACACCCACGAGGAGAGTGGAGGTCCCCGGAGGACCTTCGGCGGCGGCGTCGGCGAGCCACGTGTGCACGGGCACCATCGGGGCTTTCACCGCGAACGCGACGAAGAAGGACAGGAAGATCCACAGCTGCAGGGTCGGGTAGGCCTCGAGCACGCCGGACGCGTTCTCGATCAGGTAGGCCTGCGGCCCGCCGTCGGTGTAGAAGTACAGCGCGATGACCCCGGCGAGCATGAGCAGCCCACCGGCGAGGGAGTACAACAGGAATTTGATCGAGGCGGCGCGACGGTTCGGGCCCCCGTACACACCGATCATGAAGTACACCGGCACGAGCATCGCTTCGAACAGCACGTAGAAGAAGAACACGTCCCGGGCGGCGAAGACGGCGATCATCAGCGCGAGGAGCACGAGCACCAAGGCCATGTAACCGGCCTGGCGGCGCACGAGCGCGTCATCACCTTCCACCCCCTCAGGGAGCTTCACTTCGTTCCACGCGGCGGCAATGACCACGGGGGTGAGCACCGCCGCGAGCAGCACCATCGTCAGCCCGAGTCCGTTCACTCCGACGGCGTAGGAGGCGCCGATCGCGGGGATCCAGGGCGTGACTTGGGTGAATTGTTGCGTTGCCGCTGCCCCGAAGTCGAAGCCGGCTGCCATCCCGATCGCGCCGGCGAGCACCACGAGCGAGGTGAGGAGCGCAAGCGGGCGAGCGACCTTCCGCAAGGGGGCGATCACCCAGATCAGCAGTGCTACGACGGCGGGAAGAGCAATGAGGAGAGTCAGAATCGACTGTCCAGCAATCTGTGTAGGCATCTATTTCTCTCCTGCTCAGAACCGTGTGATGAGCACGACGACAAGGGCAAGGATGGTACCGACCGCCATCGTCGCACCGTAAGTGCGGACCTGACCGTTCTGGAAACGGCGCAAGCCCTCCCCCAGTTTCGCGGTTCCCGAGGCGATCCCATGGATCGCGCCGTCGACAACTCCGCGGTCGGCCCCAGTGAGGTTGCGCGTGAGGCGCACACCGGGGTGGGCGAAGATCGTTTCGTTGACGGTGTCCTGGTAGAGGTCGACACGGATGGCGCGGGTGAGCACCGAACCGGTCGGCGCGACGACGGGCACCTTGGCAGCCACGTACTGGCGCCACGCGATGAACACACCGAGGGCGACGAGCACGAGGGTGAGGGTGGTGATGACGGGGATCGAGAGCACCGGCTCCGGGTGTGGTGTCGCACCGACGGAGGGCTCCAGCCACGTGGTGAATCGGTCCCCAAGCGCGAGCAGCGCACCCAGTCCGACCGATCCGACGGCGAGGATGATCATCGGGATCGTCATCAGGGCGGGCGATTCGTGCGGGTCTTGTACTTGGCCCGCGCCGTCGTTCTCGCCGTCGTTGAACCGTTCCTTACCGTGGAAGGTCATGAAGAACAGCCGCGACATGTAGAACGCGGTGATCCCGGCACCGATGAGGGTGACGGTGCCGAACACCCACGGTTGCCAGCCGTCGCCCGTGAAGGCGGCTTCGATGATCTTGTCCTTGGACCAGAATCCACTGAGGCCGGGGAAGCCGATGATGGCGAGCCAGCCGAGCCCGAAGGTGATCCAGGTGATCTTCATGTACTTGCCGAGGTTTCCGAACAGGCGCATGTTCACCTCGTCGTTCATCCCGTGCATGACGGAACCGGCCCCGAGGAACATTCCGGCCTTGAAGAAGCCGTGGGTGACGAGGTGGAAGATCGCGAAGGCGTAGCCGATCGGGCCGAGCCCGGCGGCGAGCATCATGTAACCGATCTGGCTCATCGTCGAGGCGGCGAGTGCCTTCTTGATGTCGTCCTTCGCGCAACCGACGATCGCTCCGAACAGGAGCGTGATCGCCCCGACGATAACGACGACGAGCTGCGCGGTGGGCGCCCCTTCGAAGATCGCACCGG
>Ga0209487_1002210_pt1 | contig 15957 bp, 13 predicted proteins | sample Poulit2012_FD_187524 | JGI IMG/M metagenome (GOLD analysis project Ga0209487, IMG submission 187524) | Agricultural soil microbial communities from Georgia to study Nitrogen management - Poultry litter 2012 (SPAdes) (version 2) | ecosystem: Environmental > Terrestrial > Soil > Agricultural land...
TGAAATGTACAATAATACGACAACGATAATGAGATTAATACTTGTCGTTGCCACTAACCTCGCAGTCATAATCCGCCAGAGTCCCATCGGAGACATCGATAATTGCTCTAACGTCCCTCGCATTGACTCATTTGTTACTTGCCAACCAATATCTTGCATCACAACCATAGCTAAAAACCAAACAATATAATTAACAATCACATACTGCGTGTTAACGTCCTGAACACTTGGATCTCCGATAACTTGAATCCCCGCAAACATCCCTAAAAAAATAAAATAAAATGTAAAAATCATCGCCATTGTATTCGGTAAATATCGTTTCAGTTCAATATATTCTTTTCTAAAATTCGCTTTAAGAAGATGAAGCCAACTCATGCCCGTTTTCCCCCTTTACTATTTTCATAAAGACTTGCTCAAAATTAATAGTGCTACGATCAATGGCTTCCACTGGTGTATTTTCCTTTTTAAAAATATCAAATAGTTTATAAATGTCTTCACTCTTTGCTAAATCTATCTCAAGGATTGGTTCAATTCGGTCTGCTGAATATTGAAAATGGGAAAATTCTTGTTGGAGTATCATCTCTTGTTGTTCTGTTAATGGTTGACCAAGTGTAATGGTATAGGAACGAACCGCGAATAAACGCATAAGATTTTCAACTTTGTCATCAACCACAATTTGACCATGGTTAATAATGACAGTTCGGTCACATAAATCCTGAATCACGTCCATATCGTGTGAACTAAGAATAATCGTTCGATTGCTTTTTTCAACGATATCTCTTAAGATTTGTCGAACTTCATATCCTGTTTCAATATCGATACCGAGTGTCGGTTCATCTAACAAAATCACCTCACTATCAGCTAGAAGAGCAACTGCAATCGCTAACTTTTGCTGCATTCCGCGAGAAAGGCGATTCACTAACTCATGCTCTTTCCCTTTCAAGTTAAATTGATCTAATAATTCTTCAATCCGACCATAAACTTCCTTTCGTGATTTCCCTCGGTTACCTGCAAAGTACTCTAAATTCTCTCTAACCGTGAGCCGCCAATATAAATTCCGATTCCCTTCTAAAACTGCGCTAATATGCTGTAGGCCTTGGAGCTTATTTTTACTAAGATCCATCCCTTTAATGGAAATTGACCCTGAGTCTGGGATTAGTAATCCACAGATCATCTTAATGGTTGTTGTTTTACCTGCACCATTAGGGCCAAGAAGTCCAAGTATTTCTCCCTTTTGTACATTAAACGAAACATCATTCACCGCTTGGATATATTCCTTGCCCCTTCTCATTTTATAACCTTTGTTTAAATGGTTAACATCTACAATCGTCTCCATACTATTCTCCCTTTCTTTTGTTAACTAGCCCTATCATACGAAACAGCACATATTTCTTCTACGGACTAATGAATGAAAAAAAATCCGCCCTAAGACTGAAAAACTTGGAGCGGATTCTTTAGATGAATATTAATAATGTTTTTTCTACTCTTTTTTGAAAATCGGTCCATCATAAACAAAGGTGTGGTATTCCCCAGATTCTCCCATCGGGCAAACGTCCTTTTCTAAAATATTTTGGATAAAGGAATCATCTATTGTGCGTCCTAACCAACTTGTTGGAAGTTTGGTATCATCTATTTTAATAATTTCAGCTTTAAATCCTAAATTAACAAAATCATGTAGCAGATCAACCACATTTTCTCTGCTTGTCCAAAGCGGATAATAAGCACTGAGTCCCGCTTCTTGCGCAAGTTGCTCCCCCCACTCGCGATGACCTTTTAGGTAAATATCGCCAAAAGCAATCGTATCAATACCTAACTCTTCCTTTAACTTTTTTAATTTATCAACGAAGCTCTCTTGATATGTATCGAAATCTGTTTTAATAAAAGTAACAGGTATGCCTAACTCATTTGCCTGTTTTTCAATCTTGATTAACGACTCACCATGAGCCACTGTTTCCCCTTTCTCTTTGTAGGCTGTAGTGACTAAACAAACAACATCTAAGCCTTCTTTTAAAAGATAATACAAAGCTAAATTACTATCTTTCCCGCCACTAAATGATAAAACAACACGTTTCAAATGAATGCTCTCCTTTGGAATTTATTTATATTCCAATTATAATGCTTGGCTCCAATTCTTTCAGTAATTTCCGATAAGTATTTTATTAATACAAGATATAGGTAGTCTATTTTAGTTATCCATAAATGGTGTTGTAAGCAGAACATATGCGTTAAGATTCTATATATGGTATGATTATATATAGTAGATAAAATATTCATTATTTTACTTTATATTCCTTTTCAGAATAATTGGATGGATAGGGCAACTGTTTAATTTTTTAAGTCTCGCCTTCTGGGCGAGGTTTCTTTGTGTTTAAAAATATATTAAAGGAGATTGATTCGTGTTTAAAGATGATCGCTTTAAAGGAGTAACACTTGACGATTTAAAGCGTGATTTAGTCGCAGGTGTAACTGTTGGTATTGTTGCTATGCCACTTGGAATGGCCTTTGCAATAGCTTCAGGTGTCAGTCCAGAATACGGGCTTTATACGACGATTATTGCAGGACTACTTGTCGCTCTATTAGGAGGTTCCAGATTCCAAGTTGCTGGTCCAACAGGCGCATTTATTCCGATTTTACTAGCCATCGTCCTGCAGTATGGTTATGAAAACTTATTGATTGCTGGGTTTTTAGCGGGGATTATGCTGCTTTTGATGGGCATATTTAAACTGGGGCAATTGATAAAATATATTCCTCGCTCTGTAACGATCGGCTTTACAGCTGGGATTGCTGTCATTATTTTCAGTGGACAAATTGGTGACTTTCTTGGATTAGAAGGCTTGGAAAAGAAGGAATATTTTCATCAAAATATGATCCAACTAGCTCAAAATTTGGATTCCATAAACATATTTAGTGTGCTTACAGCCGTTATTGGTCTCTTAATAGTGATTTTTATTCCAAGGTTTTTTCCCAGGGTACCCGTTTTGCTTGTTGCTCTCATTGTTCCAACAGTGGTTGCAGTCATCTTTTTTCCGAGTAAAGTTGCAACGATTGGGTCAGCATTCGGTGGCATCCCACAATCATTACCAACATTTAAATTCCCCCATATCACTTGGGAAAAGATTTTGATGCTTTGGCAACCGGCATTCGTTATTGCAATGTTAGGTGGAATAGAATCTCTGCTATCCGCCGTTGTCTCCGACGGGATGACAGGTAAAAGGCACAATTCAGACCGAGAACTTATGGGGCAAGGGATTGCGAATATGGTGACGCCTCTTTTTGGAGGTATCCCTGCAACAGGTGCAATTGCTCGAACAGCCACCAATATAAAAAGCGGCGCAGTCAGCCCTTTTTCAGGAATTTTTCAAAGTGTATTTGTCTTAGCAACGTTACTGTTATTTGCACCCTACGCTTCGGCGATTCCTTTAGCAGCTATGGCACCAATCCTCATGGTTGTCGCTTATAACATGAGTGAATATAAATCATTCGCTCATATTTTAAAATTAAAATCAGGTGATTCACTCGTTCTAGCAACAACATTTCTGCTCACTGTATTCGTTAACTTAACGATGGCCGTTCAAATTGGACTACTCCTTGCAGGTATTTCGTTTATTAAACGAATGAGTGACGCATTAGACGTGGAGGAAGTTATTCCTGTTATGACTAAACGTAATGGACGAACCAACTCTGAAGAATACGGTACAACCTGCCCTCAATTATCATTCTACACGATTGACGGCCCACTCTTCTTCGGTGCTGCTGACAGGTTTGAATCAACGATTACAAGATCCATCAATAAACGTCCTAAAGTACTCATTTTAAAAATTAAAAATGTACCGATGCTAGATGCTACTGGAGCAGCAAACCTTGAATCGCTCATTACTGATTTTCACAACATGGGTGGCACCACCCTTATAAGTGAGGCCAATAAAGATGTCTTAAACATGCTGAAAATAACTGGACTATATGAGAAAGTCGGCGAGAAACACATTTTCACAAGATCTGAAGATGCTGTGGATTATGGCTTAAGTCTTATCAGCGTGGAGAAATGCACAATCTGCTCACGTGCCGGGCGGACATCTTGCCAATCCTTTAAGACGAGCAAAGAACTAGAAGAATCAAGTTAAAAAACAAAAGCGCGGGGCGCACATTTAGCAACGTACGGACTGCGCTTCGCCAAGCGAGGTGAGTCAATGTTACTGCGCATAGCAGTGGTTTTAATTGACCGTTCCTACGGAGGAGATAAAGGAAACATGCCCCTGCAAAAGGGGTATGCCGACGTTAGCCGCAAAGGCTGGTTTTAGTCGGCCTTCCTTAAGTAGAGCCGTTTGGGGAGGTTCAGTTAAAACCGCGACGTCCTGGGGCTGCAGCAATCTTCGCCCCATACCATTTGTCGCAACACTGAACTACCCACATCCTGTGGGCATTATCGAGTCATGAGGTGAAGGAAGTCTCTAGTTGCTGGATGCTTAAGCTAGACGTTCAAAAGCGATGGATTTACCATCGTTTTTTTGTTGTTTTTTTACTATTAAAAACACATATGAATTCAATTTAGCTTTGCTGGTAATTATAATCATACAAAGTTGCTAAACTACATATTGCTTGTTCTAATGTGACAAAATTGAAAGATATTTGTAAGGTAAATCGATATTGATTTTTGAATAGATTATTTATAATCAAATTAATGTTAATGATAAAGGATGATTTTTGATGAAAAAATTACTTATTGTCAGTATTGGATTTGCCATATGTTTATTGACTGCGTGTTCGCCACAGCCATTGCAAACAATTGGTTCGACTAAATATTATGTGGAAATTGATGATGACGGTGAGGAATATGAAGAATCGGGTTATTCTAGATATGAATATAATCTGATGGGTTTTGATGAGGATGGAGAGATAAAAGAACTCTCATTCACAGCTGGACATCAATTAAAACAAGGTGCTTATTTAAAGGTGTATTACAAAAACGATGAAGTAATTACCTATGAAGAGGTAGACGCTGATGACGTCCCTAAAAAGGTGCAGGGGTTATTGGAAGAGGCAGAGAAAGAGGAAGAGTAAGGTTGGTTCTTCTATTTGAAAGGGACTGGTTTAAAATAACTAACAAATAAAAGGAGATGTTTTTTTATGGTTAACGAAATTAATCAAACAATTACAGATGTGTTAAATGATTTTGAATTTCCTTACAAGTGTCTCCCCTCATGTTAAACCAGTCTATTATTTTTTATTGTAACGTATTTCAATCATTTTTAAGTAAATTTAAATAGGCTTTAAATTATTCTCCAAGGTAACGACTAACTTCAATATAAAGTTACCCTTAGAATTATCTAATGTTATAGTTAACTTGACACTAGAGAAACAGGATTTTCTTAAAATAGAAATCCTGTTTTTTTATCTTTAAATTAGTTTCATGATAAACTAGCAACTAAGGAGGGACTGCACCTTGATTCCGATTAAGAAAATCAACTTACATAAATTATCAATGACGTTAAAGAATCCTTTTTCAACTAGTTTTGGCACATTACAAAACAAAGATTTTTTCATAATAGAAGCCATTGATGAGAAGGACAACCACGGATATGGTGAATCTGTAGCATTCTTGTCTCCGTGGTATACAGAAGAGACCGTCCAAACAAATGAACATATCATTACAGACTTTTTAATTAATATTTTACGAGAAAATAAAATAATTCATCCTGATGATGTCAATAAACTCTTTTCTCCAATCAAAGGCAATCGCATGGCAAAAGCTGCTGTAGAAGGAGCCATTTGGGATCTTTATGCCAAGCAAAAAAATATGACGCTCGCTGAAGCGTTGGGTGGAAAAAATACTGAGATTGACGTAGGTATTAGTATCGGCATTCAAACGACAATGGAAGATTTGATTAATACAATCCATTACCAACTTAACCAAGGCTTTAAACGTGTGAAATTGAAAATAAAACCAGGTCTTGATATTAAGCTCCTTCGGGAGGTTCGCGAAGCTTTTCCCGATACGCCGATTATGGCAGACGCCAACTCTGCCTATACCTTAAACGACATGGATTTACTAAAACAATTAGATGACTTTGACCTCATGATGATTGAACAACCGCTTGCCCATGACGATATTATTGATCATGCCAAACTACAGAAAGAAATTAATACGCCTATTTGTTTAGATGAAAGTATTCATTCTTATGAGGACGCTCGCAAGGCGATTGAGCTGGGGAGTTGCAAGGTTATCAATATTAAAATCGGTCGAGTTGGTGGATTAACAGAAGCGAAAAGAATACATGATCTTTGCAGAGAAAATGACGTGGCTGTTTGGTGTGGTGGTATGTTAGAAGCCGGAATTGGTCGCGCACATAATATCGCACTTACAACCTTACCACAGTTTATTTTACCCGGAGATACTGCTGGGTCTGCGCATTACTGGGAACAAGACATCATCACACCTGAAGTAACAGTCAACGATGGTGTCATTCATGTCCCCGACAAACCCGGCATCGGCTACGACATCGACTGGAAAGCTATGAAACACTATACCATCGACAGAAGAACTTTCGACTTTTAGGGACGTGGGGACAGGCACACTGTCCCAGTTCTGGCCATATACAAATAATCTAGCATCTAGCAAATGGTTTTTTTATACTGACAATACTACAATTTGAAGACACCTCTATCAATATACTCTTCAGCAATTTCTTTTGATGGTTCCGCTAATATTAATATCCAGATATTAAACTGACTTCGCATGAGGGAGATAGCACTGTAGATCTTCGATTCATATCGTTAGGAGGCTTCTTGGAAGGGAGATGATTAGCTTTATGAATATTGTCAATGCGCTGTCGCTCTCGATACCTTCCGGCGGTGTTAGCAGCTTTATCGCTTCTGATAGAGACCATAGAAAATAACCCCTCAAGCTGAACTTTGAATTGTGCCCCCATAAGTGAGGGATTTCTTTCAGAAGCATCCAATTGTTTAATTGGCTTGAATTACGCTTCGTTTTTCGTCCACATTTTGAAATTATAAATGAGCTGGTCTGTGAAGATTATAAGAAATATTATTCCAAATAATACATTTACTAACATACCCCAATCTGCATAAAGGACTATAAGTACCAAAATTGCTATCGTCTATACGATAACCTAAAATAATTGAGTTTAAATCCTTTATCCACTTTTGGTGTATCTTTGTGTGTAATGGATAGAACAAACGTTAAAAACTAGAACAATTAATAAAGGTATTATAAAAGTGGTAAGATTCGGCACATTATTATCTCCTTTTTTTCCTTCTTTCCAAAATTTTATAGTCCCTTGTTTTTGATATGCTTATACCCTGGTTCTCTGCAAATCCAATTAAATGATCATACGCATCTTGAGGTTCGAGGACAGATAATCTAATGTTTAAGCCTTTTTTCATCTTTATAATTGCAGCTTTTTTAGCCCAACCGACACGTATAAATTTCAGTTCGTTGACTTGGTCAGGATAAATTTCCTTTTTAATGATCGATTTATTAAATAATAATATTTGGTACATTAAATGTTCCGCGTAGACGGTGAATTTAAATCGAAATGAACTCAAACCTATTCCTATTAATAAAACGATTAAGAATAGCCATATAGAGCGTCCGTAATTACTTGCCAACTCAATCCATAATATGGTAATAAAGACAAGAATAAAAATTGATAGTCTTTGCGGGTTTATCTCATACTCCATTGGCAGCACCTCCTTGGCTACTTTTCGATCAATATCTTGAATTTCTATTAAATATCGCCGACATTACCCGATACAAAGAGAAATAACGATATTAGTAGAAACACAAAACCAATTGGCTAATCCAGAACTTCAATGAGTCCGATTCGATGTTCCTTTATATTAAGTGTTTAAAGTTATAAGAAATACATGGTCATGGTTTTGGTAGCATTAATCAAATAATATGTTTTCAATAAATTCGGATTCATTCTTATAAATTTTGTACATAAAGTACATCAATATGATAATAGCAAAAAGTAAAGATGATTCGTAAATTTTGTCTTCAGTGAGTATAGTTGTTTTAAACGTGAACTCATTTGCTTTGATAGTAGCGATATGAACTTGGTCTATTTTCACTTCTATCTCGCTGCTCCAATTTTCTTCAATACGTATGTCTTGATCATCAATATTTCCTACAACACAAAAGTAGAGGAGGCTATTACCTGGCTTATCTTTTAAAAAATAGGTCTTCTCTTCTGTTTCAATGATATATGATGCAACAAGTAAGTTTTTGATATTTCGCTTTTTAATCCCTATCTTTATTACGGGTCCTTTATAAGCTGTAAAGGACACTGCACTTTTCTTTTCACATCCTGATATATCTGCTTTTTCAATGGTTCCAACACTCTCTTTCTCCATGTTTTCCACTTGAATAATATTCTTTTTTTTCATGTATAACACATCATTGAATTGATATTGTTTCATTTATATCCCACCTTTCTTAATGGCTTATTCTTGGCTATATATTTTTTCACTCTTATATTTATTACGATAAAAGTAAAATTAGGTTTCAACTATATAGTTATTCCACTAAATGGTCCAATTTTTAAATAAAATAAAATCCATGTCATAATCAAAGTGAACTATCATAAAATGTGATTTTTCTTTGGTAGGAAACCCATCATCTTCATAACATTTATCAGCAAGTTTTTTATTTCGAGATGCTAAAAAATCTCTTTAAGGACATCTGTTGGTTTAAATAGAATAGATCAATCTGGGCTAGTATTTAAGTATTTATTAAAGAAAACTTTCACACTTTGCCACGCGCTATATTGAGCCTGCGAGTTGTCTTGCGGATTTCCCCCAAGTAGCAATTTCATTTCTTTACCAAAGGGGGATACAACAGATTGTGTAGTAGGTAATCCGGGGATGACGAATGAATGTCCTGCTTTCGGAAAATTAATGTGCTCGTAATCATAGGGGTGATCATATTCTCTCAATCGTGTTATTACTTTTTCAGATAATAAATCAGCTGGCCATAGCTGATCATCGCCTCCTGAAATCAAAAGAACAGGACCTTGTATATCTTCGACTGCTATTTCAGCTTGTTCTCCGGCTTCAGCCCACGATTGGTAGGTCTTACGCCAAGATACCGGTTCTCCTTTATGACTTGTCTGTTTAATTTTCTTAGTAACCTCTTCTGGTACCTCCCCATAAGCAAATGGTAGTGACACTCCTTTAAATTGCCATGAAGATACACCAAGTGCTGATTGACCAATGCCTGGATAAACAACACCACTAGGTACATAACCTACAACAGCCTTGATTGTGGGAAACATTGACGCGCTTAATAGTGCTAGTTCACCGCCTTTAGAAGTGCCGAATACACCAAGTTTTTTAAAATCTACATTTGGATTATCTTTTAACCAATCTATTGCTACTTCGATATAATCCAAGGGAATATTTACTAGCTCTTTTGGTAAATTTTCAATACCAAAATACGCCAAAGCCAGTGTATTAAATCCATATGAAGCCAATAACGCTGCATTACTCTCTTGAAGGCCACCTTCTGAGCCACCTAATATAATAACAGTAGGCAATGGTCCGTCGTTTGAATGGCAAAAGAAAGTTCCGACCAATCCTCTTTCACGTACGGGAAATCTATCCACTTTTGGCGAAACTACATTATGAATGATTGAAGTGACTGCTAAAACTTCTCGCTCCCTCATTAAAATCAGCTTTGTTTCCAGCGGTTTAAGGGGCGTCCTTTTCTTTTGTTTATCATTCACTTGAGGAACCATTGACCAAAACAAGCCTGTGACATCAGGGGTACAGTACGTTCCCAATATAGGTTTTGCGGTTGCTAAATTAATTTCTCCCTTGCTGTCAACCTTAAATGTCGCACCGGACTTCCAATTAGTGCCAAAGTTATCGCGCATTTCGGCTTTTAGCGTAACAATATCAAATGGTGAAAGATTGGTGATATGTATGTCCAAGGATGTATCTATTAAATAACTATTCTGTGTAACATGGAATGATGGCTTCACGATTTTCCCTCCCATGACATGTTAAAAAAATGGCACATAACAGTGTCAATATTTTTAAAATTATAAATTAATTCCAATTATAAGTGTGCAGGCATCACAATTGCAAATTAAATTTTGATACAAATGTATGGATGGCACTCCTTCCCCGATTATTAATCCTCATATAAAAAAGGGATGCTAATCCATTCATGATTTGCATCCCGTTTTTTAGTTTACTATCTACTATCTACACTGGGCCCACAGGAATGGGACAGCGTGCCTGGCCTCCGTGTCCCTAACTGAATTGGTCGGTCAGGGCGGTGACGATTTGTTTTTTGCGTGAGACGACGCCTTTTAGCAATGCTCGGTTGTTATCTAGGTTGACGTTAAATGCTTTTTCTACGTTGCTTTTGTCGTCACCAAGTGCGAGTACTTCTGAGTCATTATTAATAATATCTGTGACGACAAGTAAGAATAATGATAGATCTTTTGTTTTAATTAGATTGTTAATTTCCTCTTCTAATTCATCTTGGCTTTCATAAACCTTTTTAATGTCAACAGCGTTTACTTGAGCAATTTCAACATTGCGGCCGCCCATCGTAAATGATTTAGCGTCCATTGAAAGAAGTTCGCTCGTTGTTTTATCACTTAAATCTGCGCCAGCTTGCAACATGTCAAAACCATATTTCTCTAAATCGACTTCGGCAAGTTTTTCAAGCTCTCTAGCTACTTTCACATCCTCTTCTGTACATGTTGGTGATTTCAGTAGCAATGAATCCGAAATAATTGCGGATAACAATAAACCGGCTACATCTTTAGTTATCTCAACATCATTCTCTTTATACATTTTATAAAGAATCGTAGCTGTACATCCTACAGGCTCAACGCGAAAATAAAGTGGATCTTTCGTTTCAAAATTGGCAACCCTATGGTGGTCAATCACTTCAGTAATATGTACGTCACGAATATTATCCACACTTTGTTGGAATTCATTATGATCAACCAAAATCACATTATCAACATCTTCTGCTACTTTTTCAATTAACTGTGGCGCATCATAATTAAAATAATCAAGAGCATACTGTGTTTCCTTATTAACTGCTCCTAATCTTGCTGCTTCCGCAGTCATCCCAAGTTTTTGCTTTAAATCTGCATAAGCAAGTGCGGAACAAATGGTATCTGTGTCAGGATTTTTATGTCCAAAAATTAATGTTTTTCCCATCGTGAGTCTCCTTTATCGTCATTATATATTCAATTCATCTCTTAATAAGATTATCAAAAATTACATTATTTTAATAGCATTTTAATTTGCTTTGTCGCCTGGTCGCTGCAATGTTTCCGTCACATTCCAAATTTTATCATAACCTGAGTAATCGTTCAACGCGATGTCCAAGTCGTGAACGAGTCTATGAATATGTATTACCGTTTCTTTCTCTTCCTCGTTTAAAACTTGTTCTGCCAGGTTCTTTAATTTCTGCACATCTGTTAATAAAGCTTCATCGTTAATTTTTGGGATTTCCTCATCTAGCTGATCAATCAGAAAGGCTGCTTCCTCTCTTTGGTCATCCCAGTCAAGTGACTTTATCGCCCCATATCCAGTTGTTTTATTATAAAATTTATGAGTCACTGCTATCAATTTTCCATCTCTTCGTACTCTTTGCCAACAGTATTTTGCACCTCACTTACCTTCTGTTTTGCTTCTTCGGACAATTCGTCACTCGATATGGCCTCACTTGAATCTCCGCCTAATCCTTTCGTTAAATTAATCACATCTGAATACGATAATATAATTAAAATACATACAATAATAAGAGCACCTATTAAACCAATCCATCCCACTTTTTGTTTTTTAATCATTTGGACAAAAGCCTCCACAATTATAAGTTATACTAATTATCATATTTACCTATTATGACTCATCTTAAGCATGTTTTAATGAATTGTTTCTTCACATAGACTTTAAAATTTACAATTATATTTTTTAACGATAACATTAATTATTAGGTATACTAACAATTAAACAGACAAAGGATTTTAAATATGACACATTGTATTGTTATCGGATCAGGCATTTTAGGATCAATGACAGCTTATCGACTTACTAAAAACGGCGTAAACGTTACGCTTATAGATAAACATGTAACAGGTAAAGCGACCTCTGCCGCTGCGGGGATTATTTGCCCTTGGTTGAGTAAACGAAGAAATAAAGCGTGGTATCATTTGGCAAAAGAAGGAGCCCGGCTTTATCCAAAGCTAGTAGAAGAATTAAATAGTGATGGAGAAATGGAGACGGGCTATGCCCGAGTTGGTGCTCTAAAACTGCATGACAATCGTGAAAAGTTACAAGAGACCTATGATCGTGGAATAAAACAAATTGATGATATTCCTGAAATGGGAAGTGTAAGGATGTTGGATAATAACGAAACAAGAAAGCTTGTACCGCTAATCGGTGAAGAATATGAATCTATTCATGTTTCAGGAGCTGCGCGAGTGGACGGACAATTAATGAATGAGGCTTTAATTAATGGGGCAATAAAACATGGCGCCAAATTAATATATGGGAAAGCGACTCTTCTACATACAAATGAAAAAGTTACCGGCATTTCCGTCAATGGTGAAACCATCACTGCCGATACAGTCGTTTGTACAACGGGAGCTTGGATGAAAGAAACCTTAAAGCCCCTTGGCATCACTTTCAAATCCCGACCACAACGCGGACAAATTTTACATTTCACTCCACCTACATCTGGATTAGAAAAGTGGCCAGTGATTATGCCTTTGACTAACTTATCAATCGTCCCCTTTGCTGACCATCTCGTCATCGGGGCCACACATGAAAATAATGCCGATTTTAATACTCATATTACAGCTGGTGGCGTGCATGAAATACTAAGTAAAGCTTTAGATGTGATTCCTGATTTGTCAAACTGGGCTATTTCAGATACTAGAGTAGGTTTTCGTCCAATGACGCCTGACTCCATACCTGTCATCGGCACTCTCCCTGGTAATGAAAATTTGTTTATTGGTAACGGACTGGGCGCTTCTGGTTTAACAACCGGTCCCTACGTAGGAGAACAATTAGCCAAACTTGTACTCGGGGAAGAGCTTGATATTGACCTGGCTAATTACGACATTAATAACGTCATTGACCAGTAATACACTTGTGAGAATGAAAATATATATTATCTATTCCATATAGAAGGAGGCATTTTTTAATGGAAGGTAAATGGGTCATTTTAATCGTCTTAATCGCCACGATAGCTGGCATTGCTTTAGCGTATATCTTCTTACAAACACTGCCCAACAACATAAAAGAACAATCACTATCCATCGAAACAATTTCACCAGTAAATGAGTGGTTGAAAACAAGTTGGTATTTAAGGTGATGCGGTGCATGTAATGTCAAATATAATACCCGAATAAATTCGAATCTACCCTACAAGAATTCGAATTTATTCGGGTATTTTTGTTATAATTGTAATTTAGCGAAGCATTTTTTCCGTAGCGATGGTATAGCCTCAATTTATTATACGTATTTTAAATTATTCTTTAAGCGGTGATTTTCATTCGCTCAATAATATCGTTACAGTCGTGCCGACATCCTTTTTGGACTGTACACTAATGTCACCTTCATGTAATTCGATAATGGCTTTTGCAATACTCATACCAAGCCCTTCTCCTTCTGAACGCTCCTGTGTACTTGTTCCTCTATAATAGCGATCAAATAAGTTGTTTAAAAACTCATCATCCATACCAATCCCGTCATCGACAATGTCAATTCTTAGATTTTCACGTTCTTGTTTAAGTCTTATTGTGATCGTTGTGTTGATTGGATTATGTTTAACAGCATTATAGATCAAATTATCAAGCACACGAACAAACCACTTAGGATCAATGGCAGCGTTATGCGATTCATCACCAGATTCAAAATGAAACGTATAATCTTTCAACGTTAAATCATTTTGAAATTTCGCTAGAACTTTTTTAATAAATCGATTCATGTCAACGACCGTTTTATCGATGGCTACCGAACTATTTTTCAATTTAAAAACAAGCGAAAAGTCCTCCACTAAACCTACCATATAATCGGATTTCTCCCGAATAACCTTCCCAATCCCTTGCAATTCATTTTGAGAAAAATCATATTTATTACTTTCCAACATATGTCCATACCCTTGAATGCTCGAGATTGGAGTACGCAAATCATGAGAAATGCCGGACATCCACTCTTCTCGAGTTTTTTCTAATTGTTCTCTGTCTTTCTCAGCCGCCGCTAGTTGTTGGGCCATTTTAGAGAATGATTCAATGACTTCTTTATATAGTCGATAGCCAAGTTTGATTTTGCCATTTTTTCTATATATCCTCTTTTGTTCCTTTTTCGATAAAATATTGTCGTATTGTTTATTTTTAATGACGTCTAACCAATTGATAAAAAGCAATAATGGCTTTCCATACCGGTAGCCATTCCAGATTGAAAACGCAATGGCAATTCCTAAGCTGATGGCAAGGCTGAGAAAAATAATTTGTAGCTCTTTGGATAGAAAAAGCCCCTTCCCACCATGACTTTTTTCTTTATTTGGCGCGTAGAATACCCAGTCTATATCTGTTTGCCTATCATGATAAATAGATGTTTCTGTTTTTTGTTTACCCGGAGCGTGAATTTGAGCCATAATGTCTAATTTTTTAGTATGATTTTCATTAGGTCGTCCCGCTTCTTGGATAAGTTTACCGTCTTCATAAATTTCCACTTTACCGTCATGTTTTTCCAATTCTTGTTCAAATTCCGGTAAAAGAGATTCATCAATCATCCCTTTGTCGCTATAGTTGTCGTGCCACTGATTAATCAACGCTTCGCCTTCATTGATATAACCAAATAAAAAATAATAACTTTTTGGGTCCCATGTTTCATAATGAGTATCCACCGTGTATTGATCATATTTACCTGTTTCTTCAATCTTCAAAAGATCATTAATCGAATAAGCATCCTGTAATGAATCAGGTGTGTTCGACGCATGAATGACCTTTCCATCTTGATTGATGATTTGTAACCACGTATTATTTTTTTTTAAAACATCCACCCATTTTTTGCTTAGTTCAACGTGATCATCGGAAATGATCGTGCTGATTGGCAAATTTTCTACAATAGCCTTATGTGGATTGATGGCTAGCTCTTCATCTGCCATCACATTAACCAGTAGAACGAGCAAGCCGATAATAATTAAAAAAGTTGTTACAAACAGAACAATAAACTGAATTAAAAAGTGAAATGAAATCCGACCTCTTAATTTCATGATTTTCTCCTTACCAATTTATATCCTAGGCCTCGAACAGTTAACAAATAGATAGGGTCACTTGGATTTGGTTCGATCCGTACTCTTATTCTCCTAACATGAACCATTACGGTATTATCATCAGCCATATGATCGTACCCCCACACCGCTGTAAAAAGCTGTTCCTTAGATAAAACTTGATTAATATGTTTACAAAAATAAACTAGTAATAAAAAGACCTGAGCAGGAACTGAGACGGCTTTACCTTCCACAATCAGTTCTCCAGCCTCTTCATCAACCGTAAAATGATCAAAAACATGAATTTTTTTATTATGACTTCTTTGTATTGTATTTTTATCATTGGCCATTCGTTTTAAATGTGCTTTCATTCGAGCAACAATTTCCAGGGGATTAAAAGGCTTTGTCACATAATCATCGCCACCACTTTCAAATCCTGTTAACACATCAAAATCAGTTACTTTGGCTGTTAAGAATAAAATATGGACATCGGTGTATTCACGTATTTTTTTACACAAATCAAAACCGTTGGTATCTGGAAGCATCACGTCTAAAACTATATAATCTAGGGGTGTTGCTTTCACAATTTGCAACGCCTCATGCCCTGTTGTTGCTTTATGTATATTTTGAAATCCCTCTTTTTGCATGACCATCTCAACCATTTGTAAAATGGACTGTTCGTCATCAAC
>Ga0209487_1002211_pt1 | contig 15951 bp, 8 predicted proteins | sample Poulit2012_FD_187524 | JGI IMG/M metagenome (GOLD analysis project Ga0209487, IMG submission 187524) | Agricultural soil microbial communities from Georgia to study Nitrogen management - Poultry litter 2012 (SPAdes) (version 2) | ecosystem: Environmental > Terrestrial > Soil > Agricultural land...
TCCGGCGCGGCAAACGGCAGCTTGTCTATCACCACCATGCTCAGCGCCTTGCCGGGCACATCCACGCCTTCCCAAAAACTGGCGGCGCCCAGCAGCAGGCTGCGCGGCGTCTTTGCAAACCTCGACAGCAGCACCTGGCGCGGCGCATCCTGCTGCACAAACAGGTTGTAGTCGGAATTGGAGCGCAGCCAGCGCGCCGCCGCCTGCAGGGCTCGATGCGAGGTGAACAGCAAAAATGTCCGCCCGCCAGCCGCTGCCAAAAGCGGCAGAATCTTTTCCATCAGCGCCCCGGTATGCGCGGGGCTGCCCGGATTGGGCAAGCCGTCGGGCAGCCACAGCCGGCTTTGGCGGGCATAGTCAAACGGACTTTCAATGACCAGTTCGGTTTCCGGCGCCAGGCCCAGGCGGCGAGTGTAGTGCCCGAACTGTCCCTTGACGGCCAGCGTGGCCGAAGTCATGACCCAGTTGGCCGGCACCTGTTCACGCAGTTCCCTGAGCGGCTCCGATACATCCAGCGGCGTCAGGTTAAGCTGAAAACGGCCATTGTTGTTGGTAAACCAGCGCACATGCCCGCTTTTTCCGGCCAGAAAGCCCGTGAGGTTTTCATGCAGACCAACGGCCCGCTCGCCGCAGTTGTCCACCTCACGGCTGCTGCCTTCCAGAGCCTCCAGCGCCGCAGCCAGTTCCTTCAGGGCTACGGTCAGCTTCTCAAGCTGGCCGACCACGCCACCCAGCCTGGAATACTCGCCGCGGGCGGGAAGGTCGGCAAAAGTGCTCACCGCCTGGTCAACGATCGAGCGCAGCGCGGCCACAGGGGCCTGCAGCAGTCTGATGCCGCCCGTTACGCCGCTGGCTGCCGCCAGCGTTTCACGGGCCAGCTCGCGCAGCTGCCAGGCGCTGACCCGGCGCGAGAAAAACCGCATGGCGGTGTCTGGCACCTGGTGCGCCTCGTCAATCACCACGGTTTCGGCGCCGGGCAAAACCTCGCCAAACCCAGCCTGCTTGAGCGCCATGTCGGCAAACAGCAGATGGTGGTTGACAACCACAATATCGGCATCCTGCGCCCGGCGCCGGGCCCGGACCAGATGGCAGTCCTCAAAGAAGGGGCATTCCTTGCCCAGGCAGTTGTCGGGCGTGGAGGTCACCAGCGGCCACACTTTGGAATCGGACGGAATCTCTTCAATTTCACTGATTTCACCGCGCACGGTGTGGCGTGCCCAGCGCTGCACAATGCGCAGCTCGTCCATAAAGCCGGCGTATCTTTCCGGCGCCGACACGTGCTGTTCAAGGCGCTGGCGGCAGAGGTAATTGCGCCGCCCCTTGAGCAGGGCGGTTTTGCGCTCAACCCCCAGCGCCTTGATGGCCAGGGGTAAATCACGCCAGTACAGCTGATCCTGGAGATTGAGCGTGCCGGTCGAAATGATGGTGCGCTGATCGCGCAGCAGAACCGGCACCAGATAGGCCAGCGTCTTGCCGGTGCCGGTGGCCGCCTCGGCAATCAGGTCGGTGCCCTCGTTCAGGCAATCCTCAATTGCGCCGGCCAGCGCCTGCTGACCGGGCCGGGGCCGGAAGGAAGGCAGAACCCGGGCGATGGCGCCGTCCGCTTCAAATGCGCCTGCCAGTTGCACCGCTCCGGTCATGAACCTCTCCCGCCGCCCGATGCAGTCCCGGGCGACTTGGGGCAGGCCTCTGCCTCGTTCCATGCGCGCACGGCGCCCTTCATGTCGCCGGCCCCTTCGCGCGCCAGTGCCACCATGCGCCAGCTGCGCCGGCACTGATCGGCGCTGTTGCCTGCCGCAGCGCGCGCCCGTTCGGCAAAGCCTTCCGCCCGAGCCCAGTGGCCCAGCGCCAGCTGAACCTCGGCCATGCGCCCGAGCAGCTGCGAGTCGCGGCTGTCCATGCGCAGTGCGCGCTCAAGAAGCGTTTCAGCCCTGGCCAGGTCACCTTCCGAACGGGCCCGGTCGGACTCGCGTTCAAGTTCTGTCAAGGCCGGGTTGCGCAACGCGGACCCGGCTGCACTCGCATCAGTCTGCGCGGCCGAAGGCGCGCGCACCCGCTCGTCAATCGACGGCTCATCCTCCCTGGACTGCCAGCTGCAGGCGGCGAGCAGGCACAGCGCACACGCCATCAGCCACGCCGTGGCCGTCCGGGCGAATGCATGCAAAAATCTGTTCCGGGGGCTGCCAGCAACCATCATTCGGTCATGTTACCTGTATTGAAATGCCTTGTTGGCTGCACAGGCTAGCGCCGCACGCAATCCGAAACGTCTGCCGGCTGGCTGCCGGCCACAAAAGGCACGGCCAGCGCATTGGCGCAGGTCTCGTCTGCCAGCAGCGGACTGGGCCAGTCCACCCAGAACCATTCAATGGAGCCAGGCTCGGCCAGGCGTGGCGCGCGGGTGGGCAGGCCATTGAAAAGATGGGCCCACACGGGCAGCGCGCTGCTGGCGCCGCCCACGCCGGCCGGCCGGTTGTCGTCGCGCCCGGCCCACACCACGCCCAGATAATCCTCGCTGTAGCCGGCAAACCAGGCGTCGCGCTGGTCGTTGGTGGTGCCGGTTTTTCCGCGCACGCCGCTGTCGCTCTCCAGCAGCCCGGCCAGCGACCGCGCCGTGCCGTGAGTCACCACCCGGCGCAGGGCAAAATCAACCAGCGCCAGCGCTTCGCGCTGCGGCAGCGAACGCAGCCGGGTCGGATAGCGCGCCCTGGTGCGGCCATCGGCGCCCACCACTTCGCGCACGGCTCTCAGCGGCGCGGCATAGCCGCCCGAGGCAATGGGCTGGTAAAGCTGAGCCACCTGCAGGGGCGTCAGCTCAACAGCACCCAGCAGGGCCGCTGGATGCCGCGCCCTGCCGGCATCCACGCCCAGCTGGTTCATCAGCGCAAAAAGAGCGTCCACGCCCACGTCCAGCCCCACCCTGACGCTGGCCTGGTTATGCGACTTTTCCAGTGCGGCCAGCAGCGGCACCGTGCCATGGCTGACGCGATCATGATTGACCGGCTGCCAGGCACCAAAGCCGGGCACCTCCAAAGTGACCGGCTCGTCTTCAACGGGCGTCAGCAAGCTGAACCGCTCCGGCTTGTCCAGCGCCAGCAGATACACCAGCGGCTTGATCACCGAACCCACCTGGCGGCGGGCATCAATGGCGCGATTGAAGGCGCGCCGGCCGCGCTGCCGGTCACCGGCCAGCGCCAATACCTCGGCACTGTCGGGCTCGACCACAACCACCGCCCCCTGCAGCGCTCCGGCCTCCGCTTCGGCTTCCGTCAGTCCCCGCGCAAGGGCGTTTTCAGCACGCAGCTGGACCGACGGCGACAGCGTGGTAAAAATTCTCAGCCCGGAAGCGCGCAGGTCGCGATCGCGATAATCAGCGCGCAGCTGGCGGCCGACCAGATCCAGAAAAGCCCCATACTGGCTGGCGCCGCTGCTCAGGTCGGGCCGCAGCCCCAGACCGGCGGCCTGCCGGCGCTCCATTTCGGCCCGGTCAACCAGGCCGGTTTCATGAAACATGGCCAGCACGCGGTTGCGGCGCTGGCGCGCCCGGTCGGGATTGCGCAGTGGGTGATACCACGAAGCACCGCGCACCATGCCAATTAGAAGCGCCACCTGTCCGGCGTCCAGCGACTCAATCGGCTGACCAAAATAGTATTCGGCGGCGCGCCCAAAGCCGTGAATGGCCTTGCGGCCGTCATCGCCCAGATAAACCTCGTTGATCCATGCCTCGAGAATTTCCGCCTTTGAGAAATGCCGCTCAAGACTGATTGCCATGATGGCTTCGTTGAACTTGCGCAGAAAGCTGCGCTCCTGAGTCAAAAAAAGATTCTTTGCCAGCTGCTGGGTAATGGTGCTGCCGCCCTGCACCAGCCGCCCGGCACGCAGATTGGCCCAGGCGGCGCGCGCCAGGCCGTTGATATCGATGCCGTGATGGTGCTTGAAGCGCCGGTCTTCCACCGCCTGCGCACCGGCCACCAGCAGCGGCGGCAGCTCATCCAGCTTCACCGGCGTGCGAATGCGGTCATCCAGCGGCAAAATGCGCCCCAGGCGCGCCGGCGGCAAGCGCAGGCTGGTGCGGCCCGGCAGCTCCACGCGTGCACCGCGAACAATGATTTCGGCCTGCTGCGCCGGCTGGCGCCCGTCGGGGAAAACAAACGCCGGCACGTGCAGCCTGATGCGGTTGCCGCTCAGGCTGAAGCGTCCCGGCACGGCCGGATCACCGCTGCGCAAGCCGGCCGCCTCAATTTCAACCAGCAAATCCCGGCGCTGCATTTCCATGCCGTCATGCAGCTCCAGCGGGCGAGCGTAAACATGGCTGGTTTCCGTCAGATGGTGGTCGGCAAAACGCTGCGTTGTCTGACGATCCACCCACCACACCCACGGCCCCAGCAGGCCCGCCGACAGGCCGGCAACAAAAAGAACTGTCCGTAAAAGAACGCGGCGCAGCAGCGGGCGAACCGTGTTTTTCCTGCGCGGTGACCGCCTGGTGCGGTGCCGGCGCTTTTTTTTGGCCATGGGCGAAGGTGACAGAACGTTCTGATTGAAGGATAATTGGCTGTTTGCACAACGGCCGGCGCAGAACACGAATTATAGCGCCGGCACCTTGATGCAACGCAAACCCATCCCAGCATCCTGCCGCACCGGTGACCTCCACAAACAGCACAACCGATCCAGCAGACCCCAGGCCGCTGCTTGTCGTTCTTGCCCGGCCGGGCAAGGGCATTGACAGCCGCTGGCTCTCTCTTGTCCGCAAGGCTTTTGACTGGCCTGTGCTGACGGCAGACCCCAAAGCGGGGCTGCCTGCTCCGCCCGACAACCTGGGCTGGCGGGAATGGCTTGAGCGCGAATGCAGCCACCCTGCCTTGCAGCACGGAGCCGTGCTGATCGCAGCCGGACTGCATCTGCCCGAATATTTTCAACCGCGTCTGCAGCAGGCGCTTGAATCACCCGACTGCCCGCCCCTGTTTACCCTGCCGGGCACTCACCAGGCCGGGCTTGGCTCCGGTCCGCTCACCGGCACGGCAGACGTCAATGATTCCATCGCTGCCGCCGCCGCCAGGCCAGGATTTGCGCCGGTGCGCTTCAGGCCCGAACGTCTGGCCATCATTGCGCCGGGCAAGGTGCAGCAAGCGCTTGAACAGGCCCGCCACGGGCTGTGCCACGTGTACGACGGCATTTGGGTGGAAGACCACCAGGCAGTGATGGACAGCCACTGCCGGCCAGCCCCCGATGTCACTGCGGCCATTGGACACCTCAGCGCCGCCTTCGAGCGGCATGCAGCCGCAAAGTCCCGCGCTGCCCTGCCCCATTACGGTTTTGACACACGCCCCGTCACCTTGCACATCAGCCACAGCTGGGGCGGTGGCGTGGAGCGCTGGATTCAGGACATCGTCGCCAGCGACACCCGGCACAATCATCTGGTTCTGGCCTCCGGCGGCAGCACCGAAACACAAATCCACGGCCAGAAACTGACTTTGTATGCGGCCGGTCGGCCAGACCGGGTTCCCGTCCGCGAATGGGTGCTGGCGCCCGCCATCAGCAGCACCAGCATCACCCACGGCAATTACCGCAACATCCTTGCCGGCATCATCCGGCGCTTTGGCGTGGGCCGCATCCTGGTGTCCTCGCTCATCGGCCACAGCATGGATGTGCTGGGCACCGGGCTGCCAACGGCGCATCTATTGCACGACTACTACCCGGCCTGGCCGGCGCTGGACCTCGACCCGCTTGTGTTTGCCGGCGAGGGCGACAGCGGACAAATCGAAGTCGCCAGGGGCATCGCCGCTTCGGGCGACAGCTTTCTGTTTGCCGAGCGCAGCCCCGAAAAATGGATCCGGCTGTCCCAGGCATGGCGCGCGGCCGTGCGCACGCATGAAATTGCGCTGGCCGCCCCAACAAACCAGGTGCTCACGCGCTGGCGGCGGCTGGTCAACGACCCGCTCGATAACGCCACAATCATTCCGCACGGCTTTACCGGCTGGCCGGCCGATACAGCTGCCATTGCGCCCCGCCCCGCCGGATGCGGCCGCCTCAATCTGGTTGTGGTCGGTCGGCTGAGCCGCGGCAAGGGCCTGCGGCTCCTTGCCGATGCGCTGCAGCAGGGCCTTGGCAGACACGCCCGCATCACCCTGCTGGGCTGTGGCCGCCAGGGCATGGAATTTTTTGGCTGGCCGGGCGTTGACATCGTTGTTGACTACAGGCATGAACAGCTGCCCGAACACCTGGCGCGCATCGCGCCCCAGGCAGCGCTGTTTTTATCCACCGTGCCCGAAACCTGGAACTACGTTCTCAGTGAAACAAGGGCCCTGGGCCTGGTGCCCGTGGCCACGCGCTGCGGCAGTTTTGAAGAGCGCATCGAGCACGGCAAAAACGGCATCCTTTTCGACCCGCAGCCGTCCGGACTGGTCAAGGCGCTGGCCGACCTGAACGCCCGCCCCGAAAGGCTTGATGCCATGCGCTCGGCCCTGCCCGCCGAGGCCTCCATGCCCGTGGCGCTGGCCGCGCTGGACAGCCTCGTTGCAAGCCGTGGCGCAAAGCCGCCGACCGCTGTAGCCGCCACCGGAAAAGATCTTGATGCCAGCGTTCTGGCCGGCCGCCTCGCCGACCTGCAAAAACAGCAAGCCGTTCAGTCGGCAACGCTCGAAGAGCTGCAGGTTCAGGCGGCAGAAAAAACGCGCTGGGCACAGCGCTATGAGCGCATGTTCAACGAGCGCAGCCGGTGGGCACGACAGCTTGATGGGGAGCTTTCCAGTCTCAGACACGAGTTTTCAGAAACAGTCGACAGACTTCAGGGCGAGCTTGATGAGCAACAGCAGAAAAAGCTCGCGCAAACTCACGCACAGCTGGAAAACGCGCACAACAAAATCAGTGCGATCACCTCAAGCCGTTCATGGCGGCTGACCCGGCCGCTGCGCATAACTGGCCGGCTGGCATACAACGCCCGCAGCAGAAAAGTCTGGCTGCCGCACCGCTGGCCCGGCCAGCTGAGCGCATTTCGCGCCAGCGTGCGCACCCGCGGCTGGCGCGAAGCGCTGGTTCAGCTGCAGCAGCTGCCGTCAGCGCCGCCTTCTCCACCGGCCGCGCCGCAAACTCCCGACAGCCCGCCCGGCTTCAGGCTTGGCCCGGTGTCCGTCGAGCCCTGCAACACACCCGTGGCCAGCATCGTCGTGCCGGTTTACAACAAGGTGGAGTACACCGCCAGCTGTCTCAACTCAGTGGTTGAGCACACCGACATGGGCCGGGCCGAAATCATTGTGGTCGACGACGCCTCCAGCGACGGCACTGCCGACTGGCTGGCGCGCTGTTCAGGCATTCGCGTCATGACCAACCAGAAAAACTCCGGGTTCATCACCACCTGCAACCGCGGCGCCGAAGCGGCGCGCGGTGAATTCATCGTTTTTCTCAACAACGACACCACCGTAACCCAAGGCTGGCTGGACGCCCTGCTCGACACCTTTGAGCAATATCCGCAAACCGGCGTTGCCGGCGCCCGGCTGGTTTACCCCGACGGCTTTCTGCAGGAAGCCGGCGGCATCATTTTCAACGATGCATCGGGCTGGAACTATGGCCGACGCGAGCGCGCCGACCTGCCGCAGTACAACTTTGTCAGCGAGGCCGACTACGTGTCCGGCGCCTGCCTGGCCATCCGCCGCGAGGATTTCATGTCGCTGGGAGGCTTTGACACCCGCTACCGCCCGGCCTATTACGAAGACACCGACCTGTGCTTTGCCATGCGCGCGCGCGGCAAAAAAGTCATGTACCAGCCGGCCGCCACCGTCATTCATCACGAAGGCGTCTCCTCGGGCACCGACGAGTCTTCGGGCACCAAGAAATACCAGGCCATCAACCGCAAAAAGTTTCTGGACAAGTGGGCCGATGTGCTGAAAGAGCACCCGGCACCCGACCCCAGACATGACAGGCCGGACCCGGTCAGACACCTGCGCTACCGGCGTTATGCCCGGCGCATGCTGCTCATTGATGCAGTCACGCCCCAGCCCGACCACGATTCAGGCTCGGTGCGCATTGTCGCCATCATGAAGCTGCTGCTTGAAATGGGTTATCACGTGACCTTTGCGCCGGAAAACCTTGCCTGGAACGGCGACTATTCCCGCGCCCTGCAGCAAATGGGCATCGAAGTGCTGCACGCGCCCCCAGTGGAAAACATCGAGGACTGGCTGGCAGAAAATGGCGACAGCCTGGATCTGGTCTTTGCCAGCCGCCACTACGTGCTGGCGCCGCTGCTTAAAACCATACGCAGAGCCTGCCCTGAGGCCACCCTGGCTTTTGATACCGTCGATCTGCACTTTCTGCGCGAAGAGCGCGAAGCCGAGCTGTCCGGCAGCCGCCGCATGGCCGAGCAGGCGCGTCGATCGCGCAAACAGGAGCTGATGCTGGCGCAGAAATCCGACATCACCCTGGTGGTCAGCGAAATGGAGCGCGTGCTTTTGGGCGAGCTGCTGCCCGACGTGCCGGTGGATGTGCTGTCCAACGTCCACAAAGTGCACGGCCGCAGCCGGGGCTTTGAGCAGCGCGCCGGGCTGCTGTTTGTCGGCGGCTTTCAGCATGTGCCCAACGTCGATGCCGCCATCTGGCTGACCGAAGAGATCTTTCCGCGGGTGCGCAAACAGCTGCCTGATGTCGAGCTGCACCTCATTGGCAGCCGCATGCCCCCCGAAATTGCCGACATCAGCGTGCCCGGCGTGCGGGTGCATGGTTTTGTCCCCGATCTCGACCCCTTTCTTGAAAGCTGCCGGCTGTCCGTCGCGCCCCTGCGCTATGGTGCCGGCGTCAAGGGCAAGGTCAACCAGGCCATGAGCCACGGGCTGCCGGTCATCGCTACAAACTGTGCAGCCGAAGGCATGTTTCTCAAACACGGCCGCGACGTCATGATTGGCGACAGCGCCGAGGATTTTGCCGCCGCCACGGTGCAGGCCTATACCGACTCCGAGCTGTGGCTCAGGCTTTCGAACGGCGGGCTGGCCAACGTCGAACAGCAGTTCTCGTTCGAGGCTGCACGCACCGCCCTGCAGCGCATACTTGAAATCGATTCATGACCGGGCGGCTGTCGGTTCTGGTCGTGACCTACGGCTGTGCCGATACCGTCGGCACCTTCCACCGCCAGCTTGCCGACAGCCTCGCAAACATGCCCGGGCATGAAATCCTCTATCACGACAACAGCCCGGACGACAGCGTGGTCACCACGCTTGAGCAGGCCGGTGCCGACGCCGGGTCCATATCACGCGATCGCGACAACCCCGGTTTTGCCGCCGGCGTCAACCGGCTTCTGGCCCGTGCCGGCGGACAATACATTGCGCTGGTCAATCCCGATGTGTCAGGATTCACCCCCCGCTTCTGGCAGCAGCTGATGAACACCGCCCGGCCAGGCGAGGCGCGCTTTGTGCGCCTCAACGATTCCGCCGGCAATATGCAGGACTGCGTCGGGCGCGCACCTTCGCTGCGCCGCGCCTTGCTGCCGCGCCGCAGGTGGGCGCGGATCAGCCGGCCAACAAGCGTTGAAACCGGCATCATGGCTTTCATGTTCACCCATCGCCAAAACCTTGAACGGGTTGGCCCGCTGGATGAAAGCTACTGGCTGTACGCTGAAGATCTGGACTGGTGCTGGCGGGCGCGCCAAAAGGGCATCAGGCTGGTCTATGATCCGCGCCTGTCGCTGGTGCACAGCGGCGGCCAAAGCGCAGACACCATCATGAGCAGGCGCGAACAGAAAATTGCCAAATACCGCGCCGAAGGGCTGTTTATCGACAGGCACTACCGCGGCCTGCACCGCTGGATCATGGGCCTGCTCAATCGCTACAAGATTTTCCGCTGCCAATGAACATCATCATTCCGGCCCTGGGACTTGAGCGCAACGGCGGCAACCGGGTTCTCATTGCCGTGGCCAACGCCCTGGCCGCCAGCGGCGCAACCTGTGAATTTCTGGTGCCCGGCGGCTGCGAGCAGCCGGGCTTCAGCCTGGCGCCTGAAATTGCCGTCACGGCCATTACCCGGCCGCGCAAGAACAAGGTTGTGCGCTGGCTGCTGTTCATGCTTGCCGCCGTGCCCAGGCTGCGCGGCCAAAACATTCTGGCCAATCATTTCGTCACGGCCCTGTCGGCGGTGCTGGCCACCCGTTTTCGGCGCCGGTCCTTTGCCTGGCTGGTGCAGGACCTTGAATACCGCTTCTACCCCGCCCCCCTTTCATGGCTGGCGTGGCTGGCGTGCCGCCTGGCCTGGCGCCGCGCAATTGTGCTGCCGGCCAATCCCTACCTGCATCGCCAGCTGCAAAAGCGCGGCGTGGCGGCTGAGCCCCCCCTGGCGCTGGGCGTGGCGCAGTCTTTCATCGAAGCACCCCGCAGCGAAAGCCGCGACCTTGACGTGCTGATGATGCTGCGCCACGGTCGCCACAAGCGCCTCGACCGTTACCGTCAAATTGCCGCCGATCTTTACGCCCGCGGCATTTCGGTGGCGGCCATTGCGCCGGGCGCAAATCTGTTCGAGCCCTTTGGCGACAGCCTGCACACCCGCCTGGTGCCCGACAGCGACAAGCAGATTGTGGCGCTGATGGACCGCTGCCGAATCTTTCTGCTGGCCAGCGAGCATGAAGGCTTTGCCCTGCCGCCGCTGGAAGCCATGGCGCGCGGGCTGGCTGTAGTCACATTTCCGGCCGGCGGACCTTCGGTTTATGTAAAAAAAGACGTCAACGCCGCAGTGGTCAGCGACTGTTCGGCACAAACCGCCGCAGCCATCATTGAAGAACTTCTTTCCAGCCATGACAAACGTGCGCGCCTGGCGGCCAACGGCCGCCTGACGGCACAGGAATACAGCCTGGAATCGGCGTCACGCCTGGCAGCAGAAGCTATTCTTGAACTGCCCTGGCGTTCGCAGGCGACTCGACGGGCCTGACCGGGCGCAGCAAAACCCTTGCCAGGGCCAGCGAACCCAAACGCCGCCTGTGGCGCTCGCTGCGGCGCTTGGCCGGCAGCGCCGCCAGGCCGTCCCGGGTTGCCCGCGCATAGGTGCTGGCCCGCCACCACGGCGAACCCCTGAGCGCCGCCTCGGAAGCATCGGTTGCGGCATCTTCCGGCGGACTGCCAAAACGCGGCACCAGCCGCCGCAACACAAACATCAGGGTTCTCCAGCCCAGATGGAGCGAAAAAAGAACCGCCCAAACCAGCAGCAGAAACGGCGGCAGGCTCTTGCCGGCCACCCAGATCATGTTGCGCCACGCGCGCGCCGTAATGCGCACATCCACAAGGTTGGTGGAGGCACCACGCTTGTGATAGATCACCGCGTCGGGCACATACAGGCAGCGGTGTCCGGCCACCTGTGCACGCAGATCGATATCGACATCTTCATAAATCAGAAAAAAGTCCTCATCGAACAGGCCGATGTCGTCAAACAGACTGCGGCGATAAATGGCCGCTCCGGCACAGGCGCCGAACACCCAGGCCGGCCGGTCATGGCTGTCGGCCGGCTCGCCGGCGCCGATGTTCTTCCCGCCGCTGAACAGTGAAAAACTGTCGCCGGCCGAATCGATGTCATGCGGCGGGTCATAGAGCAGCATTCTGCAGGCGGCAAACGAAGCCTGCGAATGCCTGTCCATGGCCTTAACCAGGCGCTCAAGCCAGTCCGGACACGCCCGGGTGTCGTTGTTCATGAGCACCACATACTCGGCACGGCTGGCCTCAATGCCGCGGTTTACGGCTGCTGAAAAGCCGCGATTGTCGTCAAGCGCAATAACGCTGGCCCACGGATAGCGTTCGGCCAGCAGCGCCAGAGATTCGTCTTTTGAGCCGTTGTCAACCACCGTGGTTTCAAAATCGGCAAAGGTCTGCTGCGCCAGCGAATCCATGCACTCGGGCAGATGGGCAGCGCCATTCCAGTTGGGAATGACCACACTGACCCGCGGCTGCGCCGGAGGCGGCGGGGACGCTGAACTAGCGGATGCGTCGGGCATCGGTCACCGCCGGAATATTCTGCAGACGGCTGAGCAGGCTGGCCAGCTGATCAAAGTCCTCGACCTGGACCGTCAGCTTGATGCTGACCTCTTCACCGCCATTGGTCTGGTCTGCGCTCATGGCGGTCACGTTGACGTTTTCGCTGGCCATCAGCGCGCCGATGTCCTTGATCAGTGAGTTTCTGTCCCAGGCATGCACAACAATGCGCGACGGATAGCGCCGCTGCTGCCCCGAACCCCATTTGACCTCAAGAATGCGCTCCGGACTGCGGCGCTGCAAATTGGCAAACTGCTTGCACTCCAGTCTGTGAATGCTCACGCCGCGCCCGCGGGTGATATAGCCACCAATGGCATCGCCCGGCAGCGGCTGACAGCAGCGCGCCATCTGATGCATCAGGCTGCCAAGCCCCTCGATGCGAACATCGCCGTCGCCGCTTTCTTCCCTGGCCGGCAGGCTGTGCACGGCAATGCCGGCCTTGTCCTCGCGCGCCTTGTGTTCCAGCCGCTCAACCGCCTGGGCCACCTGGGTGGCGGTCAGGTCACCGGCACCCACCGACACATAAAGCTCATCGGGGCTGGGCGCGTTGAATTTGGCGGCAACTTTTTCAACATCGGCCGGATCAAGATCCAGGCGCCTGAATTCAGCCTCGACCGCCTGCCGCCCCTCGGCCAGGTTTTCATCGCGATTGGACTGGCGAAACCACTGCCTGATCTTGGTGCGCGCGCGCGCCGTGCCCGTGTAGCCCAGGCTGGCCACCAGCCAGTCGCGCGACGGCCGGGCCTCTCTGGCGGTCAGAATTTCAACCCGGTCACCATTTTTGAGCCTGTAGGTCAGCGGCACAATGCGGCCGTTGACGCGCGCGCCGCGGCAGCGATGGCCCACCTCGGTATGCACAAGATAGGCAAAATCCAGCGGCGTGGCGCCGGCCGACAGATTGCGCACATCACCCTGGGGCGTCAGCACATACACCCGGTCTTCGGTGGTCAGGTTGTCAAACCCTTCCAGAAGCGCCTCGTTGTCGCCATCGCCGGCCTTGTTTTCAAGCAGCTGGCGCATGACGCCAATGCGCTTTTCCATGGACTCGTCGCGGGTGCCGCCTTCCTTGTAGCGCCAGTGTGCGGCCACGCCCAGTTCGGCATGGCGGTGCATGTCATGGGTGCGTATCTGCACTTCCACCACCTGGCCATTGCGGGTGGTAACCGCCGTGTGCAGGGACTGGTAAAGGTTGGCCTTGGGGTTGGTGATGTAGTCGTCAAACTCACCGGGCACCGGCTGCCAGCGGGTATGAACCAGGCCCAGCACCGAATAGCACTGTTCCACCGTATCCACCATGACGCGCACGGCGCGAATGTCGAACAGCTCGTGAAAATCCAGCCCCTTGTTCTGCATCTTGCGCCAGATCGAATAAATGTGCTTGACCCGGCCGCTGACCTCGGACTCCATGCCGGCCTCGGCCACCAGATGGCGCAGCTCGGCCATGAATTTTTCAATAAAGCTTTGCCGGTCCGAGCGTTTTTCGGCCACCAGCCGGCTGATGCGCCGATAGGCGGACGGCTCAAGAAATCGCAGCGACAGGTCTTCCAGTTCCCACTTGAGCTGCCAGATGCCCAGCCGGTTGGCCAGCGGCGCGTGAATCATGCGCGTCTCGCGCGCCAGCTGCCGCTGAACAACCTCGTCCTTGTCAAAGGCGGCTCTCAGACGGGCAACCTGCCAGGCCAGCGCAATGAGCACCACGCGCACGTCGGCCACCAGCGCCATCAGAAGCTGGCGCAGGCCCTCGGCCCGGCTGTCGTCATCGGGAAGATAATGCTGTTCGAAATAGCGCAGCGTATTCAGCTGCTGCAGCAGCTCGTCGACGGCACCGGTCAGCTGCTCGTCCCTTAAATCGCAGGACAGGTTTTCGGCGCCGCGCGAAAATGGCCACAGGGCGGTTGCAATGACGGTTGGAACATCGGGCGACAGCCGCTCGAGCACGTCAAGCGCGGCCACCACATCGGCGATGTTTACGCTGCCCGGTTCAACCGCTGCAGCGCGCTTTTCCAGCGTGGATTCAACGCAGCCCAGCCAGTCGGGCGCCACAGACGAACCGGCCCGACGGGAATACGCCTTCAACCACTGGTAAACGCGCTGCACGCTTCAAGCCAAAATCCGTTTAACGAAATCCTGACTATACCCCTTTTCAGCCTGGATCAAACTGTATGTGATATCAGGCTTCAATGATAATGTAATTGCTCTGTTCAACATTCCAGCCCTCAATGCCGTTCCCGCTGCAATCTTCCGTTTCTTCCACTGCAGTTGCCAGAATGTAATAGCGCCCTCTGTCAGGCAAGCCGGAAAAGTCTCCACTGCCTGGCAGGACAGGACCACACTGAGGCTCCGTGCCACATTCAGCACTGGTGCCACTGTCAAAAGAGGCCAGTCCGGTTTCATCTACAGGCGCACACCATGTCTTGATGCCGTCATAGCCCTGGGTGCTGTCACCAAGACCTGCCAGTGCAGGTTCTTCAAAGAAAAGCGCCAGCCTGATCTCGGGCACCCCACTGTTGGGAACAAACTGCCCATGACCATCGACAATGCCAACATGAATAGTCGGGCTGAGGCCCTGGCCGGACACAAATACCGTCTCCGGATCCGGTTGCTGCATAAAAGCCACCGATGTGCTGACTATGTCAATCTCACGCTCGGCAGTTGCATAAGGTGCATTATCTCCGGCGCCTGTATCCACGGCAGCGGCATGCAGATGAATTTTTCCTTCACCCGGCACGTTGGCGATCACCTTGTGCCTTACATTAAACCTCAGGGTTTCACCACTGGCCAAAGTGACTCCGGAAAACCTCAGATCTCCCTCACTCCAGTCGGTGCTCAAGCTTCCGCAACGAGCCGGCGATGAGTCGCACCGCCACTCTGTTTCGATCAGCGTGGCTTCATACACCTGGCTATTTGAAGGGAAAACTTCCTGGAATGACAGATTGTTTGCGCTCGTGTTGCCCGTATTTTGAACGATAATTTGATACTCGAGCGCTTCTTCATGCTCTGCAGTTTCAGGGAAAGGAACGTTCCATGACTTTTGATAAGTGATGCTCAGCTTTGCTCCTCCCTCAAACCGGTCACTGAAAAGTGCCTGCGGATCTTCCTCTTCTTCTTCATGAACCGGCGGCACGCCAAACAGACCCAGCGGCCCCAGCTCGGAACCAAGCTTGTTTTTGTAGAAGCAGTACGAGCTGCTGGCCGGGCTCAGGGTAATGGCGCCTGCAAGAGGCAGATATTCCAGGTTGCCGCCGGCGTGAAGGTTGCTGGCAATGACATGACCGTTGGCGTCGGTTGCGTGCAGGCCGACGCTCGGGCTGCCGCCTTCAAAGCAGAAAAACGGCTCATCGTACACCGCCTGTCCGTCGATCACCTCCGGCAGGGCGGCAACGGCAAAATGGGCCTCGCCCGTGGTGGGGTCGTAGTTGAAGAGATCCCCGCCCGTATCGAGAACAAACGTGGTCAAATCCACCAGGCCTGTTTCAACATGAAAGGAAAGGTTTGACACCCCCACCTGGGTATTGGCAAGGGTGCTGGCAGACAGCGCGGCGCCGCCCGCCAAAAATACTGCTGCAATCAATCCGCTTCGGATTTTCATTTTGTTCACTCTCTAAAAAGATCGCTGCCGGTTGCAGAACCAGTGCGTATTGTATCCGCTACAAGCGCAACAAGACCGTGCTGAAGCCATAAAAGTTCCGTTAACGCGCGCTGTTTAAGGCCACTTTTTCCTTTTTCCGGATTATCCGGGCGCCTGGGCGGCCACTTTGGCCCACGCGCGTTCCAGGCGCTGGCGCGAGGTTTTTTGGGCCGTGCCCAGCGCCTGCGCAAACTGCTGGACGCGATACTCCTCGACCAGCCAGCGATAGGCGTCCACCTCGGGCGTGTACCACCCGTGTTCAAGATGGTCAAGATAACGCTGCCACCAGGGCATGATCGCCTCCATGCGTTCGGCATCGCGCACCGGGTCGTTTTC
>Ga0209487_1002212_pt1 | contig 15949 bp, 14 predicted proteins | sample Poulit2012_FD_187524 | JGI IMG/M metagenome (GOLD analysis project Ga0209487, IMG submission 187524) | Agricultural soil microbial communities from Georgia to study Nitrogen management - Poultry litter 2012 (SPAdes) (version 2) | ecosystem: Environmental > Terrestrial > Soil > Agricultural land...
CCCTTCGCTTGGCAGCACAAATTGTTTCTGGTGTAGGTTTTCTCGGTGCTGGTGTTATTCTAAGACGTGGTGATGATACTGTATCAGGTTTAACTACGGCGGCAATTGTTTGGGGTGCAGCGGGAATTGGAATTGCTACTGGCGCGGGTTTTTATATTGAAGCTGTTGCAGGCGTTACATTAATCCTCGTCAGCGTTGAAATTGTACCACTTGCTATTAAAAAAATCGGGGTAAAAGAATTCCACCAAAAAGAACTCTACTTAAGGCTTACTTTAACGAATAGAGAAGATATAGGTCATGTCATTCAACAGGTAGAAGGCCATTTTCATGAAAATGTAGATAATATTCGTATAAAAGATTTAGCAGAGGATGCTTTTTTAGTCATATTATTAGTAATGGTTGATAGTGAACAAACAATTTCTGATGTATATCGGGAAGTAGCAAAAATCGAAAAAATAAAGAATGTTGAAATTAGGGCATAGTTGTTTTAGAAAAGTATTGTTCAATATATCCACTACATATTTCAATCTACAATCGTGTAGGATCACCTAATATATGTTAGAATAAGATCAGTTCAATAAAAAGAGGGTTTTGAAATGAGTAAAACGTCCATTTATGGATTAACATTTGATCAATTAGAAACATGGCTCGTAGAACATGGGCAGAAGAAATTCCGGACTCAACAAGTGTGGAATTGGCTTTATACAAATCGTGTGAATGACTTTTCAGAGATGCGTAATATTAACAAAGACTGCATAGAATTACTAGATGAACACTTTTCTTTGCACACGATGGAAGAAGAGATTAAACAAGTTTCAAGCGATGGAACGATCAAGTTTCTATTTAGATTGGCAGATGGAAATTTAATTGAAACAGTATTAATGCGATTCAATTATGGGTTATCTGTTTGTGTAACAACTCAAGTTGGCTGTAATATCGGTTGTACATTTTGTGCAAGTGGATTATTACCGAAAAGTCGTGATTTAACAAGTGGAGAGATTGTCGAGCAAATTATGAATGTCCAAAAAAGTCTTGACAATCAGGAAAAAGAGGAACGAGTCAGTCACATTGTTGTCATGGGGATTGGTGAGCCACTTGATAACTTCGACAATGTGATGGACTTCTTATATATTGTGAACCATGATAAGGGTCTTAATATTGGTGCAAGACATATTACCGTGTCGACAAGTGGGCTGGCACATAAAATATATGATTTTGCAGATACAGATATTAAGGTGAACTTGGCTATTTCTATTCATGCACCAAACAATGAACTACGAACACAAATCATGAAAATAAACCGCGCATTTCCAATTGAAAAATTGATGGCAGCTGTCGATTACTTTTTAGAAAAGAGAAATCGGCGGATTACCTATGAGTATATTATGTTAAGGGATGTCAATGATCATAAAAAAGAGGCACTCGAACTTGCTGAGTTATTAAAGGGACATCGTCATCTCGCTTATGTCAATTTAATTCCTTACAATGCTGTTAGTGAACATGATCAATATCAAAGAAGTAAAACGGAGACCATTCAAGCATTCCATGAAACGTTGAAAAGCCAAGGTATCAATTCTGGCGTACGTTGGGAACAAGGAGCAGATATTGACGCAGCCTGTGGACAATTACGCAGTAAACAAATCAAGAAAAACGTTGGATAAAACTTGGGGACAAAACTTGGGGACAGTCCCTCACCGCTTTAGCACTCTAAAGCGATGGGGGACTGTCCCCGTTATCGAAGTAGTCTTTTAGTTCATCTTCTGCTGTTCTTTCTGTCATTTTGACTCCTGATCGATAGGATGCCCGCAGGATAAGGTGCCCAGAGACTGGGGCAGTAAGAAACACGAAGATGATCCCTAGAATGAGTCGTACACTAATAAAGGATTCACTAAATAAAAAGTAAACGAACGTTCCAGTCAGTGCTAACAATACAGCAAGTGTTGTTGTTTTTGTAGCCGCGTGTGCACGGCTATAGATATCAGGGAATCGAATCATGCCAATTGCGCTCAAGACACTGACAATTCCACCTATTAAAATGAGAAGTGCTCCAATTAATTCAAGGCCTACGCTTCCGTTCAATGATTACACCCCGCTCCATAAATCTTGAAAAGGCAATCGTACTAATAAAAGCTAGAATACCTAAAATAAGTATGACATCCAAAAAAGCCTTTGTCTCATAAAGGATGGATAAAATCGCCATGGCTGAAAGTAAGTTAACACCAATGACATCCATAGCAATGACACGATCTGAAAAAGATGGACCAAGTAGAATGCGGACAAGTGTAATGGCAATGGCGACACCAAACAATATTAATGAAATCGTTAAAATCGTTTCAATCATTTTACCTCGTCACCTCCATTATTGCCTTTTCAAATCTACCTAATGAACGTTCTAAACTGCCGCGAAACTTTTTAATATCCATGGCATGTACGTAAAAAGCATTTCCTTCAGGGGTCACTTCCATTACAACAGATCCTGGTGTAAGTGTAAGCAATAAGGCTAATGTTGGCACTTCCCATTCACCTTGTAAAACCGTTTCATACCTGAAGATACCTGGTTCCATGTCTATTTCCTTGCTGAGGACTTGTTTGATGACAGGTATAGCAGATTGCAGTGTTTCAGAAATAAAGATCAAGACAAGTTTGAGCACCGCATATAAACGGTGTAAATAAAATCGCCCACCAAAAAATCGCCGCATCAAGAACACAATCACAATTCCAATCATAAAACCTGCTACAAAGGTAGGGAATCTAAACACTTCTTCATCTTTAAATAACATCCAGAGAAGCGCGATAAATAAATTGAGTAAAAACTGTCCATACATGGATAAACCTCCTTTATCAATAGATAAAAGCTATTTAGTTGCTATTTAGTACGGCATCAATATATATATTAGGGTCCATTAAGGTCTTCGCTGCATCAATCACATAATCTGAGATCACTTCAGAACCAAGACCAAGAGCAAGTGATAGGAGTCCAAATATAAGGATCGGTATGATCAGCCCTTTTTTCATTGGGATCTCATCTTCTTCACTAATCATTGTTTCACCCCAAAAACTATTCATAAAGATGCGTAACAATGAATAAAGCACGATAATGCTTGATATGAAGCCTAGCGCAAGTAAAACGTATGATCCAGCATCAATGGCTCCTTGGCCAACCAATACTTTACCGATAAAGCCACTCAATGGTGGAACCCCTGTTAACGAAAACATCGCTAGGAAGAATAACCAACCCAATGAAGGATAATTACGAATGAGACCACTCATCTCATCGTATTTTGCTGTACCGGTCAAATGAATCATTGTTCCAGCAAGTAAGTAAAGCATTGCCTTAACGATCATATCGTGTATTAAATAGTAAATAGAACCTTCCATGGCTGTAGTAGTTGAAACCGCCAGTCCAATTAAAATAAATCCAACGGCAATGACGACATTGTAAGAAACGATTTGCCTGACGTCAGTTCGAGCAATGGCCCCAATAGATCCGCCAATCAGTGTAATACCCGCCATGATACCAATTAATGTATGTGTAATGGATGGTTCATGGTAAAACAAGAGCGTGAACATCCTGAACATGGCGTAAATGCCCACTTTTGTTAATAATGCTCCAAATAAAGCAGCAATTGCTGTCGGTGGAGCACTATATGAGCCAGGTAACCATTGGTAAAGCAGTAATCCAGCTTTTAAAGCAAAAACAATTAAGAATAAAATACTAATCACTGTAATAATAGGAGTTTGACCCACTTCAGCAATCCTTTGTGATAAATGGGCTAAATTTAAAGTGCCAAGTACTCCATATAGATAACCGATCGCTACTAGAAATATCCAAGATGATAGCACATTAATTGCTAAGTATTTTAAAGATTCCCTAAGTTGAATCTTCTTACCACCAAGTGTAATTAAGACATATGATGCCAGTAACATCACTTCAAAATTAACGAAAAGGTTGAATAAATCACCAGTTAAAAAAGAACCATTTACACCCGCAACTAGAAAATTAACAAATGGATAGAAATACATATTTTCACGTGCACTACCGATAGATGACATTGCATAAATGAGACAAATCGCAGTAACGATGCTTGTTGTTAGGACGAGTAGCATGGAAAAAGAGTCAGCTACAAATAGAATGCCAAATGGGGGTTTCCAACCTCCAAAATCAAGTCGAAGGACACCATCTGATTGAATCCTATTCAGGATGATGATGCTCAACACAATGTTAGCAATCATGACACCAACACTGGCCCAACGCTGAATATGGATGTATTTACGTAGAAAGACAAATAAGATCCCTGCTAAAACGGGCAAAACCATTGGGAAAACAAGCATATTATTCATGTCTCATCCCTCGCAAATCGTATAAATTATCAGTGCCAAAGATGCCATACGTTCTATATACTAACACGAGGAAAAATGAAGTCACACCAAAGCTAATCACAATGGACGTTAGAATAAGTGCTTGTGGTAATGCATCAGCATATTCAGCCGTATTTTCACCAATGATTGGCACGCTCGTTCCCTGAAATCCGCCCATTGTCATTAATAATAAGTGTCCTGCATGTGTCAGGACAGAAGTACCTAATACGACTTTGATTAGATTTTTTGAAAGCATGAGATACGTTCCTATCGTAATTAAAACACCCGCCAGGATGATTGCTAATGTTTCCATGATTACACATCCTCACTAATACTTGAAATAATCGTTACAACAACACCAACAACGGCCAATGTTACTCCGGATTCAAAGAGCGTTACTGTCGTTAAATCAACATCTCCAAAAAAAGGCAGATGGATGGTAGCAAATGCTTGTGTTAAAAAGTCTACTCCAAATACTGTAGCACCAATTCCACAAGCGACGACAATGAAAGCACCAAGTGCAGCAACAAGTTTAAAATCGACAGGCAATCCTTCTTTGACAGTCTCGATATCGAAAGCCAAGCAAAGCAAAACGATTGCCGCCGCCAGGATTAGACCAGCAACAAAACCACCACCAGGAGAATTATGGCCAGCAAAGAATAAGTAAAAAGCAAGGGTGAGAATAATGAAGACAACGATTTTAGCAATCGATTGTAAAATGACATCATTAATCTTCAATGTTCTTCGCTCCTTTCTTATCTTTGATTTTGATTAAAGAATACACACCGATTCCAGAAATAAAGAGGACCACAACTTCTAACATCGTATCAAATGCTCTAAAGTCCCCTAAGATGGCGTTAACGATATTATTGCCACCCGCAAGTTCATAGGCGTTTTCGAAATAGCTAGCGATCGTCGAAAACAATTGCTCACTTTTTATAGAGAGGGCAATAAGTACAAAAGTGGCTCCAACAGCAATTGAAATCAACAAGTGGCCAATATTGATCTTTTTCCTCTTTGGATTAGATTCCCATTCTGGTAAGAAGTAAAAACAAAGTAAGAATAAGGCTGTTGTAACAGTTTCAACAACAATTTGTGTCAGTGCTAAATCTGGCGCCCGAAATAGGATGAATAAGATGGCCATTGAGAAACCGAGTACACCATTGAGTAAAATAGCTGCTAGACGTGTCTTGGCGAATAAGATAGATATTCCAGCGACAATCATCACCAATACAATAATCCCCTCAAAGGTTTGAATAGGTGTATCATACGAAATATTAAACGAAAATGCTCCTGTATAAAATAAAACTCCACAAGTAACAAAGACTAAGAATATATAAATATATAATAAGTAGTGGCGAAGAAATCCAGTCATATAGGTCGATGTAATTTTGGACGAACTGTTTTCCGCCCGCGTCATTAAATTATTATATAGCGCATCTAAAGACCATTTTTCTGGGAATAAACGATAAATGCCTTCCCAAAGATGCTTATACCTATAGAGTAAGAATCCCAGTATAATAATGGCAATTGTCATGTACAATTCAGGTTGAAAACCATGCCAGGCTGAAATGTGATGGCCTGCATATGTACTTAAATCAATCAACGGATACACACTTGCCATTGCTGGTCTAATCACATAATCACCGATTACATTCGGGAATAGGAAGATCGCAACAACCAATATGGCGAGCGTAATTGGAGCAACAAGCATGCCAAAAGAAGGCTCTTGTGACTGTTTTTCAAGTTTTTCTTCCTGATATGAACCAAGAAAGGTTTTAAAAACAATAATCATACAATAGATGAAAGTAAAAACACTTGCTACCCAAGCAACGATCGGAATCATATTCCCAAGTGTTTGTAAGTTAAATATGTCGAAATGACTTACATTTAAAACAGCGGTAAAAAACATCTCTTTACTTAGAAAGCCATTGAATGGTGGTAATCCAGCCATAGAGAAGCTTCCAATTAAAGCAATGCTAAAAGAAATAGGCATTAAAGATATTAAACCACCTAGCCGACGAATATCCCTTGTCCCAACTTGATAGTCGACAATTCCAACGACCATGAATAACGCACCTTTAAAGGTTGAATGGTTCACAAGATGAAATAAGGCAGCAAAAGCAGCTTGTGTATATAAAGTGTTTTCTATACTTATATTTGCATGGAAGGATGCAGAGCTAATTCCAAACAAACTCATAATGAGCCCGAGTTGACTCACTGTCGAATAAGCAAGTAATGCTTTTAGGTCTGTTTGACGAATCGCTGAAAAAGCTCCCCAGAATAACGTCATCAATCCAACACTTGTAACGATCCAGAACCAAGCTGCTTCTCCTCCAAACACAGGTGTAAAACGAGCAACAAGATAAATTCCTGCCTTTACCATGGTGGCAGAATGTAAATAAGCACTGACAGGTGTAGGTGCTTCCATTGCATCCGGCAACCAAATATGGAATGGAAATTGTGCAGATTTTGTAAAAGCGCCAAGTAAAATGAGGATCATGGCTACTGGGAATAAGCTGTGGTTTTTAAGTGTCCCTATACTTGAAATCACTTCCCGAATACTATAAGTATCAGTGATGAAGTGCAGCATGAGAAAACCAGCAAGCATGGCAATTCCACCACTTACTGTAATGAGTAAAGACTTTTTAGCTCCATAACGTGACCCTTTTCGATGGTACCAAAAGGCGATCAATAAGAATGAAGAAATACTTGTTAATTCCCAGAATGCATATAAAACCATCATATGATCCGAGAAAACGACTCCCAGCATCGCTCCCATAAACATGAGCAAGTAAACATAAAAATGTTTTAGTGATTCTTCAGCAGATAAATAGTAAATCGAATAGAGCACAACAAGTACGCCAATTCCTGTAATTAATAGACCAAAAATGATGCTAAGCCCATCAAGATATGTATGTAAATTAATATTAAAAGATGGAATCCAGTTGAGTGTGAATAGAAATGTTTCTCCGCTCGAGGTAGCTGGTATATAACGAATAAGTCCGATAAAAATGACAGCTGGAACTGCTAATACAATCCATCCTATATGAAGTCTCGAGAGTTTGTTATATATAAATGGAATTAAAATTGCAGCTAGAAAGGGGAGAAAAATGGCAAAGTTAACAGTTAACAAGATAAAGCCTCCTCAGTTATGTCGTTCAAAGAGATATAAAGCTCATAAATGCTGTTCAAAAGGCGAATCTAGATAACACATCGAATTTCTGCATTTTTCTACTTCCTCAGTTTTTATGTATGAAAGGCATGCATGGGTATAGTCATTCCTTTACCCTGAAATTCTTGGTTCTATTTTGTCTCCTTTTGAGCACGCAATCGTATTATCTTATCATTTAAAGAGTTTCATCCTCCTTATGTAATGACGGTGTCAACACAGCATGTACTATTTTCGAAGTATTGTATCTGCATGATGTATTGATATGTTTAGTTGTAGAGATTATAAAATTGATTCAAACCGTACAGTATTGTTATCTACTAACAATTTTAAAGCTTGAAGTAGTTTAGCTTTCTGACAAGAAGGGTTTCATGATAAGGGAGTAACCAAGTGATTAGTTACTAGATTGTACATGATAATTGTTGAAGATAGTGCTATAATTAAAAGACATTATCTAAGTGAAATGTCTATAAAATCCGAATGGTGAAATTCAATAACACTATATATTATATACTAAAGATAGATTCACTGCACATTAAATGATTAAGCATTGTAAATTTGAAAAGATTTGTATCTATGTTAAAATAACAGAGGATTTTTAGTGACCATTTTAGTTGTAATTGCTAAAAAGAAGACTATCATAGTGATAGGAAAGAATTTTACTTAAAAGAGGTGACGATTTCGTGCCCAATGTAAAAGGTCATATGGATGAAAGTATTTTAGTTTGTGTGTATTATGGTCCAAATGGTGAACGCTTGATCCGACGAGGACATAAGTTGGCACAAATGACAGATTGTCCGCTATATGTATTGACGGTAGACCAGCTTCCATATGATGAATTTGATGCGGAAAAGTCGGGATATATTGAACAGTGGCAAGAACTTTCGAAAGAATTAGATGTGGATAAGTTTATCTTAAAAGATAATGATAAACGTCCAACAGTCAAAGTGATTAAAGAGGTTGCATACAAATATAATATAACGCAAGTCATTATTGGTGAGACACCCCAAAATCGTTGGGAGGAAATTACGAAAGGCTCTTTTGTCAATGTTCTGCTTCGTGAACTTTTATTTACGGATATTCATATTGTTTCTGTTGATCGAACCATTAGAAGTGAGAGTGACGCTATTTATGAAAAAGGTGTCCGCGGATTTTTACAAAAAGATGAAGATGGTTATCAATTGAGTTTCACAAAGTCCAAACATAATCGTTATGAAGGTGTTTTTTATAAAGAAATTGGAACAGATTTCAATAATGGTATGTTTAAATTTGCCCGTGGCGGAAAAACATATCAAGTCCATGTCACGGAGAATAAAGTGACTGAAGATATTAAAGAACCACCAAACCTATAATAAATATCATAAAAACATCAAAAGGTGAAAAAACTAAACAATCGTTTAGATTTTTCATCTTTTTTTCGTAATGAAAACTTTTTTGGTATTTAAGAGGTATATATAGTAAGAGGAATTTGAAAGGGGGCTTGACATCGTTGGCTGATCATGAAAAAAGGTTGATCAAGAGGGTCAAAAAAGGTAAGCAACATGCATTTAAAAAGTTATATGATCTATACGCTGATTATGCACTACGGGCAGCATATGCAATTACGAATAATCAAAATCACGCTGCTGATATTGTCCAAGAGACATTTATTAAAGTATATCGAAATATAGAAAGATTTGATGAAGAGCGTCCGTTTAAACCATGGTTTTATCAAATCTTACTTAATGAAAGTAAGCGTTATATGAAAAGGCAAAACAAACAAGCGATTCCTGTCGAGTCTGAAGAGTTATTAGATTATCTCCATGACCAAGATGTTGTGGATGAAGACCATGAACACTTAGAGCGAGCGCTCGATCAGCTTTCTGATATGCATCGAACCGTGCTAACTTTGAAATATATGAATGAATTTACCGAACGAGAAATTTCCCAAATGCTTGAACTTAATATTAATACAGTGAAGTCAAGATTGTATAAAGGAAGACAGCGATTAAAAATAATTATGAGGGGTGCTGTAGGTGGAGAATAGATTAGATAGAGAATTTAAACATAGGTTGGAAAAAGAGACTATAGAAGTAACGAGATTAAAAGAAGAGACTTGGAATAAAATCAGTCAAGAGTTATTCCCTGAGCCGATCAAGAAAACAAATTGGGTAAGAGGAATTACGGCAACATTAGGTACAGTTGCTGTAGTAGCGATCATGTTCTTCGGATTGTTGTCAGGAGGCTTTTTTGATCAGACGAAAGACGATCCAGTTCAAAATGATCCGACTCAAGGAACGAATGACCCTGATGCGTTTGGAAGTAATGATGAGGATCATACAAAAAATGACCCAGAAAATACAGACGAAGAAATCCCTTTAGAAGATCAGTTTGAACATGAGAAAGAAGTGGAAGGAATAAAAGAACCTGTACAGGTGCAACTGGCAACAAACGATGCATGGAGATATATCATTTATTTTGATAAGGACCGTTTCCTATTTACGCACGGTGAAGAGATGGATGAGATTGTTTTTGCGGAAGAGACAGATGATCAATATCCAGAAGTAGGTATGGAAATTCGGAGAATAACGGATCTCTCAACAGAGGAGGCCATCACAAATGCAAAGGAATCATTGGCAAGTGACGGGATGACTGTCCTCCGTGAAGAAGCAGTCGATTGGCCCATGGAAGCAGTTATGATTGAGGGAATTGAAGGTGATCGTGATGATGCCGAATGGAATACACCAAAGCACCGTTATTATATTGCTGAAAGCGATGATGAGAGTTTGTTTATGTTTAAGCAAAAGTTCTTCTCAGTCGGTTCAGAAGGTGTGGGGATGCGGTTTGACTGGATGTTAGAAAGTTTCGAAGTCGTTGAATAAAACGGATGATCAGGTTCGGAATAGTAAATGAAGGAGAGAGATTACATTGAACGGATTTGTAGCAGTTTTACTTCGTGAAGGATTGCAATTTAGTCCTGAACATGTAGAAGAAATTAAGATGAATATGCAAAAAAATATGCCAGATGGTCTTCGTTATCAAGCGGATTCTCATGACGAGCATATTTCCATCACAACTTGTATGCATGAACAGGGAGAAAATCAGCAACCAATTCTATTTTCAGATGGTCGTTACTCCCTGGTCTTAGATGGGCGATTATACAATGCCAATCAGCTGCGGGATCAGCTAAAGCATAAAGGATACACGTTCCAATCAGAGACAACAGATGAAATCGTCGCCACACTTTTCTTGGAAAAGGGGGTGGCTATGTTTGCTGAGCTTCGGGGTATGTTTTCTATGTTGATCTGGGATAATGAACAGAGAGTAGTCTATGGTGCGCGAGATCCATTTGGTATTAAACCGTTGTATGTGATGGAAAATGAAGCAGAGACCTTATTTGCAACGCGGAAGAAGTTTATCACATATACGACGGAAAAGGAAAAACTGAATCATCAGGCATTACAGGATTATCTAACATATCAATATGTACCAGAACCAATGACATTAACAGATGGAATTTATACTGTTAAACCAGGACATTATTTTGTCAAAAAAATGGATGAACCCATTCAATTTCAACGTTATTTTCATGTAACCTTTAATCCAGTCATAACAGAACGAAAGCAGATGATGCATCATATAAGAGAGACATTGATAGATGCTGTGCATGTTCATATGGATCATGATCGCCCAGTAGGCTCTTTCTTGTCTGGTGGTGTTGATTCAAGTTTAATTGCTGCAATCGCAAAGGAAGTAAATCCAAATATTAAAACATTTTCTGTCGGGTTTGCTGATGGGGATTATTCGGAGATTGAAGCGGCGAAACGGGCAGCAGATCAACTTCAAATTGAGAACTTTTCATATGTGATCACACCAGAAGAATATATCGAAAAGATACCTGAAATCATGTGGCATTTAGGTGACCCCCTTGCAGACCCTTCATGTGTACCCTTATATTTTGTGGCCCGTGAAGCAAGAAAACAGGTGGATGCCGTCTTGTCTGGTGAGGGAGCTGATGAGCTGTTTGGTGGATATAACATTTACCGAGAGCCAGGATCCTTAAAGGTATTTGAGTTTCTCCCAAAGAGTATTAACCGAAGCTTACAACGACTTTCAATTGTTTTTCCTGAAGGCATGAAAGGAAAAAGCTTTCTTGAACGTGGTACAACCCCGATAGAAGAGAGGTATATAGGGAATGCCAAAATGTTTAGCGAAAGTGAGAAGCAACAGCTATTAAAAAATTATGATGCCAGTAAACCTTATCAATTAATTACGGAAAAATTGTATCAAGATGTGGCAAAGAATCACGATGTTCACAAAATGCAATATATAGATATTCATACATGGTTACCAGGTGATATTCTTTTAAAAGCAGAAAAAATGACCCATGCACATTCATTAGAAGTTCGTACACCATTTTTGGATAAAGAAGTATTTCAAATCGCTCGACATATACCTGTTCATGAGAAGATTGGAAAAGGTGAGACAAAGTTAATTTTAAGAGAGGCATTTAAAGGCTTTGTTCCTGATGACATACTGTACCGGAAGAAATTAGGGTTTCCCGTGCCGATGAAACACTGGTTAAAACGAGAACTCTACACATGGGCTCGCGATGTAATTATCGATAGTCCAACAGATCACATCATTCATAAAAAGCCTGTCCTACAGTTATTAGAAAAGCATCGACAAAATAAAGGCAACCATGCCAGGAAAATTTGGACGATATTGATGTTTATGATTTGGTATCAAATTTATATCGAACAAGTATATAATTTTGGTAATGATTCGGAAAATCCTACTGATCATATTTCAGAAAAACAAAAAATATATGTGTAAGTTTAGTGAATCTCATCATATCAAAATCAGACAACCTGATACGGTATGGAGAAAAAGGTTGAGAAAATACAGGTTTGATCCTGTGTTTTCTCAACCTTATTATTTTGTGAATTCCATCATACGGATTTATAGCCGCTCCGGTCCTATATGTAGTTTCGTTGGACCGTTCTTAACTACATACAGTCCGAATCGTCTGGTTTTGGTAATGATGAAATTCACATTAGTGAATTCCATCATATGGATTTATAGCCAATCCGGTACGATATGTAGTTTCGTTGAGTCGTCTTAACTACATACAGTCTCGAATCGTCAGGTTTTGGTAATGATGAAATTCACATTAGTGAATTTGATCATACGGACTTATAGCCGCTCCGGTCCTATATGTAGTTTCGTTGGACCGTTCTTAACTACATACAGTCCTGAATCGTCTGGTTTTGGTTATGATGGAATTCATTTATTTATCTTTTAATCGATTCATTTCTATTAAAACTTCTTTGATATTTCGATCATGTACAACGTAATCTGCGTAGACGTCAAATTGAGTCGGTTCGCGGTTGATGATCACAAGCTCTGCACCATTTTCCTTAGCCTCAACTGGAAACATATTTGCGGGTGAGACCGATAAGGAGGAACCAAGCACGATAAATAAATCAGCCTTGAGCGCCTCTTGTCCTGCTTTTAGAAACACCTCTTGCGGCAAAGATTCACCAAATAAAACAATGCCAGGTCTAATGACCCCTCCACAATTATGGCAAGTTGTATCGCCATTTAAATATGCTTCTCTAGGGTGGTCCTTTTCACACGCATGACAATGGAATTTTCGAAAAGTACCATGTAACTCCATTACATTTTCACTACCTGCATCATGATGAAATCCATCAACATTTTGTGTAATGATTCCTTTCACAAGTCCTTGCTTTTCCCAGTCGGCTAAAATTGTGTGGCCTTGATGTGGTTGATATTTTGCCACTTCAGAAAGTCGATATCTGTAAAACTCTGTAAATTCGTCTTGGTTATAATGAAGTGCATTTACATTTGCCAATTCATCTGGATTAAACTTTTCCCATAGACCTCTTGATTTCGAGCGAAAATCAGGTAAACCACTTTCCGTTGACATGCCAGCACCTGTGTAAATGATTGTATGTTTGGATGAGACTAATAAGTCAGTTATCTCTTTCATTTTAAATCACTCCTTATTTTAACTATACAGTAGATAAACAAGGCAGACAAAAAGGCCGGGACAAACTAAAGGGTCAGTCCCTTGTGTCCCCGCCTAAAAAAATGGCCATAGCAAATGTATTATTTCTGTTTCCAGTCGCTTTGAAGTTTAGACAACGCCATGAGCAATCATGACATCGGCGATTCGTTTAAATCCAGCAATATTCACCCCAACGACTAGGTTGCCAGGATATCCATAGTCTTCAGCGGCATTTTTACAATTTTGGTAAATATTTTTAATGATTTTATGAAGTTCTGCATCCACTTGTTCGAAAGTCCATGACATGCGTGCACTATTTTGGGCCATTTCAAGTGAAGAAACAGCTACTCCGCCCGCATTTACAGCTACTGCTGGTCCGAAAAGAACGCCATTTTCTAAGAAAATATCGATCGCTTCAATCGTTGAAGGCATGTTGGCTCCCTCAGCAACGACTTTTACACCATTTTCAACAAGTCTTTGTGCACCTACTTCATCTAACTCATTTTGGGTGGCACAAGGTAAAGCAATATCACATGGGACAGACCAAATATCAGCACAATTATCGAAGTATTCGGCTTCAGGATGGATATCGACATATTCTTTAATTCTACGTGATTCGGCAAGTTTAATACGTTTAACTGTTTTTAGACTGAGTCCATTTTTATCGTAGACATAGCCATTTGAATCACTACAAGCAACAACTTTTGCTCCAAGCTTAATCGCCTTTTCCATCGCATAGATGGATACATTTCCAGATCCAGAAATAATAACAGTACTATCTTTCAATGACAGACCATTATCTTTTAACATTTCTTCCACAAAATAAATGGTGCCAAATCCTGTTGCTTCTGTACGTCCAAGACTACCGCCATAATTGAGCCCTTTTCCAGTTAAAACGCCGGCTTCATATGCACCGCGGATTTTTTTATACTGACCGAACATATACCCCACTTCTCTAGCACCGACACCAATATCACCAGCAGGGATATCTGTATCAGGCCCAATATATTTAGAGAGTTCAGTCATAAAGGCTTGACAGAAACGCATAATTTCTAAGTCTGATTTTCCTTTAGGATCAAAATCAGCCCCGCCTTTACCACCGCCAATGGCTTGTCCAGTAATAGAATTCTTGATCGTTTGGGATAAACCTAGAAATTTAATAATACTTGAATTGACGGTTGGGTGGAAACGGATTCCACCTTTATAAGGTCCAATTGTACTATTAAATTGCACCCGATATCCTCTGTTGACTTGAACTTTGCCGTGATCATCAACCCATGGAACTTGAAAAGTAATCAAACGTTCAGGTTCGACAAAGCGTTCTAGAATTCCATTTTCTATATATGTTGGATGCTTCACAAGGATAGCGATAAGAGAGTCAAATAAAACTTTGACAGATTGGTGAAATTCAGATTCATGAGGATTTCGTTGTTTAACCTTTTCAAAAACACTTTCAACATATTTACGTACTTCTATTTCAGTTTGTTTAGATGGCATTTCTTTTTCCATAAACAAATCGATCCTCCTTGTACAATTTTTACCCGAGTATATTGATGAACTACAATATATAGCCTTGCTCCTACTTTGCTATGAGATGACGGATGAGTATGATGAAAAACTTTGTTTAATGGGATGATAAGCGGATCAATAGCAAATAGGCATGAATGAAGACTGTTTACTTTAAATCATAGCCAGTAAGACGATAAAGTAGGTATAAATGAATGAGCCACGTTGCCACTATGGAATCAACAGTAGTTTTCTGTACCTCTAAACTATATATTATACCGAAATAATTCTTTATTGTCATTATAAATTTCATCCGTGTATTTGCAAATGAATAGTAATCCTATTTTACAATTATAGCCTAATCTTAACAATGCGAAAAGTAGATATAATTGATGCCAATATGAGATAATGAATCTTAGGGGTGATTCAATTGGAATTAAGGCAGATTAGATATTTTATTGAAGTGGCAAAACGTGAGCATGTGACAGAGGCTGCTCATGCTTTACATGTTGCACAATCCGCGGTAAGCCGACAAATATTTAATTTGGAAGCAGAACTAGGGGTTGACTTGTTTATCCGTAAAGGCAGAAATGTAAAATTAACACCTATAGGAAGGATTTTCCTTAATCATATGGAACAAGCAATTCATGTAATCGAAGATGCTAGACAGGTTATTAGTGAGTATACTGACCCTGAACGTGGTACGATACATATTGGTTTTCCAAGTAGTTTAGCAGCTTATATTCTCCCGACTGCGATTTCAGCTTTTCGAGATCAATATCCACATGTTCAATTTGAATTACATCAAGGTTCTTATCATGATTTACAGGATGCAGTAATTAAAGGAGCTGTAAATATTGCGTTAGTTGCCCCAGTGCCGATGGAACACGACCAAATTA
>Ga0209487_1002213_pt1 | contig 15934 bp, 16 predicted proteins | sample Poulit2012_FD_187524 | JGI IMG/M metagenome (GOLD analysis project Ga0209487, IMG submission 187524) | Agricultural soil microbial communities from Georgia to study Nitrogen management - Poultry litter 2012 (SPAdes) (version 2) | ecosystem: Environmental > Terrestrial > Soil > Agricultural land...
GTCTTACTATACATCACAAATTGCGATTGTAAATGTTTTTTATCACTTTTTGCGATTTTTTAACTAAAAAATCATGAAGTGCGATATACTAATAATAGTGAGGGGGGAACATCTATGGAAAATAAGCCAATATCCAAAAAATTAAAAGAACTAAGAGAAGAAAAAGGGTATTTACAAAAGTTTGTTGCGAATAAAATAGGCGTAAGAAGTAATACTCTTTCCGGATATGAAAATGGTACTCGTTCCCCTGATCCCGAAATGATTTTAAAGTTAGCAGATTTATATGATGTTTCTACTGATTATTTACTTGGGAGAACAAGTAATAATAAAACAGAAGATGAAATAGATGAAGAATTAAAAGAAATTTTATCCGAAATGAATGTGTGGTATAAAAACGAACCAGAAGATAAAGAGTTAAAACTTCGCATGTTACGTAAAATGATACAATCATTTGAGGAATCTGATTAAAACACAAATAAGGTGTACATTAAATTGTACGCCTATAATTTTACCTATTTGCGGAACATGTGTTCTCATATATATTGTTAAAACAACTTTACTTTATTTATCGGTGGTGAAAAGATGCAAGATACAGCATATTATGTGAAAGAATTTTTTGAATCATTATTTATTACAAATCCCCAACAGCTAGATATTCAGCATATTACTCAAAAGTTAAACATTAAAGTTGTTTACTGGGATTTTTCTAGTGCTATTGCAGAGTGCAATGGAAAATGCAATCTATTTATTAACCAAAGATTAAATAGACAAGAACAATGGCAAGAGTTTGGACATGAAATGAAACACTTTTGTTTTGATCGAGGCAATCAAAATGACTTATTAAGCTCTTTCATTTATTATCAAGAAGTAAAAGCAGATTATTTTGCTTATCATTTTTGTATACCTACATTTATGCTACAACAATTAAAGGAGGTGACGGCCAATGATGTAGCACGCATATTTAATGTGGAGTTTGAGTTTGCGATAAGGAGGCTTGATATGTATAAAAATAATCTAATTACTGCCGCGGAATCTTGTGTCAGTTACGATTAAATGGGAGGATTAACAAATGCATTGTAGAAAAGTAAAATCAAAAACTGGTTATGCTTGGGAATGCTTTGGAGATGCACCAAGTGATCCTAGAACAGGAAAAAGAAAATTAATCAAAAGGAGGGCTAAAACTCAAAAAGAGGCTAAAGAACGCTTGGAAAAAGCAATAGAAAAATTACATCAACAAATTTATCCAGAATTCTTAAATGAAAAAATAACCTTTGGACAATTAAGCAAAAAATGGTTGGATGTTTATGCTGCGACAGGTGTAAAGAGAGGAAGTGTAAGAATACGCGAAAAAGAGGTTAATATCTTAAATAACCATTTTCGATATTTATTAGTTACAGAAATTACCCATCATATGTATCAAAACATGTTGATTGAGTTAGATAAAAGTGGCTATGCTCGCAATACAATAAGCGGGGTTAACACCTGTGCAAATATGATTTTTAAATATGCCATCAAAAACAAATTGATTAACGAAAACCCAAGAGAAGATGCATTTATCCCTAAAAAGGCTGTTACAGTAAAACAGTTGGAGGAAACGACAATTGAAGAAACCTACTTTGAAAAGGATGAATTATTTACCTTTTTAGATGCCGTGCTAAAAATTGGGTTAGAGCTAGATAAGGAGAGATTTTACACGATTGCTTTTTCTGGGATGCGTCCTGGGGAATTAACAGCTTTAAAGAAGCCGGATATAGATTTTAATAATAATACGATTAGGGTCAGTAAAACCTTAAACAACGAAAATAACAATACAAAGCAGTATAGTCTAGGAACAACAAAAACAAATAAAATACGAATAATTGATATGGATGAAAAGATAATGGAAATGCTGAAAAAACTTGCGCAAAAAAATGATCAGCATAAATTAAAGTATCGGATGATCATCGAAGATTTTCATGACGAAGATTTCTTATTCCAACGGCCAAATGGATATCCTTTTACAGTTAAAAATTTAGGGGATAGGATGAGAAGAATTATGAGGTATATTGACATTAAGAAAAAGTTAACCCCTCATTCCTTCAGACATTCTCATATTTCTATGATGACTGAATCTGGAATCGACTTGCCTACAATTATGCAACGTGTTGGACATGAAGATCCGGATACAACTTTGAAAGTATATACCCATGTGACGGAAAAAATGAAAGTTAAGTCGATGGATAATTTATCGTTGATGAATAAGAGTCTGCTTAAAAATTTATCGATTTAAAATAAATGTTACCTTTTTGTTACCTTTTCATCAAAAAACGAGGTCTACCTATCGGTAAACCCCGTCATATCAAGCATTATTTACTTCGGCTTACATCATGCCAGGCATGCCGCCTCCGCCCATTCCTCCCATATCTGCTCCGCCGGATGTATTGTCTTCCTCTGGAATATCCGAAATAACTGCTTCTGTTGTAAGGAACATTGCTGCTACGGATGCTGCATGCTGTAGAGCTGAACGAGTAACCTTTGTCGGATCAACAATACCAGACTCGATCATATTCACCCATTCTTCTTTTGCTGCATCGAAGCCGACACCAACATCTTCATTTTTAAGTTTCTCAACGATAATAGAGCCTTCTAAACCAGCATTTTCAACGATTTGACGTACTGGCTCTTCAAGGGCACGTAAAACGATATTTGCACCAGTAGCTTCATCATTTTCTAAGTTTAATTCAGCTACTTTATGGTAAACATCTACAAGAGATGTACCTCCACCGGAAACTATTCCTTCCTCAACAGCTGCACGTGTTGAGTTTAGGGCATCTTCAATACGATCTTTTCTTTCTTTTAGTTCTGTTTCTGTTGCCGCACCGACTTCGATAACTGCGACGCCACCTGCTAGTTTAGCGAGACGCTCTTGTAATTTTTCTTTGTCGAAGTCAGAAGTTGTTTCTTCAATTTGTGAGCGAATTTGTGTCACACGTGAAGAAATAGCTTCTGGATCTCCTGATCCTTCAACAATTGTTGTATCATCTTTTGTGACAACAATTTTTGATGCACGCCCTAGCTGTGATATATCTGTATTTTGTAGTTCTAATCCGAGGTCCTCTGTAATTACCTCTCCTCCTGTTAAAATGGCGATATCTTCAAGCATTTCTTTGCGACGATCGCCAAATCCAGGTGCTTTGACAGCTACTGCATCAAATGTACCGCGTAACTTGTTGACAACTAATGTTGCCAATGCTTCACCCTCAACATCTTCAGCGATGATAAGGATTGGTTTACTTTCTTGAACAACTTTTTCAAGAATTGGTAATACTTCTTGAATATTTGAGATCTTTTTATCTGTAATGAGGATGTATGGATCTTCTAATTCTGCAACCATCTTATCTTGGTCGGTAACCATATATGGTGATGCATAGCCGCGATCAAACTGCATACCTTCAACAACAGATAATTCCGTGCTAAATCCTCTTGATTCTTCAACAGTGATTACACCGTCATTGCCTACGCGTTCCATCGCTTCTGCTATGAGGTTACCTACTTCTTCATCTTCAGCAGAAATGGAAGCAACTTGAGCAATGGAATCTTTACTTTCAATAGATGTCGCAATATTTTTAAGCTCTGCTACAGCTTCCTCAACAGCTTTTTCTATACCACGGCGTAAACCAACTGGATTTGCACCGGCTGTTACGTTCTTTAAGCCTTCGCGGATCATCGCTTGAGCTAATACTGTCGCTGTTGTTGTTCCATCTCCAGCAACATCATTTGTTTTAGACGCTACCTCGGATACGAGTTGTGCACCCATATTTTCAAACTTGTCTTCAAGTTCAATATCCTTAGCAATAGTTACACCATCATTTGTAATTTGCGGGGATCCAAACTGCTTGTCTAAAACAACATTACGACCTTTTGGTCCTAATGTTACTTTAACAGCATCTGCTAATTGGTTAACTCCATCTAACATTTTACGACGTGCATCTTCACTAAATTTAATATCTTTAGCCATAAGTACGATACCTCCCTAAAGTAATTATGTTTTAAGTATAAATGATAAAGTTAATTGACAACAGCTAAAATATCATCTTCACGGACAATTAAGTATTCGGTACCTTTATATTCCACTTCTGTGCCGGCAAATTTAGAGAAGATAATATGGTCACCTTCTTCTACCTCAAGGGATACCTTCTCACCATTTTCAACACGGCCGGAACCTACGGCAACAACTTTTCCTTCTTGTGGTTTTTCTTTGGCAGAGTCTGGAAGTACGATGCCACTTGCTGTTGTTTCTTCTTGCTCAACAAGCTCGATGACGACACGATCTCCTAATGGTTTAATCATGTAGATAACCTCCTTAAAACGTATCTATTTTTTAGCACTCAATGAACTCAAGTGCTAACACCAATTTATATATTAATTAATTCCGAAAAAAAATGCAAGTATTTATAAATAATTTTTCATATATTTTTTTCTAAAAATGGAAATAAACATATTCAACGGGTATACGCATAATATTTGATAAAAAATTAGCTGAATTTTATCGGTCGCATATAAAATATGTTAAACTATGTGAAAGAAAGTCACATAGACATGATATTAAGTCATAATTGCATAATTATTATAAAAAAGCAAATAAGGAGTCGTTAAGTTTGACGAAGAGATATGTCTGGGTCATTATCACATACATTATCATGCAATTTTCCGTATTTATTTTTGCACCTATACTTTATTCAGTTTTTCCAATGACGGAATTTCAAGCCGTTATTTACTGGAATATTATAAGCTTTTTCATTGGTTTAATGATTATTCTTTTATTAATGAGACCAGATATGAAAATATCAAGCGAAAAAAACGCAACAAACCTTCGAGGAATTGTTTTATGGTCCGTTTTTGGTGTTTTTCTCGCTTGGTTTACACAAGCGATTGCCGTGATCATTGAAGAACAAGTTTTTGGAATTTCTCTAGGATCAGAAAACACTGCCTTAATTATGAAAGTTACACGAATCACCCCGATCTTTATGTTAATACCGGCGATTATTGCACCAATTTTAGAAGAAATTATATTCCGTAAAATTATCTTTACCAAATTATACCATCGTACAAATTTTTTCATCGCTGCTTTATTGTCTTCCGTTATTTTTGGCATCATTCATGGAGAACCAGAACATCTTTTAATTTACGGCTCAATGGGTTTTGTTTTCGCTTATCTTTACGTAAGAACGCGTAGAATTATTGTACCAATCATTGTACATATGACTTTAAACTCTATTTCTGTACTCGTTCAATACTCTCTTGATCCCGAAGATCTAGAGAAACTACAAATAAAAATGATTTTTTTTGGAGGCTAATTCACTTTGACTATTTCACCTTTACGCATGGCAATTCTTTATTTTTTAATGGGCATTTTTTTTACATACTTAGCGATCGACAGCGTGACAGATTCATCATGGAATTTAATTACTTTCGTTTTAGCTGTTATTGCAACACTTGATTTTGGTGTCGGTATTCGTGCACTAAGAGTTTATTTTAAATTAAAAAGAAACCATAAAAAATAATAGAGCTTAAAAATGGTACCTTCCATTTTTAAGCTCTTTTTTGTTGTTTGTCTTGATCTAACTCTTTTTGGCCCTTTAATAAAAATCCAAAAGGTACAATAAGCAATATAAAAATACCAGCAATCATAAATGCTTCATTTAATGCTTGCAACGTCGCCTCTTGCATACTGAGATGTGCTTGTGTGCTGAAAACTTTCGCACGCCTTACTTCATAGTAAATTGAAAAGAATACAATACCAAAAGATGCAGTAATTTGCCTAATTATATTATTCATCGCCGAGCCTTGAGCGACTTGTGCTTCAGGAATCGCATTCATACCTGCAGTCGTAGCTGGCATATTTGACATGCCGAGACCAGCGCTCCGTAAGCTATTCATCACTAAAATAAACCAAAATGATGTCGTTAATGTGTTAAATCCAAGGACAAGCGTAAAGCTACCAAGAATGACTAAGCCAAAGGGAATGACATATTTTGGACCTTTCTTATCTAAGATTCTACCACCGATCGTCATAAAAACACCGCTCAATAAAGCAGCTGGTAAAAATATAATACCCGTTTGAACCTCACCTAACCCATATACTTCTTGAATTAAAAGTGGGAGTAGAAAAATACCAGAAAACAACCCAATTTGAGCCGTCGCCGTCACTAAAATAGAGATGCTGTATGTAGGTATTTTAAATATGGATAGATCAAGGAGTGGCTCTTCTTGCATTTGTTCATACTTGACAAAAATAACGATTAATAATAAGCCTCCACCTAATAAACCAAGACTTAATGGAGAGAGAAGAAGTTCTAATGTTGATCCGCGTCCAAGTGCATATAAAATAGAACCGATCCCTAAAGTAATCAGTACAAAGCCAATGTAGTCGAACTTTAAATGGGGATTTCTCTCTGTTGGTTGTAAAAATTTATACGAAAATATAAGTCCCAACATTGCAAAAGGAATATTGAATAAAAACAAAAATGGCCAAGTGAAAAATTCAATAATAATACCACCAACAGTCGGCCCAATAGCAGGGGCTACCATAGCTGCAACACCGTAAATGCCAACAGCCAAACCGCGCTCATCGCGTGGAAAAGCATTAAAAATAAGCGCCATCGCAATCGGCATCATGAGTCCGCCAGCCATCCCTTGGACAGCGCGAAAAGTTATAATCAGCGCTAAAGATGGAGATAGCGCACTTCCTAAAGACCCTAACATAAATGTGACTAGTCCAATCATATATATCCGCTTTTTACCGTAACGATCTCCTAAAAATCCAGTAAGGGGCATCGTCATCCCTGTTGCAACCATATAAATCGTCAGTAACCAACTAACAGCAACAGCATCAACATCAAACATTTCCATAAATGTTGGTAACGTTGGATTTAACATACTATTATTTAAAATAACGGTAAACGTACCTAATAAAACAGCAAGAACGACTAACCATTTAGAATGGATTTTTCCCATAATGTTCCTCCAATTCAACAAACAATTCGTTCAAATAATAAATGCGTATATAACTATAATCGTAAATGAATTATTTACTGTGGACAAATAAACAAATTCACATGTCTAGTTTTCTTCAGACAAAGGAAGAAAATCCATTTTAACAATATTTTTTTAAATAATTATTTATATTTACAACGTGGCAATGTTGTAAATTACTTATCATTTACCTTATTATTCATTCTGTTTCGTTAATGGGTAATGTTTTAGAAAATAAACAAGCGCTTGTAATTCAACGGATAAATCGATATGGTGCACACGAACGTAATCTGGAACAGTAATCCTGGCAGGTGTAAAATTAAGAATGCCAATAATACCGGCATCTACAAGTTTTTCTGTCGTCCATTCCGCCTCTTCTGCTGGTACAGTTAAAATCGCAACTTCAACACCATTTAACCGTTCTTTTAATTCATCAATATGATATACAGGTACGTTTCCGATCATTTGGTTAACTTTTTTTGGATCTCGGTCAAACGCCATGACGATTTTCGTATTATTACTTCGTAAAAAATTGTAATGTAAAAAAGCAGTCCCTAAGTTACCAACACCTATCAAAGAAACTTCTGTTAACTCATCTTGATCTAGAGTCTTTCGAAAAAAATGAAGTAAATACTCGACGTTATAGCCATACCCCTTTTTGCCAAGTGCGCCAAAATAAGAAAAATCACGGCGAATTGTCGCCGAATCAACTTTTACAGCTTGGCTAAGCTCCTTCGATGATATACGTGTTTTACCTTGATGATTTAAATTATTTAAAAAACGGTAATAAAGCGGCAATCTTTTAGCTGTAGCTTGAGGTATTTTTCTTTGGTTCATTTTTCTTACTCCTTTTGATCTCGATAATAATCTCCGGATTTACCGCCTTTTTTTTCTAATAAATACGTTTGTCCAATAACCATCCCTTTATCAATCGCTTTACACATATCATAGACGGTTAAAGCTGTAGCTGAGGCTGCTGTTAATGCTTCCATTTCTACACCTGTGCTTCCTTTTGTCTTAACATAAGCATCAATCAACAACTCATATGTATCATTTTCAATATGCCAGTCAAAAGTAATATCAATTCCTTTTAATGGGAGTGGATGACACATTGGTATAATATCTGATGTATTTTTGGCCGCCATAATTCCAGCTATTTGTGCAACATTTAAAACATCACCTTTATCTATTGTAGCACTTGTAATTTTTTCGTAAATTTGCTTGGATACAAATATACTCGATCTTGCCCTAGCTTCCCGTTCGGTGTCACTCTTGTTGCTTATATCAACCATTCGCGCTCGACCTTGTTTATTAAAATGCGTAAATTCAGCCATTTCTCCATCTCCTCTTCTTATTTATTATCTTATATTTTAACAAAAAAGCATTCATAAGTCGTGAGCATATTCACATGAATATTGCAGATGTTCTTCATTTTACGATACACTGAGGAAGATGAGTATGTTAAAATACGTAGCTTTAGATCATAAGGAAGAGGTTTATAATTATGAAGATGATGCAGCTTAGTCAAATCGATAAATGGTTTGGTTCGAAGTCTATTTTATCACAAGTGACACTTGACATTAAAAATAACGACCGCATTGCTATCGTCGGAAAAAACGGCTCAGGAAAATCGACTTTATTGAAAATAATGGCTGGCATATATGATTATGACAATGGTCATATTTATAAAGCGAGAGATATCACAATCGGTTACTTACCACAACATTTTATGTTAGAGTCAGAACGAACAATTTGGCAAGAAATGTATGACGTTTTTGCCCATATCACAGAAATTCAAGACAAACTTCAACACGTTGAAAAAGAACTCGAAAAAGCTCAAACACTGTCAAATTTTGACTATGAAAAATTGCTCTATAACTATGATCATTTGCTACAACTTTTCACTGAGCAAGGTGGTTACCACATTGAAACGAAAATTGAAACAGTGCTTACAGGATTAAATTTTCCAAAGTCGATGTATCATACACCGATTAACCAATTAAGCGGCGGGCAAAAAACACGACTCGCCCTCGGCAAGCTATTGTTACAATCACCAAATGTGCTTATTCTAGATGAACCGACGAACCATTTAGATATTACAGCATTATCATGGTTAGAAAACTTTTTAAACAACTATGAAGGCGCGATCGTTACTGTATCGCATGACCGCTATTTTCTTGATCAAATTGTCTCAACCATTTATGAACTGTCCCATCAACGTGTTAAAAAGTATACTGGGTCATACAGGCAATACATACACCAAAGACAAAAAGATTATGAGCAAGCTTTAAAAGCGTATGAAAAGCAACAAGCAGAAATTAAAAGAATGGAAGACTTCATTCAGAAAAATATCGCTCATGCTGCCACATCAAAACGAGCACGTAGCCGACGAAAACAATTAGAAAAAATGGAAGTGCTTGAAAAGCCCAAAGCCGATGGTGCTTCAGCTTCCTTTTCATTTACTGTCAATAAACAAAGCGGTGTAGATGTATTAAAAATAAGCGACTTATCGTTTCGTTTTTCTAATAGCGAAAAAAACCTTATGTCTCATGTTAATTTACATATTCGACGAGGTGAAAGAATCGCCCTCGTCGGCCCGAATGGTATTGGAAAAACAACATTTTTAAAGCTCATCATCGGTCAATTACAACCGACAGCAGGTACCATTGAATTTGGAGCAAATGTTCAAGTAGGTTATTATGATCAAGAGCAAGCATCTTTAAATTCTTCTAAAACGGTCCTTGATGAACTATGGGACGATTTTCCTCATGTAAATGAAAGAGACATTCGTAATGTGTTAGGAAACTTCTTATTTACAGGAGACGATGTTTTATATCCCGTTCATTCCCTAAGCGGTGGTGAAAAAGCTAGACTTGCTTTAGCTAAATTAATGATGAAACGAGCGAACTTACTCATCTTAGACGAACCGACGAATCACTTAGATATTGATAGTAAAGAAATGTTAGAAGGAGCGTTAAAAGATTTTCCAGGAACGATTATTTTTGTGTCTCACGATCGATATTTTATTAATCAAATTGCTAATTATGTCGTCGATATGCAACGCGAAGGAATTACAGTTTACTTTGGCAACTATGATTACTACATAAACAAAAAACAAGAGGAAATCGAAAGAGCGCAATTAAATGCCAATAACGATACACCGATTCAAAACGAAAAAATCACAACACAAAAAGAGCGCTATAAAAAAATGCGAAAAATCCAACGAGAAAAACGACGTAAAGAGCGAAAAATTAGCCAACTTGAGGAGCAAATTACTGAGCTTGAGCGCTACCTTGTAACATTAGAAGAAGAAATGGCTCAACCTGATATTTATGAAGATTACGCGAAAGCAAATGAATATTTAAATGAAGTAAATACCGTTAAACAAAAAATTGAGGATCTTATGGAACAATGGGAAAGTTTACACGAATAAAAAAAGCTTGGATGATTCATCCAAGCTTTATTTAAATAAATAATCATTTTGGATGGAATATTCCACAGCAACTCGATAAATGAGCGCATATCCAATCATCGTTGATAATATGGAACTTCCACCATAACTGATAAATAAGAGTGGTATACCTGTAATTGGCATGAGACCAATGGTCATACCGATATTTTGAAACGTATGAATGAAGATTAAACTCATAAAACCAAAACATACGTAAGAACCAAATTCGTTGTACTTATACATTTGTAATCCTAAAACTACCAACTTATAAAGCAATAAAAAATAAAGTAAAATAACAAGAGCACTACCTAAAAAGCCAAAACTTTCACCGATAATCGAAAATATAAAGTCCGTATGAGCCTCTGGTAATCTCACTTGTAAACTGTTCATTCCTTTTCCAAATAACTGACCAGACCCTACAGCTAGTTTAGAACGGTCAATTTGAAACGTATCACTTCCTAAAGTCGGGTCAAACCACGTTAAAACACGGTTAATTTGGTGAGACTTAATACCGAGCACATCTTGCGAAAAATCAGGAAAGTTAACGATTAGGGCTACAACACCTGCGATTAACGCAAATCCTGTTACAAAAAGGGTTACGATAATTTTCCAATCGATCCCAGATAAAATGATAATCATAGATCCGATAAATAAAAAGACGAGAGATGTACCTAAATCTGGTTCAGTTAATATAAACAATATAGGAAGTACCGTGACGAGACCGATTTTTAATAACAGCAACATATCTGTTTTTATAGTTGCTTGTCTATATTTTTCCTTATGCCTTCCCACTAATGCCCCTAAATAAACGATGAGACCGATTTTAGTAAATTCGGATGGTTGAAGAGATAATGGAATACCTATTGTTTGTAAATTAAACCAACTTTTCGCATTGTTTACAATCGGCGCAATTGATGTCGGGCTAAAATATAAAATAACGAGTAATGAAACACTTATAATATATATATAAGTGCTTGCCTTATACAATTGTTCTAAATCAACTAATTGAATCACAGCAAGTATACCAATTCCTACGATAAACCAAACAACCTGTTGAATGACAAAATTCTTACCAGCATATTGTTCAAGTTGTTGAGCATTATATATCGCGAGCAAACTTACAGTCATAAATAATACTAATAATACAATGAGATCAGTTTGTATATAGTACGATTGCCTTTTTGACATCATTTATCACCAAGTTTCTATCATGTTTGAGCTAATATTTACACTAAACGAATTCGTGAAAAAATAAATAAATTATTTGATTGGTAATGACGGATGCGCATTTAAATCCCAAGCTGAACGTCTTCCTTGTTCGTATGCAATCGTACCAGCTGCTGCAATCATTGCTGCATTATCCGTGCATAACCTTAGTGGGGGAATCAATAAAGAAATATTATCATTTGCAAACTTTTTTTCAAACGCCCATCGTAGGCCTTTGTTTGCTGCAACTCCACCTGCAATAATAACCTGTTTTGCATTATACTGCAATGCTGCTTGATAAGTTTTTTCAACTAAAACATCGATAACACTCGCTTGAAAGCTTGCAGCAATATCTTCTTTTTTAAGCTGTTCACCGCGTTGTCTTGCATTATGAATCGTGTTAATGACTGATGACTTTAAACCACTAAAACTAAAATCAAAGCTTCCTTTTTCCAACCAAGCACGTGGAAAATTTATGGTTTCTTTACCTTTTGCAGCTAAACGATCGATATGTGGACCACCTGGATAAGGTAAATCTAACATTCGTGCAACTTTGTCAAAAGCTTCTCCTGCAGCATCATCACGCGTTTGACCGATCACTTCATAACATCCGTGATCCCTCATGAGGACAAGTTCTGTATGGCCTCCTGAAACAATTAGCGATATAAGCGGAAATTCAAATGGTTTTTCCAAGCGATTTGCATATATATGACCTGTAATATGATGAACACCGACTAAAGGTTTTTGTTGAGCAAAGGCAATTGCTTTAGCAGCGCTAATACCTACTAAAAGAGCTCCAACAAGTCCCGGCCCTTCTGTCACGGCAATACAATCAATATCCTCCCAAGTAAGACGTGATTGATGAAAGACTTCCTCAAGTACAATTGTTATTTGCTCAACATGATGACGCGAGGCAACTTCCGGAACAACTCCACCAAAACGTTTATGACTTTCTATTTGTGAAGCAACGACGTTTGCGACAATTGTCGTTCCATTTTTTACGATCGCAACCGCCGTTTCATCACAACTCGTTTCAATTCCTAATACATATGTGTTTTTCGTCATTTTATATTCACCCACATTATCAAAGCATCTTCATTGTTATCTTGGTAATATCTTTTACGAATGCCACCAGGTACAAGCCCAAATTTACGATACATATGTTGAGCGGCAATGTTAGAAAGACGAACTTCCAATGATAATCTTGCAGCTCCATGCTTAATGGCATAATAAAATATATAGTGAAATAATTTTTCACCATATTTATACCCTCTATAATTCGGATGAATGGCAATGTTTGTCACTTGTGCATCATCTCGCACGATCCATAAACCGGCATATCCAATAATGTTTTTATTTACAATCGATACGAAATAATGGGCATGTTCATTATCCATTAATTCTTGATAAAATATATTTTTACACCACGGTGATGTAAAAGAGGCTTTTTCAACATTTAACACAGCATCTACATCAGTTATTTGCATTTTTCTAATCACTAACTTTGACATATATTCATTTTCCTTTTTGCGACTTTAACCAATTAGCTTCGGCTTCTGCTAGGCGTAAGTAGTTCGGAACTAATGTATGAGGATGATCATTTTCTTTATCGAAGCTCGCTAATCCTAAATAAGATGGTCTTGCAATATGATACGTTTCCTCAGGAAAGATTGCATAATGACCTAAATATTTAACAATTGTATCTTTATATTGACATAAATCCGGGCTTAAAAAAATAATCTCTCTCTCTTTTTGCTTTAAAAATGATAGCCATTGTTCCATTTTGATATTTACTTCATTTTCTACAGATTGTAAAGATTCATCTTCCCATTGATATAAGCCGGTATATACCATTTGTCTTCTAGCATCAAAAAACGGACAAATATAATTAGGAAAAAAACGAACTTGATATGCTAAAACTTCAATACTTGATATACCCGTAAGTGGAATATTTAACGTCCACGACAATGTTTTGGCAGTTGTTAAGCCAATTCGAACACCTGTATAAGAACCTGGACCTTTTGCTACCACAATTTTGTTTAATTCACCTGGTTCCATCTCTACGTCACGCATTAATTGATCAATAGCTGGCATTAATCGTACGGAATGATTTTTTTCTAAATGAGTAACGTATTCACCAATCACTTGTTTGTTTTTTAAAATGGCTACACCTAATGTATGATTAGACGTGTCTATCGCAAGTATATTCATAGGAAAACCCCTCGTAAATGATATTTAATCATAAAACCCTTAAGTTAAAGTCATTTGATGTTTTAAGCAAAACTTTGAAATAGTTGACTAACAATTACCGCATAATAATCTCCAATGGGGGTAAATGTTAATTGTCGCGTGGCATTATCTATATATTGAATCGTAACCTCTAATCGCTCTTCAGGTAAATAATCCTCTATAAATTGTGCCCATTCAACCACACTAATGCCTTCGCTATAAAAATATTCTTCAAAGCCAATATCTTCATCAGCATACTCTAGGCGGTAAGCATCGATATGGTAAAGGGGAATATCACCTTCATACTCTTTTATAATGGTAAACGTCGGGCTTGTTACCGGCTGTTTAACACCTAAATAACGAGCAATTCCTTTTGTAAAAACCGTCTTTCCTGAACCTAATTCACCTTCGAGCGTAATAACATCACCGGGAGACAAAAGAGAAGCAAGCTGTCCTGCCACATTTTTTGTCTCATGCTCATGATATGTTTTCATTTCCTGTAAAGCCATTATGTCACCTACTTCAAATGTATATAACCTTCTTTATACAGTCGCCATTTTTGCTGATTTGTTTTTAAAAAAACTTGGCCAACACATGTTGATTGTTTTTCTACATAACCGATTTGAGTAATTGATGTCCCTGTTTTTTTAGCAATACTTTTAACATGATTCCAATCTCTTGGAGCTACGGTTCCGAGCAATTCAAAATCTTCACCACCATAATAAACCCACTTCCGTCGAAGAGAGGAAGAAAACTGGGATAAAGCGTCACTAAAAGGGATGTACTGATCAATGAGTGTAATATTTACTTGAGAAGCTTCGGCTATTTCAATCGCTTCATTCGCTAATCCATCACTTATATCATTTAAAGTAACACGCGCTAAACTTTGAATACCTTTTGCGAAATCTATTTTTGGCTGGGGCATTTGATGACGCTTAATGAAAAAATCTTTATCTTTAACATGTTTGTCCGTTAACAAAAGATGAAGGCCTGCTTGTGAATCGCCTAATGTTCCAGTGACAAATACAATATCTCCTCGTTTCGCACTATGTCGATAACGTGCTTTTCCCTTAGGAACATAACCTATAACTGTAACAGAAATGACGAGATTTTCACCCGATACTGTATCACCACCGACTAAATCAAGACCGTAGCAATTAGCTAGTTGATGCATACCTTTGAAAATATCTCGAATATCATTTTCTTTCCACGTCGTTGGAATAACAATAGAGACGAGATACATAGCTGGTGAGGCACCCATTGCAGCGACATCGCTTATATTAGCAGCTAAACTACGATATCCAATATAGAAAGGGGACATCGTTTGTTTAGAAAAATGGACACCTTCTACAAATGTATCAACAGATGTTACAATATCCTTCACCGTTTGGCGAAATACAGCAGCATCATCTCCTATCCCCTTTAAAAGGGATGATTGTTTATAATAATGTTGTGAAATTGCATTAATCAGAGAAAATTCATCCACTCGAACAATCACCTTCTTATTACATTTATAATAGCAAACACAAGGAAAAAAGGAAAAAATAGAACATTACATAGAAGATGAGTCTGCTGGGTGAAAAATGATGTGAGGTTTATTTTTACAAAATATTAAAAAAACATGATTCCATATATAATGGATATCATGTGTAAATAAGTAAATATTATTTTATAAAGTGACGGTCTGGACGGGACTCGAACCCGCGACCTCCTGCGTGACAGGCAGGCATTCTAACCATCTGAACTACCAGACCGTTTTTGAAATGATTGGTTGCGGGGGCAGGATTCGAACCTGCGACCTTTGGGTTATGAGCCCAACGAGCTACCAGACTGCTCCACCCCGCGATATAAAGAATATATTAGAAAATCAATCATATTTACGGCATTTAAATTATATAATAGGTTTAATAAAAATGCAAGTCCTTTTTTAAAAATTTATACCTAAAAAACTAAATAAGAGTGGGTTTAACGATATAAGTTAGTTAAGTCCTCGATCGATTAGTATTCGTCAGCTTCACGTGTTACCACGCTTCC
>Ga0209487_1002214_pt1 | contig 15929 bp, 10 predicted proteins | sample Poulit2012_FD_187524 | JGI IMG/M metagenome (GOLD analysis project Ga0209487, IMG submission 187524) | Agricultural soil microbial communities from Georgia to study Nitrogen management - Poultry litter 2012 (SPAdes) (version 2) | ecosystem: Environmental > Terrestrial > Soil > Agricultural land...
TAGAAACTAAACGCCAGTTTTTTAAATCCTTGGAATGATAAATACCGACCCCTGGGAACCATTCGAAAGTAGAAACAGCAATGTAATAATCTTCATCAACACGACAAATACTCGGATCCGGATTAAAACCAGTTAAAATCGGGTTCTGGATTGTTGTCATTATGAGCCCACCTTTATCTTATTTTTGTTCATGTGATGTTATAAAGCCCATACGCGATCAGGAAGAGGTGTAATCGCCTTCAAAGTGCAAATGATATAACATCGTATGTATATTAAAGTCAATATATCAAAGTCTGATCCATTTGTCTAGTGGGTGTACAAAGTGTATGAAAGTTTTCTGAAATCTGTTATGATATTTTTAAGTTAAATTTATATAGTCTATGGTGAACTTTTCATCATAGATTAGAATAATTGTTTGAGCTAAAGTGAGAAGGCATATATGGGGGGGGGGTAAAAAATGACAGTCCGTGTTAGGGATGTTATCAATATGCTTGTGGAGCCAGTTGAACAGATTAATCATACAGTAGACAAACTGCTATATGGCAATGATAACGATCTTGTAATTGGTATTGTGACGACTTTTATGATGTCGCATGATGTGTTGAAAAAGGCCAAGTCCCTAGGGGCTAATCTCATTATTTCGCATGAGGGGGTATGTTACAGCCATCATGATAATTTTAAAACATCACTAATCAATGACCCAGTTTGGCAAGAAAAGGAACGATTCATTCGTACATCTGGAATGAATATATTTCGTTTTCATGATTACTGGCATCGATATCAGCCGGACGGTATTACACAAGGACTAATAGAATCATTAAATTGGGAATCCTATGTTATTGAACAAGAGCCGGCATATACTGTTATTCATATTCCTGAAATGCAAATGAAAGATGTAGCTGAATATGTCAAATCAAGGTTAGGTATCGAATATGTACGTGTTATGGGCAATGCTACTATGACATGTCAGCGTATTGGTATACTTGTCGGCTATCGCGGAAACGGAAATACGGCTATTCCGTTATTTGAAAAACATAGTCTGGATCTGATGATCTATGGTGAGGGTCATGAGTGGGAAACACCGGAATATGTGCGAGATGCTCTGGAACAAGGTAGACAAAAAGCGCTCATTGTCTTAGGGCATGCTGAAAGTGAAAAACCAGGCATGATGGCATTGAAAAATCGCTTAAAACACATCTACCCTAACATCCCGGTATACCATGTAAGTGAAAGACCACTCTTCAATATTATCTAAACTTGGTGTATGTACTAAATGAAGTTATGGGGAGCATAAAATTGTGTATCATTATGTGTGAATATAAGGGTTTTTGAGGGTGGAATGAATGTTATATAATACATAAGTAAAATGCGTGAGTCTCATTCTGATAGAGGAAAATTACCACATAAAAATAGAACTGCTTGTAGTAAAAACTTAAAATGAATTTTAAAAAAAATTAGTAAATATTTGTCAAATATCGAAAAATGACTTATAATTACCCTCAACAACTACCATACTAGTAGACTTTAAGTGGTGATGCAATAGAGAGACATGTATATATATTTCACAGTGATATGTAAGCGATTTAATATAATGGTGGTAGGATAAAAAATAATAGGAGGAAAGATAGTATGGCGTCAGACTTTATACAACATATTAATCCGGAAGAAGTGAAGGCTTATCGTAGCTGGTTACAGTATGATTTCATTACAGACAAACAATATAAAATAGACATGTTAAAGTATTGCTCTCATATTGGTTGTATGACACAATCAATTCTAATTGAATCAGCAGTCAAAGAATTACAAAAAGCGTTTGAATCGATGTTTGATGTTCAACCTAATGTAACGGATGATCTATCTTCGGAGTCATCCATTATCTTAGCAACGGATAAAAATATTGATTTAGCGCAATACGATGTACCATCAGATGTATTATCAGAAATAAACAATGAAGGCTATTTAATAAAACACGTCTGTAAAGAGAATCAAAATCACATATTGATACTAGGGCGATCGGATAAGGGTATTCTTTACGGAACGTTTCATTTTTTACGACTCCTGAAAAATCGAACATCAGTTGAATCATTGGACATCATAGACGCACCTAGAAATCAATTAAGAATGATTGATGAATGGGATAATATGGACGGTTCTGTTGAACGGGGATATTCAGGGCAGTCGCTATATTATTCGAATCACGAATTTAGAGATGACTTTAATAGGATCACCGATTATGCACGTATGCTATCGTCTGTGGGTATTAATGCGATTTCAATCAACAATGTAAATGTGTGGGATACTGAAACATATTTGATTTCAAAACGATTTCTACCAAAAGTGACTGAGATAGCTGATATCTTTCGAGCTTATGGTATTCAATTGTTTTTAAGTATTAATTATGCAAGTCCAATAGAATTAGGTCATTTAGAAACAGCGGATCCATTAGATGCCGGTGTTCAGCAATGGTGGGGAGATAAGGTAGAAGAAATTTATGATTATATCCCTGACTTTGGCGGTTTTGTTGTAAAAGCTGATTCGGAGCATCGTCCAGGTCCATTTACATATGGACGTGATCATGCAGACGGTGCAAATCTGTTAGCAAAAGCGATTGTACCTTTTGATGGTGTCATTATTTGGCGTTGTTTTGTTTATGATTGTTTGCAAGATTGGCGTGATAGGAATACGGATAGGGCACGAGCGGCTTATGATCATTTTGAGAAATTAGAGGATCAGTTTTTAGATAATGTTATTTTGCAAATCAAAAATGGCCCAGTGGATTTCCAAGTAAGGGAACCTATATCACCACTTTTTGGTGCCATGCCTAAAACGAATCAAATGTTAGAGTTGCAAATCGCTCAAGAATACACAGGTCAGCAGGTAGATGTATGCTATCTGGTACCACAGTGGAAAGAAATACTGGATTTCGACACATACGCTCATGGTGAAGGTACACCGATCAAGTCGGTTGTAGATGGTTCACTTTATGATTATAAATATAGTGGTATTGTCGGTGTATCGAATACCGGTAACGATAGTAATTGGACTGGGCATACGCTAGCCCAAGCAAATCTTTATGGGTTTGGACGATTGACATGGAATCCAGATCTTTCAACAGAAGCTATTACACGTGAATGGGTGCAGGCAACATTCGGGCACGATCCTGTAGTTATCGAGAAAATTGAATTTATTTTACACCAATCATGGCAAACCTATGAAAATTATACAGCCCCACTTGGCGTTGGCTGGATGGTCAATCCAGGCCACCATTATGGTCCAAATGTCGATGGTTATGAGTATGACGTGTGGGGAACGTATCATTTTGCCGATCGTGATGGCATCGGAGTTGATCGAACGGTTGAAACAGGAACAGGGTACACGGCACAATACTTTTCACCAAACGATAAGACTTATAATAACCTAGAATCCTGTCCCGATGATTTACTGTTGTTTTTCCACCATGTGCCTTATACACATAAACTGAAGTCTGGAGAAACTGTCATTCAGCACATTTATAATACGCACTTTCAGGGTGTTGAAGAAGTAGAATCGTTTATTCGGGCCTGGGATGAGCTTGAAGATAAAGTGGATCCATTTAGATTTAAAAATGTTCAGGAAAGATTGATAAAACAATTAAAAAATGCGAAGGAATGGCGTGATCGAATCAACACTTATTTTTACAGAAAATCTGGTATCAAAGATGAATACAATAGAACGATTTATTAAATGTGTGAACGCCTAAAGAACTTTTTATCGTAAAGCAACAATTCAATATATTGGTTTTAAATTAAAATTTGACACAAACAAAAAACTTTGTATAACGACTAGACAAATAAAAAGAACTTTGTTATCTTTAGTATATTAAATAAATTCTGAAGCGCTTTCACCCTCGGCATTGTCGTGAAGTGAAAGCGCTGGAAACAAGTAGATTATCTAGCAAGTATTAAAATCTTTTTACAACGTCTACCATACTAGGATTCCCTTAGTGAGATTTAGTAGTTGTTTTTTAGAAGTTGTTGGTTTTCCAAGTGTTCAAAGGATGGATCCACAGGACGTTAAAGTTGTAAAAATGGTGAAAACAGTATGCTGATACAGACTTTTAAGGGGGGACAACAGTGCAACAAACATTAGAAAACTCCAAGGTGAAAAAAAGAAGGAAAAATTGGATAAATGAATTGAGATTAATCATAAAAGACTGGCAACTGTATTCATTAATGGTTTTACCAGTTATTTATCTTATCATATTTAAGTATGGCCCAATGCTCGGAAACATTATCGCTTTTAGAAGGTTTAGACCTGGGGGCAGTATTTATGGTGAGAGTTGGGTGGGTCTGCATTATGTCAAGATGTTTGTGTCAGATCCAGCTTTTTACACAGCTTTTAAAAATACACTGATTATTAGTGGACTGACATTACTGATTACGTTCCCAGCGCCAATTATTTTTGCACTTTTATTAAATGAATTGAGATCCATGAAATTCAAACGATTTGTTCAAACTGCATCCTATTTACCACACTTTTTTTCAATCGTTATTGTTGCTGGTATGGTACTCCAATTGGTCGCTACGAATGGTGCGATTAACTCAGTTGTAGAGTTTTTTACGGGTGAACGGATTAACTTCATTCAGGAAGCGAAATGGTTTAGGACAATCTATGTGAGTTCGGAGTTGTGGCAAGGCATGGGTTGGGGTGCAATTTTATATCTTGCTGCATTAACAGGTGTGAATGATGAATTATATGAGGCGGCTCGAATTGATGGTGCGAACCGTTGGAAACAAACGATTCATGTAACAATACCAGGGATTCTCCCCACCATTATAACATTGCTTATTATAAATATAGGTAACTTATTATCAGTTGGGTTTGAAAAGATATTATTATTATATAACCCTCTCAACTACGCAACATCGGATGTCATTGCTACTTATGTTTATAGAGTCGGTTTAGAATCAAGTAATTTTAGTTATGCAACAGCTATAGGTCTTTTTGAAGCGATCATCGGGTTGATTTTAGTGTTTTCGGCTAACTACTTTTCAAGAAGACTGACTGACAATAGCCTATGGTGAGGAGGAAACAGTCTTGAAAGAATCAAAATCATATAAGGTCTTTAAGGTTTTCAATTATATTATATTGCTACTCGTCGTTTATCTGACGGTATATCCTTTTTTAAATATTCTTGCTCAATCGTTTAGCTCTGAGGCGCAAATAAGCGCTGGGAATATTAGTTTGATACCGAAAGGCTTTAATTTAGACACATATAAAGTCATTATGGGAGATAAAATGTTTTGGATCAATTACAAAAATACAGTTGTTTACACTGTTGTGGGGACAGCGATATCACTCGCTATGACGACGATCTATGCTTATGCATTATCAAAGAAACGTCTAAAAGCCCGCTCTTTTTTCACAATGTTTGCTGTATTTACAATGTTTTTTAGTGGTGGTCTCATTCCAAACTATGTATTAATCACCTCTTTAGGATTTGGTAATACAATGTGGGCTATCGTTATACCAGGTGCCATTAATGTTTTCTATTTGTTAATTATGAAAACGTTTTTCCAAAACGTCCCAGAGGAGCTGGAAGAAGCGGCTATTGTAGATGGTTCAAGCACATATGGTGTTCTTTTTAAAATCATCTTACCACTTTCCAAGCCGATTATCGCAACAATGGTTTTGTTCTATGCGGTTGGGCATTGGAATGCTTGGTTCCCCGCCTTCTTATATTTTGATAAAAAAGATCTATTCCCGGTTACCATTTATTTAAGAAATATGATAAAAGGGGCTTCAGGCGCTCTTGATGCCGGTGCAACAAGTGCAGACAATTTAACGCAGATTTCTACTAATATTAAGTCTGTAACCATGGTTCTAACAGTTTTACCTATATTGACCATATATCCATTTGTACAAAAGTATTTTGTTTCCGGTGTTATGATAGGTTCTGTCAAAGGATGATACTTATTTAAACACATCGCTGTATCTAAATAGGTTCATATAAATTAAAACATATTATACGAGGGGGAATATTTATGCGTTTTGTACTCAAAAAGTCTTTATTGTTCATAGCTGTTGCATTGACAATAGGAATTTTGCTGGTAGGGTGTGATGATTCTAAGGAAGTAGATGGCGATGGAAATTCGAATACAGAAGGTAATAACGTCGAAAACAACAACGGAAATAATGAGGCATCTGGCTCGAATGATGGTGATTTTCAAGTCGGGGATCAGTTTAAAGCAGATGAAAAGCTCACATTGTCATTACTTTATAGTGATCACCCAAACTATCCAGTGGACGAGGATTGGCTCTTATTTGAAGAAATCGAAAAAAGAACGAATGTTGAGTTAGATCTCACCGTTGTACCAATGAGTGACTATACTGAGAAGAGAAGTTTGCTCGTAAGTAGCGGTAAGGCGCCATTGATTATTCCTAAAACGTATCCGGGAGAAGAAACGCCGTTTGTTGCTTCAGGTACAGTACTTCCGATTAGTGATTATGTCGACTTAATGCCACATTTTCAGGAGAAAGTTGAAAAGTGGGAACTTGAACCTTTCCTTGAAGAATTGCGCCAGAAAGATGGCAAATACTACCTCCTGCCAGGCGTCCATGAAGATGTATGGCCAGATTATACATTAGCTATCCGGACAGATATTGTCGAAGAATTGGATCTAGACATGCCAAGAACGTGGGACGAATTTGAAACAGTATTAGAAGAAATGAAAGAAGCTTACCCCGATATAACACCATTCTCAGATAGATGGGAGTTCGAAAGTACACTAGGTATCGCTGCTGAAAGTTTTGGCGTATCTGGAGGTTGGGGGTTAGGATCTGCTTTAATTTTTGATGACGATAATGATGAATTTATCTTTGGTCCGGCAACAGATGAGTATAAGGAAATGCTCACTTACTTTAATGGACTGGTTGAAAAAGGGTTACTCGATAAAGAGAGTTTAACACAGGAAGATGATGATGCTGAACGGAAATTTGTTAATGGCGATTCTTTTGTAATCGGTACCAATTCACAAAGCATCGTAGATTACCGGAAAGATATGAATGAGGTTTTAGGCGAAGATAACTTTTCTATTAAAAAAATAATTGTACCGGGGGGCCCTGAAGGTCATGTCATGGGTGGTTCAAAGTTAGAGAATGGTATTATGATCTCGGCTGACGCAAAGGATGAGCCACATTTCGAGGACATTCTGCAGTTTGTTGACTGGCTTTGGTACAGTGACGAAGGACAGGAATTTACCAAGTGGGGTGTTGAAGATGTCACGTACACTAAAAATGATGATGGTGAACGTGAACTAACCGAAGATATAGATTATGTTGGAATGAATCCGGATGGTACGAAAGCATTGAACGCTGACTTCGGCTTCTCAGGTGGGGTATTTTCTTATGGCGGGTCAACTGAACTCTTACATTCTATGTTTAGTGAAGAAGAGATAGAATTCCAAGAAGACATGCATGAAACGAAAGAGCTCATTTTACCTGACCCACCTTTACAATATGATGAATTAGAACTCGAGCAGTCTTCTTTATTAAGTACACCATTAAAAGACTTTGTTAGTACAGCTACATTTGAATTCATACTTGGAAATCGTGATTTGGATGAATGGGATGACTATGTGGCAGAACTAGAAAGTATGGGGATGGGACAATATGAAGATCTAGCAAATGAAGTTTATCAAAACAGTAAATAAGTCAGTAGATAATCAAGTAAACTACCTGTCATGTTTCATAGTATACATGCCGGGTAGTTTGCTTCATTTTACATCATTCCAATATGCGGCTACTGAATAAAAAAACGGCGATTAGACGGAAGGTGATTCACAAATGGAAAATAAAAAAGAATTCGGGCAAGGGACATTCTCGACATTTACAAACCATGTGTATTGGTTGATGGTCGTTAACTTTTACTTCGTGTTTAGCAATATTTTCTTTTTGTTTTTTTATTTTACGTTAGAACCCGTTATTTCAAATATTATCATTTACTTTTTAGCGTTAATACCAACAGGTCCTTCAATTGCAGCTTTATACTATTCTATTTCAAAAATCATTCATGAAAAGGACTTATCGCCAACGAAGGACTTTTTCTATGGTTATAAAATCAACTTTAAAGATGCTTTAAAATTATGGTTGCCATTACTCGCGATCATTTTCATTTTGATACTAGATATACAGTATTTCAATGCAGAACAAACAGTTATGAATCAAATTCAAGGTGGTATTATTTTAGTTATTTTACTAGTAATTCTCGTCATATCATTATATGCATTTCCGATTCACGCAACGTACAACTTTAGAATGAGAGACATTTACAGACTGTCTGTGTATTATAGTTTTACAAAAATTCGAGCAACACTTGGCAATATATCATTTATGATTATAACAATATTTTTAATGTATATAACTTCAGATTTAATTATTATATTACTTATTAGCCCTGTGAGCTATTTGATGATGTTAAATAGTAAAGAAGTGATGATCGACATTAAGGAAAACTTCGTTCGAGCAGCATGACCATTTTACATTTAATAACATTGATTAAGTTGTAAATAGGCCGGTGAATATAGGTAGACGACCGTTTGAAATTTAAAAATGTGATGTTTTCTATGGTCGTCTACAATTAAAGGTTTAGATTAAGGTTTTGTATTGTTCACTCAAAATACTTCGTACATCTACTAGACAAACAAATGAGGGTTTGGTAAATTAAATAATAGATATTGAAGCGTTTTCAATAATTCGAAGAAACCGTTGTCATAAATTAATGATTAAATAAAAGTTATTTTTGTATTGACTAACAGATTCGAATTTGTCTGGACGTGTCTACAGTAAGGCGAAGGGTGAGGACGGTATGAAATCTATAGGGTATCCAGAATGTAGATACACAACATCATTCAACACGTTTCGTTACTTGATATTAGACAGGGGGACAAGCCGTAACACCGTCAGAAAAGGGAGTATTACTCGCCTTGATTTCATAATATTCGGAATTATCCTATATGCATTGAAGGGGGGATGTGTTGGCTGTATAAATTGAATTTACCATTATTTACGCAAATGATTGTTAAAGAGGTGATGGTTCACGGGGAATGCGAGCTTTATTATTATAGCTGTGTACTCAGATAAAATAACGAACAAAATGTATAGGAGGTATATACGAGATGAATAGGCGGTTACAAAAATATATGTCACTATTACTTATAGGTATTTTAGTTATGATGCCGGGTGGTATAAATACTGCAGCCGAGACTGATACTGATTTTCTTTATGAGGAAACGTTTGACAACGGATTAGGGATTGCGACACAAGCCGGGGATGTGGATTTAACTGTAGAAGATAAACAATTCCCAGATAATGATAATGAAAAAGCGGTGTATGTCAGTAACCGATCAGAAGATTATGATGGTGTGGACATTCAATTTTCTGACGTTGGTATGGAAGATGGAGAAACATATAACGTTACAGTAACAGGATATATAGACGAAGATGTGGATGTTCCTGAAGGTGCTCAGGCTCTCATGCAAAATATAGATAGCTATGAAGGCTTTTATATTGATGCGGATTATACTGCTGGCGAAACATTTACACTAAGTGGTACGTATACCGTTGATGCAAATGAAGATCATTCCATTCGAATTCAATCTAATGATAACGGCAAAGAGGTTCCGTTTTATATTGGTCATATTCTGATAACTTCTGAAGAGGCAGAGGACCCAGATGATGGAGATAATGGTAATGATGATCAGGTAGAAATCCCAGAAGGTGAAGAGGTTGCCGCATTTACAGACTTTGAAGATGGGACAACTCAAGGATGGGAACCACGTGGAGAAAATGAAGACTTAACAGTTGTTGAAGGAATAGCTAAAAATGGAGACCATAGCCTATTGGTTGAAAATCGTAAGGCATCATCAGATGCAGCTAAAATAGAATTGGAAGATAAAATGTATCCTGGACATGAGTACGAAATCAGCCTATGGGTAAAGTTGGCAGAGGAGGAAGAAGACACACCTTTGCAGTTGTCAGTGGCTGAAACAGTAAATGGTGAAACATCATATTATCCACCAGTGATTGAACCAGTAATGGTTACTTCTGATGAATGGGTTCTGCTGGAAGGAACATATAATGTACCCGATGCTATTGAAGCAATATATTTCTACATTGAAGAGGAGTATGAAGAGGAGCAAACGACTGGTGTATCCTATTATATTGATGATTTTAAAGCCGAAGCCTCTATACCGGACGATTCAGTAGAAGACATAACACCTTTAAAAGATATTTATGAAGATTACTTTTATATTGGAAATGCGGTCGAGCCAGTTCATTTTAGTGGGGGGAAACTTGAACTATTAACAAAGCATCATAATCTAGTCACGGCAGAAAATAGTATGAAACCAGAAAATTATTATTCTGATGGAGAATTTGATACGACTGGTCCAGATCGATTTTTAAGAAACGCTGTTGAAAATGAATTAGATATTCATGGTCATGTTTTATTATGGCATTCACAATCAGAGGACTCACTATATCAGAATCCTGATGGCTCATATAAAAGCAGTGAAGAAGCATTAGCCAATATGCATGAGCATATTGAAAATGTTATGCAAAGTGCTCATGACATTGCCGGTGACTCTATTGTTAGTTGGGATGTCGTGAATGAAGCATTGGACGGGGATTGGAGTAACCCTGAGGATTGGGAATCAATTTTACGCCCAGCTTCTGGTTGGTTACAAGCGATAGGCCCTGATTATATGTATGAAGCCTTTTTAAAAGCGCGTCAAGTTGCTGATGACTTAGGACAACATGATATGGTCTTATACTATAATGATTATAATGATCATATTCAAGAAAAGGCCGAAACAATGTATCACATGGTAAAAGATATTAATGAGCGCTATGCGGATGAATATCCTGACGATGATCGTAAATTAATCTCAGGCGTTGGCATGCAGGGTCACTATACGACAGGTGTTAATATTGAAAGTATTAGAACTTCACTAGAAAGATTTATTTCTCTAGGTGTAGAAGTAGGGGTAACAGAATTAGATGTAGGTGCTTCAGAAGGAGATGCTTTAACTGAGGAAGAAGAATTACAACAAGCCTATTTTTACGCTCAGTTATTTTCGCTCTATAAGGAACATTCAGATCATATTTCACGTATTACATTATGGGGCTTAAGTGATGGAGATAGTTGGAGAAGTGAAAATAATCCGTTATTATTTGACAGAAATTTGCAAGCAAAATTAGCTTACCATGCCTTGGTCGATCCAGAGAAGTTCATTGAAGAAAATGAACCAGACGAAGTCGAATCTAGATCAGGAGATGCAATATACGGATCACCTACATTAGGTGAAAATATTGATGAAATATGGGATGAAGCGCCTACTTTATCAATTGATCGTTTTCAAGATGCACATAATGTTGCAACAGGTGAAGCAAGCGTATTATGGGATGATGAAAACTTATATGTTAAGGTCGATGTGAACGATACAGAACTAGATAAAAGTAGTTCTGAAGCCCATGAACAAGACTCTGTTGAAGTGTTCATTGATGAACAAAATACAAAAGCAGTATCTTATGGAGAAGGACATGGTCAGTATCGAGTTAACTTTGATAATGAACAATCATTTGATCCAAGTGATATTGGGGAAGGATTTGAATCTGTAACAGTTGTTGACGGAACAAATTATACGGTTCAAATGAAAATTCCATTTAAAACAACAGACGTCGAGAGTGGAGATACAGTTGGTTTTGATGTACAAATTAATGATGCTTCAAATGGTAGTCGAGATGGTGTAGCAATATGGAATGATCAAACCGGAATGGGCTGGTCTGATCCATCTGTATTTGGCAATCTTGAACTGGTGAAAGATGAGGAACAACAACCAGATCCTGATCCAGATCCAAATCCAGAACCAGAGCCTGAGCCAGAACCAGAGCCTGAGCCAGATCCTGACCCGGAACCAAAACCGGATCCAGATCCTGAGAAACCGGAAGAAACTGAAAAAGTCGAATCATTAGATGTGACACCTGTAATCACCGACTCAAAAGCGACTATTCGCAATTCAGACATTCAAAAAGTCGATCAAAATGGACAATTGATCATTGATTTAACTGACCATACATCAGTTGAACACATTTCCTTAACTGAAGAACAGGTAAATGTATTAATCGAACAAAATATGACTTTATTAGTAAAGAAAAAAGACATTGAAATTCACATTCCAATGTCAATATTTACAGAGAATGATGGTCATGTAGAAATTGCACTGGACCAACAAGAGGATATTAAAGAAGCCTTAAGTTCTGTTTATGACATTAAATTATTCCAAGGAGAAAAGGGAATCGAGCAATTTTCCGAGGATGTCACATTAACGTTTAACGTAAATGAAGAAAAGGTAGAAAAGGCGGATGATGTCCACATTGCTTACTTGGATGAAGATCAAGACACTTGGATAGCGGTGGATGGCACATATTCGGAAGGACAGGTTACAGCAGATGTTGACCATTTTAGTATATTCACTGTTTTTGATCAGAAACAAGACGGATCTATAGGTGGCCAACCGCCACATACAGAAAAAGGTGACAAGTTGCCTGAAACAGCAACACAGTCGTTTAATTGGTTATTGATTGGGTTATTCTTAACAGGTTTAGGATCAATCGCTTTGATCATTTATAAAAAGCGACGGGCTTAAAATAATAGAACATCGAACGAGAGAGGCAAAACTCTAGAATTTTTGGAAAGTAATGTTGCCATCTTGATGATTCAGTAATAAATATTACAAAAGCCTTGGGTTCAATAGAATCCAAGGCTTTATTACCGTGACAAATCTAATATTCCGGCAAATTGGCATTATGATGGATAAGTTAATAAATAAAATAACGTTTACATTTCTATCCAAGTTATATATAATTAAAATATAACTAACATACTAGTATGATAGAAGCTGCGATTTAGTGAAGGAACATATAATCATGATAACGCGTTGAATTGTAGCGTTATCATAAGTAGTAACAGTAAGTATTGTATGTAACATGAAGAAGTGATAACAAATGATAAAAGTATTGACGAAAGGATGTGTTGACACTGATAAAAGTGGCGATTGTTGGTACGGGTGCGATCTCACCAGCACATGTAAAAGGATATTTAGAATTTCAAGAAACATGTCAAATTGTTGCTTTATGTGATATTTATCCGGACAAAGCACAAACGTTAGCCAAAGACTTTGATTTAGATATTGATATTTATGACGATCATCAGAAGATGTTGGAGCGATCGGATATTGATCTTGTATCAGTTTGTACACCACCGTATACCCATGCTGATATTTCAATTGACTTTTTAAATGCAGATACACATGTACTTGTAGAAAAACCGATGGCTTCTTCACTGGCTGAGTGTGATGCTATGAATGAAGCGGCTCAAAAAAATAATAAATTGCTGTCTGTGATAGCACAAAACCGTTTTACAGACCCAATGATGAAATTAAAGCATGTTTTAGATACAGGACTCATGGGGGACATTCTTCATACACAGGTTGATTCGTATTGGTGGCGTGGCTATGGCTATTATGATTTATGGTGGCGCGGGACGTGGGAAAAAGAAGGCGGTGGTTGCACGTTAAATCATGCGGTTCATCATATTGATATTTTTCAGTGGATGAACGGGATGCCTGCTGAGGTGACGGCTGTGATGAGTAATACAGCCCATGATAATGCGGAAGTAGAGGATTTATCCATTGCCATTTGTCGTAACGAGAATGGTAGTTTGGCACAAATTACGAGTTCTGTCGTGCATCATGGCGAGGAAACTCGTCTTTCAGGGAGAGTATGCACGTGTGTCAGCGCCATGGAAACTGACAGCTTCTCAGTCATTGGAAAATGGCTTTCCAGAACAAGACAAAGCGCTCGAGGAAAAGATACAGGCAGCCTATGACAAACAATCTGATTTAACTTATGAAGGGCACGCCGGGCAAATTCAAGATATGTTATTAGCTGCGGCAGGCGAGAAAGATCTGCTCGTCGATGGGAGACAGGGGCGACAAACACTCGAGCTTATTACAGCCATTTACCAATCTTCCAGTCTCGGTGAATCTGTGACATTACCTTTAGATGACACAAGTCCGTTTTATACAAGAGATGGTGTTATGAAACATGCCACATACTTCTATGAAAAGAAAAATGTTGTTGAAAACTTTTCTGAAAATGAAATTACAAGCGGTGGCAATGCGTAATTGTCAAGACGTTTGAACAAAAGTATGAAGCATGGGTCTAGGAAGTAACCAAAAAAGATGATACAAAAGACGAACGTTGATTATAAAAGTGTAGAAAATATACGGAGACTCCTGCGGGAATAGCAGAAAAATAACACAGACTAAGTACGCCACGTCTTGGACTGGGACTGCGTTTACTCGTCCCATCGAAGACCGTTCGCTCTCTCGCCCCATCGAAAGCCGTTTGTAGGCCTGGGGCTGAAGTCGTGACCGAGGCAAGCGTAGTATGTTTTAGGAACACATATATAATTCCTTTAAAGTTGTTCGTATTTTGAAAAGTTTTCAATATATTTATCCTAGGCACCTTAAGTAAGTAGTTAACCTGATACACATAACGGAGGCTAAAAAATATGAAAATGGTATTTCGCTGGTTTGGCGCGGGCAATGATTCCATTCCTCTAAGTCATGTTAATCAAATACCAGGCGTAGAAGGGATCGTTTGGGCTTTACATGATTTAGCTGCTGGTGAGGTATGGCCATTAGATAGAATCAAAAAAGTCAAAGCACAGGCAGATACAGCAGGTTTGCATATGGATGTTGTGGAAAGCGTCAATGTGCACGACGATATTAAACTTGGACGCCCAAGTCGAGATCACTATATTGATAACTATATAGAAACGATCAAAAACCTAGCAACAGTCGGTGTGAAAGTAATTTGTTACAATTTCATGCCGGTATTTGATTGGGTACGTACTGATTTACATAAGACACTATCTGATGGGTCAACAGCACTTTATTATGATAAAGAACTCATAGATGATATGGATCCTAAGGAACTTGTAGACATGATTTCACATCGTCAGGAATTTACCATGCCGGGTTGGGAACCTGAGCGATTAGAATATTTACAAGATTTATTTGAGCAATATGAAGATGTAACGACAGAAGATCTCTGGCAGAACCTGCAATATTTCTTAGAAAAGGTGATACCTGTTGCAGAGGCACATGATATTAGAATGGCCATTCATCCGGATGATCCGCCTTGGCCCGTGTTTGGATTGCCACGGTTAGTGACGAATAAAGAGAATATGAATAAATTGTTAGATTTGGTAGATAACCGGTATCATGGACTGACGTTATGTAGTGGTTCTTTAGGGTCAAATCCTGAGATAGATATTCCCGATCTTATCCGGTCCTTTGATGATCGTATTCATTTTGCTCATATTAGAAATGTACACGTATTTGATAATGGCAGTTTCATAGAGACATCCCACAGAACGCAGGATGGGACAGTGGATATTTATGGTATTATGAAAGCTTATCATGATGTGGGATTTACAGGTTATGTACGTCCAGATCATGGACGCCATGTTTGGGATGAATCCTGTCGCCCGGGTTATGGCTTGTATGACCGCGGTATGGGAATTATGTATTTATGGGGGATATGGGATACGTTAGAACGTGTAAAGGAGGAAAAAAATTCATGAGTACTATAATAAAAAACCCTCTATTTTGGGCAGACATTCCGGATATAGATGTAATCAGAGTAGGAACTACTTTTTATATGATTAGTACAACGATGCATATGATGCCGGGATGCCCGATTATGAAGTCTGGAAATTTAGCAGATTGGGAGATTATTGATTATGTATATGATCAAATAGAAGATAATGATGCTTACAATTTACAAAATGGGGAAAATGTTTATGGGCAAGGCCAATGGGC
>Ga0209487_1002215_pt1 | contig 15929 bp, 13 predicted proteins | sample Poulit2012_FD_187524 | JGI IMG/M metagenome (GOLD analysis project Ga0209487, IMG submission 187524) | Agricultural soil microbial communities from Georgia to study Nitrogen management - Poultry litter 2012 (SPAdes) (version 2) | ecosystem: Environmental > Terrestrial > Soil > Agricultural land...
GCACCTGGGTCAGGACCGGCACACCGGTCCAGAGCAGGCCGAGCTGCGCTCTGGCGAGAGGCTCTGCCCTGGGCGAGTGCCGCCGTCGTGCTGGTGCTGCTCGGTGTGCTGGCCGCACCGGCACGGGCACCGGAGGTCTCACCGTGGCAGCGGCTCGCGGACGTGACCACACCTCCGGAGCAGGTGTGGACCTACCGGCCCGAGGAGGGCGGACTGCGCTCCGCGCTACTTGCTGGTGGCAGGCTGGTGGTCTCGACGACGCACGGCCTGGTCGGCCTCGACCCCGCCTCCGGTGCTCAGCGGTGGAGCCACGCCCTGGCCTGGCCGCGCTGCACCAGCGACGGGGAGGACCTCGTCTGCGTGCCGCGCGGGTCCACTGTGCTGGACCTGGATCCGGCCACCGGCGCGACCGTGGCTGAGCAGACTGTCGCCGACGCCCAGCTCGCCACCCGGCAGGGTGAGGACCTGTACGTCATCACCGACGACGGCTCCCTCGAGCTCCACCGGCTGACCGCCGGGGAGCAGGTGTGGTCCACCAGGCTGGCCGAACCGTCCCTCTCCATCACGCACGGGGACCAGCTGGCCGTGATCGCCGGGACCGTGCTCACCGACTGGTCGTCGGTGGCCGATCAGCCGACCTACGCCGCTGCGGCCGCACTCGATGCTCAGACCGGCACGTCGGTGGGCAGCGCCGACGACCCGTTGCTGGTGCACCAGGTGGCGCCGGGTGCGTGGACCGCCACCACGACGGCCACCGGTTCCCGGTACCTGCGCGAGGAGGAGCGTCCCGCACCGATCGACCCGGCGGCCCGCTCGGTCGGCTACGACGAGGACTGGCAGGGCACCGACGACCTGCGGACCGGGCCCGACGGCAACGTAGCCGTCTTCGACACGACCAGCGATTCCTGGCGCTGGCAGACCGACGGCCCGGGTGTCGCCCTGGCTCGGCTGGACGGCGTGCTCGTCGGGCTGGGTTTTGAGCCGGCGCCGCACCTGCGGGCCCAGGACGCCGCTACCGGGGAGCTGCTCTGGCAGCACGAGCACACCACCGGCGAGTGCCCGTGCCTGGCCGACGAGCACACCCTGGTCCTCGTCACCAGCTCCGTCACCGCGGGCGAGCAGGGATTCGCAGTGGACCGGCCGCGGCTGACCGCTCTGGATGCTCGCACCGGGGCAGTGCACTGGCAGCTGGACGAGCTCACCAGGATCCCGCAGGTGCTCACCGACGGCGAGCACCTCATCGTGGTCACGCCCCAGGCGATCACCGGTTTCCGGCTCGGCTGACGAGCGCACCCGCGGGCGGCGCACCACTGCGGCATGATGGAGGGGTGTCGAAGGGGTCGGTCGAGGAGTTCACCGTCGCAGGTGGCGGGCCCGACGACCCGGACGACCCCGGTGGTCCCTACCGCACCGCCGGCGCTGACCAGCCACGCCCACGGAACCGACGACCATGGCGCGGGCCGCTGCCCTGGGTGGGCTGCGCCGTCGTGATCCTGCTGGGCGGGATGGCCCTGGCCGGACCGCTACGAAGCCCGGTGGGCCCCTGGGGCCAGATCGCCGACGTGACCAGCCCACCGGAGCAGGCGTGGAGCCTGGAGACCACCGAGGACGTCCGCTCCGCGAGCATGGTCGGGGGTGTGGTGGTCACCACCGGCGAGCAGACGGTCCGCGGCCTCGACCCGGCCAGCGGCGAGGAGCTGTGGCTGGTGAGCGGCTTCGGCGGCCAGTGCACCAGCGACACCAGCACCCTGCTCTGCACCGATGGGGACGGTGGCGCGGTGCGGATCGACCCCGCCACCGGCACCAGCACCGACCTGGGGATCACCGATGCGCTCGCCGTGGCCGAGTCGGACGGCGACCTGTTCGCGATCACCCGCGATGAGCAGCGGCCCTTCACCGGCGGCCATCTGCAACGGATCTCCGAGGGCGAGGTGGTCTGGTCCACCCCGGTGGTGCTCGGGCAGGACTCCTCGGCCTACCGCGAACCGATGGCCGTGATCGCCGGGCACGTGCTCACCCCGCTGGTGACGGACTCGGCGGAGCTCGGCGGCGCAGGTGCCGTCTTCGATGGCCAGACCGGCGAGCAGCTCTCCGCGGAGCCGATCCATGTGGTGCAGCTGGGTCCAGGGGTGTGGGCGTCGCTGGAGGTCGATGCCAGCACCCTGTACGTCCGCGGGGAGGAGGAGCCGTTGCCCGACGGGGCCGGCCAGCGGCTGCAGTACGACGACGAGTGGCACAGCGACGACCTCATCGTGACCAGCGACGAGGGCGTGCTGTCCGTGCAGGACCGGCAGACCGGGGAGCGCCGTTGGGTCAGCGAGCGGCCGGCGTTCCCGATCGCGCGGATCGACGGGGTGCTGCTCCACCTCGTCTCTACCGGGGACTCGGCGACTCTGCAGGGGCTGCGCATCTCCTCCGGGGAGGTGCTCTGGCAGAAGGAGGACACCTGGATGATGTGCCCGTGCGTCGGTGACCGGTCCACGCTCGCCGGTCAGATCCGCGAGCTTGCTCCGGGCGGAGGGTTCGCCGGCGAAGGTCCGGTGGTCGGTGTCGACGTCGAGTCCGGCGAGCAGCTGTGGCAGGTGGAGGCGCCGTCGCCGATGATGCAGATCGTCACCGACGGGGAGCACCTGGTCCTGGTCGCCCCTGGCCAGCTGGCGGGCTTCCGGCTGGGCTGACGCCCACCCCGCAACGTCAATAGGAACCGGGCACCGGTGCCCGGTTCCTATTGACGTTGTGCGGGGTCGCCGGTGGGCTCAGTAGACGTTGCCGTGCTCGCGGTACTCTCGCCACACGTTCTCGAAGAAGTCGTCATCAGCCGGGATCGGGCGCACCGGCCGCCACCGGAACACCGGCTGACCGGCCGGGTCGGTGGCCTCCCGCTCGGACACCGGCGCGAACGGTGGGTCGACCAGCGGCGCCTCGCTCGGCGCCTGCGCCCCGACCGCTGCGCCGGGAGCGCCGGTCGGCGAGAGCCATGCGGTCTCCTGCACCTGCCCAGCCAGGTCGCCGCCGTCCAGGCTGAACCGGAACAGCTCCGGCAGGTCGAGCTCCTGTGCAGCGTCTGGGCCGTAGCCGACCAGCGGCAACCCGCCGGCAGGGTCGGTGTACAGCACCGAGCCGCGGGACTTGCCGCCGTGGGCCACGTAGTCGGCCATCGCACTCAGGTAGATGTAGGCGGTGGTGAGGATGTCCCGGACCAGGAAGGTGCGGTTCATCGACCGGCGAGAGGTGGCATCCGCGCTGACCAGGTCGGTGTACCCGGTCAGCCAGGTGTGCACCTGTGCCAGCGCCTCGGCGATCGAGTCGGCCGAGCGCACCGGGCCGGCCTTGGCGCTCATCAGCTCCTGCACCTGGGTGAGCAGCTCCCCGGTGTTGTCCGCCGTGCCGGAGGCGGCCCGGTCGGCGGCCACCTGTGCGAGCGACCGCGCCCCGGCGAGCACCGGGGCGGCCACCGCGGCGAACTCCTCGGTGCCCAGCGGCTCCTGCCTGCGCCGGGCAGCGATGAACTGGGCCGCGCGGGTGGCGCCCACCTGGCCGGAGTTCAGCGCGGACCCGCCGGGCCGGTACACGCCGTGCGCACCGCCGGCCTCCCCGACCGGGAAGAACCCGGACACGTTCGACTGCCACCAGCGGTCCACCAGCAGGCCGCCGTTGTTGTGCTGGGCGCACACGTCCACCTCGAGCATCTCCTGCTCCAGGTCCACATAAGGGTTGCGCTCCAGGTAGAACTGGTAGGCGGGCTCGTTCATCGCCCGCAGCCGCTCGATCGGGGTGCCGAACAGCACGCCGGCCTTCTCCAGGTACTCATAGGCCTCCGGGTCCAGCGCACTCGGGTCGAACTCCTCGCGCACCGGGTTGGACCGGAAGTCGAGGAACACCCGCCGCCCGCGCAGCACGGTCTCCCGGTAGACGAGCAGGTCGATCAGGCTGGAGCCGTCCCGGGCCTTGCGCACGTCGAACGGCCACTGGTAGCCCTTGAGGAACACCAGGGACATCAGCCGGCCGTAGTCGGGAATCGACTCGGTGAGGAACTCCCGCTCGTCGTTGCCGTCTTCGTCGGTGGAGACGAACCGAGGAACCACCTGCATGTAGGTGCCGGAGACGTTCCAGCGTGGCTTGATCGAGGCGAGCCCGAACTGCCACTCGGTGACGCCCTTGCCGTGCACCCCCGCCCGGTAGGCGGCCCCGGAGGCGCCCCACTGCCCGTTCGGGAACACCCGGGTGGCGTAGATGCCGGCCGGCCCGCCGGTGGCGTAGACGATGTTCGCGCACCGCAGCAGCAGGTACGGGGAGCGCTTGCCGTCGTGCGGCACGTCGGTGCGCAGCACGAGCAGCCCGGCGATCTCGGCCCCGGCGTCCTCACCGCGCACGATCAGGTCGATCACCCGGCAGTTGTCATACACCGGGGTGCCGTTCCGGGCGACCTTCTTCTCCAGCTGCTGCACCATCGAGCGGGAGGTGTAGGGGCCCACCGAGGTGGCCCGGCGGCGTGGGTCGTGGTCGGTCTTGTAGCCGATGAACTCCCCGTATCGGTTCTGCGGGAACGGCACGCCCAGGTCGCACAGTCGCAGGAACGCGCGCGCGGACAGGGCGGCCTCGGCCAGGGCGTTGTCGCCGTCCATCGCCCCACCGGAGAACAGCGTCTGGGCCATCTCGTGCACCGAGTCACCGTCCGGGCCGGAGAGGGTGAGCTTGTAGTAGGTCTGCTTGTCCGAGCCGGCGTTGCGGCTGGCACCGGCACCGACCTTGTCGGTGACCATCACCACGTCCTCCTGGCCGAGCTCCCAGAGCCGGTCAGCGGCGCAGAACCCGGCCGAGCCGGTGCCCACCACCACGGTGTTGGCACTCACCACCGGCACCTCGAGGCCGTCGATGGTCAGCGGCTCGGCGCCGGGAAGGTCCTGGGCGGTGGTCATCGAAGATCTCCTCTGCTGGCTGGCTTCGCAGTCGTCATGGTGAGAGTGCGCGTACAGGGCACGCTGGGCAGGACGACTCGGGACGGGGGTGGGTCTCAGAGCCGGGGGATGTGCATCCCGCCGTCGACGTTGATGATCTCTCCGGTGGAGTAGGGCATCCGGCCGGCGGCAAGCTGCACGACGGCACCAGCCACGTCGGCGGGGGTGCCCCACCGGGGCATCGGGGCCAGGCCGCCGGCGAACTGCTCGTCGTACTTCTCCTTCACCCCGGCGGTCATGTCGGTGGCGATCACCCCGGGCCGCACCTCGTAGACGAGCACCCCTTCCGGGGCCAGGCGCGCCGCCCACAGCTGGGTCGCCATCCCCACCCCGGCCTTGGAGATGCAGTACTCGCCGCGGTTGGTCGAGACGGTCACCGCCGAGGTGGAGGAGACGTTCACGATCGTTCCGCGGATCGACGGGGCAGCCTCGCTGGGCACGCCGGGCGCGCTCTGCGCTGTGGTCGCCCCGGGCTCCTGCTGCTCGATCATCACGTTCGCCACCCGCTGGGTGAGGAAGTACGGGCCGCGCAGGTTGATGCCCAGCACGCGGTCGAAGCTGTCCGGCTCAGCCTCCAGGATGTCCGCGCGCACCGACGGCGCCACCCCGGCGTTGTTCACCAGCAGGTCGATCCGGCCCCAACGGTCCAGCGCGGCATCGACGTACCGGGCGTGGTCGGACAGCTCGGCCACCGAGCCCTGGACGTAGCTGACCTCACCGGAGCGGCTCAGCTCGGCGATCAGCTCGCTGGGCTCGGGGCGAGTGGCCAGGATCGCGACGGCGTAGCCCTCAGCCAGCAGCGCCTGGGTGATACCCAGACCGATTCCGCGGTTTCCGCCAGTGACGAGTGCGACCTTGGGCACGGGTGACTCCCTGAAGGTAGGTGTGGGTGACAGGCCGGGGACGTAGCGCCGGCTCATAGGCGCGGCGCGCCCCGCCGACGGCCCCATCATGCCTGATCACACCCGCAACGGGCAAGCGCTTTCCGACGGGGCGTGGTCCCTCGTGTGGAAGGTTGCTGGTGTCCCGGCACCAGCAACCTTCCACGCGAGCGGTCCATCAGCCATCTCGCTCTCTGCTACCGGTGCCGCGCTGTCGCCGCGGACCGAACCACCTACTCGGGCGAGGAGTCCGGCATCGGGAGAGCGCCGCCGTCGTAGAGCACCATCGGCTGCCCGCTGGGAGACTCCGGCGACGCTACGAACCTGGCCTCCGGGGTCACCGGGTGCTCACGCAGCGAGCCGTCGTGCATCAGGTCCCACACCGGGATCTGTTCGACGAGCGCCAGATGGTCGGCGAGCAGCCGGCGGTGACAGCGCCACCACAGCGACTCCGAACACATCACGGCGGTCAGCCCTGGCAGGGAGTCGGTCAGAGTACTCAGGCCTTCGCGGAACTCCTCTGTCTCCATCCAGTCGGCATAGGACCGGAACGCCGGGTGGCGCAGTCCGATGTGGACCGAGTCCTCGCCCATGCCGCGCCGTCGGCCGCCGAGACGTTTCTCCCACACGTAGCCCAGACCCGCTTCGCTGAGCCAGTCGGCCATCACCTCCCGGCCGAACTGCGGGTTGCGCCGCGAGCCCGGGAAGGAGCGCACATCGACGATCCGCGTCACGCCGGCACCACGCACAAGCTCGAGGAAGTCCTCGACCGAGAGGGTGCCGTGGCCGAGCGTGAGGATGCGGTCCGGGGTCACGCTGCCAGCGTAGGCCGGAGACGGTGCGCTGGGCATTCGCGAACGCGGTTGATTTGCCGCAGACGCCTCCGTACGATGGACCGATCGTTTTGGATCGTTTTAATCCGGGGAGCCGAGCGAATCGATGATGAGTCCCAGCATGTCCCGTCGCCTGTTCACCGGCGGAATCTGCAGCACCCTGTTGCTCACCGCCCTGGTCGGCACCGGCGCGACTGCCTCCCCCGCCCCGGCTGAGCCGGTACCGGTGCCACAGCTAGAGCACCTGGACCGCGGCCTGGTCGCCACTACCACCGATGAGGGGGTCTTCCTCTCCTGGCGCCTGCTCGCCACCGAGGTCACCGGTGCCGACGCGCAGCGGCAGCACGGCCCCGAGTTCGTGGTCGCCCGCGACGGCGAGCCGATCGCCACGGTGACCGACAGCACGAACCTGCTCGACCCCGACGGCACGGACACCTCCACGTACACGGTGAGCACCGTCGTCGACGGCCACACGGTGGACACCAGCGAGGAAGTGACACCCTGGTCGCAGGACTACTACGACCTGCCGCTGAACCGCCCCGAGGGAGGCGTCACGCCGGCCGGAGAGTCCTACACCTACTCCGCGAACGACATCAGCGTGGGGGATGTGGACGGCGACGGCGAGTACGAGTACATCGTCAAGTGGGATCCCTCCAACAGCAAGGACGTCTCGCAGGTGGGGTACACCGGGCCGGTCTACCTGGACGCCTACGAGCTGGACGGCACCCAGCTGTGGCGCCTGGACCTGGGGCCGAACATCCGCGCCGGTGCGCACTACACCCAGTTCCTGGTCTACGACTTCGACGGGGACGGACGTTCGGAGGTGATGCTCAAGACCGCACCTGGCACGTCCAGCACCTCCTACACTGCCGACGGCGCAGGTCAGGCGGAGTACATCACCATGCCTGCCGAGGATGTCCAGGCAGGCTACTCCCACGACGACGACTACCGGATGAGCGCTGAGGACTACTACGAGCACATGGTCCAGATGTTCCAGGGCTGGACGGAGCATCCGGAGGTGGTGGCGGGCAGCTGGCCGGAGACGCTGGAGGAGGCGTTCGGGATCGAGGCCCGCTACGACTACCCGCTCTCCGAGGCCGATGCGCGCGAGCTGGCGGACTACTTCATCGACGTCTACGCCCCCGGCCGCAGCGAGCGGAACCAGCTGCGGGACTTCGAGGGCTTCGTGCTGTCCGGGCCGGAGTACCTCACCGTGTTCGACGGTGCCAGCGGTGCGGAGCTGGACACGGTGCTTTACCAGCCGGGCCGGCACGACGACGGGCTGATGTGGGGCGACTACGCCATGTCCCGGATCGAACCGGGCAACCGGGTGGACCGGTTCCTGTCCGGGGTCGCCTACCTCGATGGCGAGCACCCGTCGGCGATCTTCGCCCGCGGCTACTACACCCGCAGCACGATCGCCACCTACGACTGGGACGGCGAGAGCATCCAGCAGCAGTGGCTGGTCGATTCCGGGTGGACCCCGATGTCCAACCCGTTCGACGACAGTCCGCACGGTGTGGACGGCACCGATCCGGAGTTCGGGTCGATCACCACGCAGGGGTTCCACTCCTTGTCCGCAGCGGACGTCGACGGCGACGGGCGGCAGGAGATCGTCTACGGTTCGGCGACGATCGATGACGACGGCAGCCTGCTGTACAGCTCGTTCGACACGTTGCCGGAAGGGAGCGCCGACCCCGGTGCGGAGGCTCGGCTCGGGCACGGCGACGCGATGCACGTCACCGACATCGACCCGGACCGTCCCGGGCTGGAGATCTACACGGTGCACGAGGGCGGCGAGTGGGCCCCGTACGGCTACGCTCTGCGCGATGCCGCCACCGGCGAGGTGCTCTACGGCGCCTACTCCGGGCGGGACACCGGACGCGGGATGATCGGCGACGTGGACAGGTCGACTCCCGGACTGGAGACCTGGGCCTGGGACCTGCGCAGCGCCGACGGGGAGCTGCTGGCTGATTCGGCACCGGGCACGAACCAGTCCATCCACTGGGCAGCCGATGCCAGCACCCAGCAGGTGCACGGCGCCCAGGAGGAGACGCCGACGATCGAGGACCGGGAGAACGGCACCCTGCTGGTGGCCGAGGGCACTCGGACGAACAACGACACCAAGGGCAACCCGAGTCTGGTCGCGGACGTCTTCGGCGACTGGCGCGAGGAGCTGCTGGTGCGGACAGAGGACTCGGAGGCGATCCGCATCTACCTGGCCACCGAGGTGACCGATATGGCACTGACCACGCTGATGCACGACGTGCAGTACCGGGCAGAGGTCGCCCGCCAGCAGACCGCCTACAACCAGCCGTCCTGGACGAGCTACTACCTCGCCTCGGACATGGATGTGCGGGACGTGCCCACGCCGGCGGTGTGGCTGCCGGGCGCACTGGACGACCTGGCGGCCGCCCTGGACGAGGCGATCGAGGCCGGCGAGGTGGACCGGCCCGCCGCGTCGCAGCTGGGCCGGGCTGTCTCGGGTGCCCAGCGCCACCTGGAGGCCGGACGGCAGGAGCAGGCCATCCGGTCGGTGGACCGGTTCGTCCGGGCGCTGGACCGTGCGGCGGAGAAGCGGTGGGTGCCTGCAGACACCGCGGCGCAGCTGGGCTACCTCGCCCGCGGGCTCGGGCAGGAGTGAGTCGCTAGAGCGCCGGCAGCAGGCCCGCCAGCACCGGCACCACCCGGTCGGCCATCCGCATGAAGCCGAGGTCGGTCGGGTGGGAGCCGTCCACTGTGCCCTCCTCGTCCTCGCCGAGCAGCCCGGTGTGCTCCAGCAGGTGCAGGTTCGTCTCTCCCTCGGCCAGCAGCACCTCGAGGGCGGTGCGCAGCTCTTGGCGGGAGGCCAGGTGCGCCTCGTGCCGAGCGGGCCGGAGCCAGGCGTTCGTGTACGAACGGTCCTCCACCAGCAGCACCGGCGTGTGCGGCCGGGCCGCGCGCAGCGTGCGCAAGAACGGCAGCGCGCGCTCGCGCACCAGGTCGGCGTCCATGTTCGGCAGGCAGTCCACCACGTACACGCCCGCATCGATCTCAGCGAGCAGCTCGGCCAGCGCGGTCTCCATCTTCCCGTTGCCGGAGAAGCCGAGGCCCACCACGTCCCGGCCGAGCCGTCGGCTGAGGATCGCCGGCAGGCTCATCCCGGCCCGGGAGGCGGCGATGCCGTGGACGATCGAGGTGCCGTAGTACACGATCGGCGGCTGCGGCTCCGGTTCCACCGGGCTGAGCTCGGCGCCGGCTGGCACGCCGAGGGTGAGGTCGGCGAGCTGGTTGACCAGCGGCAGGTAGAGCCGGTAGCGGCGGTGGCCAGGAGCCAGGTCCTCGGCGAGCACAGCCTCCCCGTGCAGACCGTCCGGCGCCGCCGAACCGACCCAGCGCAGCATGCCTTCGGAGCTCTGAGCGTACAGGTCGAGCCCGGCGGTCGCGGTGGCCGGCATGTGTCCCAGCTCCATCTCCGGACCGCGGATCTCCCAGCGGGCGTGCAGCTCGGTGGCGTCGGTCTCGAACTCGTGGAACAGGCTCGAGGAGTGCCGGCTCAGGCCCCAGACCAGCTCGGGCACCAGGTCGCGCGCGTGGGTGGGCAACCGGTCGTAGCGGCGGTCCATCGCCTCGGCGGGCCAGCCCCGCCCTCGGGGTTCACCGAGGCTGTGCCAGGTCAGCTCACTGCTCATCACATCTCCTGCTGCTCGCGGGTCGCCCTCTCCGGCCGGGCCCAGCGCTGCAGGCCGGGCAGGGTGTCATGCCGGTGACGGCGGTGGGTCAGGTGTCAGCCGTTCGGCGTGGTGGGCAGTCCAGCGGCCTGGAGCTGGTCCTCCAGGCTGAAGATCTCCGGCAGCACCTCGAAGCCTTCGTCCGGGTTGCCGGGGTCCACGAAGTACTTCTCCATGCTGGCCTGCCAGCGGGCGTTCACCTGGGTGCGCGCCATGGCGGCCTGGGCAGCGTCGTAGTCGTCGGCCTCGAAGTGCCCCACCAGCAGGCCGTCCGGGCTGAGGTAGAGGCGGTAGTTGCGCCATCCGGCCTCTCGCAGCGCTTCGAGCATCTCCGGCCAGACAGCGGCGTGTGCCGCGGTGTACTCCTCCAGCCGGTCGGAGCGGACGCGGTTGATGAAGCAGTAGCGGGGCATCAGTCGACCTCCTCGTTCGCGGCCTCGTCTGCCTGGGCAACGGCATCGGTCGTGATCAGATCTACGCTGAGGTCCAGCTCAGCGACGGTCACCGGCTGGCCGCTGACCAGGGACGTGTTCTGCTGCGCACCGAGCTGGTTCGCGTAGTGGGCCGCACGGCTCGGGTTCGGTTGGCAGACGGCGGTGAGCTCACTGGCGTGCGCGAACGTCTCGGTGATCGCGGGCCGGTACATCCCGGCGCGGGCTCCGGTGCCGATCACCGCACACCGGCGGCGCGGCGTGCTCATCGTTCTCTCCTCTGGGACAGCGGGCTGGTTCAGGCGCTACGGCCGGCGTGCAGCTCGTAGCGGTAGTCGACGCCCAGGATCGCCAGGGCGAGCAGCCCGGGCACCAGGATCACCAGGGCTGGGAGCATCCAGACGATCACGAGGCAGACCAGCGCGGCGGCCACCAGCAGGGCGGTTCCCGCCGGATCTTTCCGGCTCACCTCGGCCGCAGCCCGGACACTGTCCGTCCAGGTGGTGTGGCGGCCACTCTGCAGCGCCGCGGCATGCCGGCCCGCCGCGCGTAGCGCCACGACCGCGACCGCGGCGCCGACGACGTAGCTCAGCAGCCGCAGCACGGGGCCACCGGGCAGCTCGGTGTAGGTGGCGATGTCCACGTTCAGCACCAGGAGGAACGCCAGCACCGGCAGGGCGATCCCGTACCCCCAGACCCCGCGGCAGCAGACACCGAAGTCGGAGAAGATCTGGCGCACCGGGTCAGCCCTGCCCTCCAGGTACCGGCGCAGGTGCCCGGTGCCTGCCGCGAGCGCAGGCAGGACGGTCACTACCGGCAACCAGAGCAGCAACGTCACCAGTGCCACGGAGAGCACCTCGCCGAACAGCGCGAACCGCTTGGGCCGGTGAGCGGCTACCGCCTCGTACGACCAGGTGGCGGCTCTGGCGTCGGAGGGTTGCACTGCTCAGCCCTTCAGCCCCGAGGTGGAGACACCCTCGACCAGGTAGCGCTGGAAGATGAAGAAGAAGATCAGCACCGGGATCAGGGCAAAGACGGCCATCGCGATCTGTGCACCGTAGTCGCTGCTGGTGGTCTGGTCCACGAACAGCCGCATCGCCACCGGCAACGTGTACAGGTCCGGCTGCTTCAGGTAGAGCAAGGGACCGAGGAAGTCGTTCCAGGCATTGATGAACGTGAAGATCCCAGCGGTCAGCAGCGCGGGCCGGGTCAGCGGCAGGATCACCGTGGCGAACACCCGGAAGTGGCCGGCGCCGTCGATCGATGCTGCTTCGTCCAGATCCTTCGGGATGCCGCGCATGAACTGCACCACGAGGAACACGAAGAATGCCTCAGCGGCCAGGAACTTGCCCAGCAGCAGCGGCCAGAACGTGTTGATCATGTCCACGCTGTTGAACAGGATGTACTGCGGAATGATCACCACGTGGAACGGCAGCAGCATCGTGCCGATCATCACCCCGAACCACAGATCGCGTCCCTTGAACCGCAGCCGTGCGAAAGCGTAAGCCGTCAGCGCCGAGGACACCACCACTCCCACGACGCTGAACACGGCCAGGAACATCGAGTTGGCGAAGAAGGTCCAGGTGGAGACCCCGCCGATGCCGTCCATGATCGTGATGTAGTTCTGGATCGTGCCCTGACGTGGGAGCAGCGACACGTTGCCGACGATCTCCGAGCTGGGCCGCAACGAGCTCATCAGCATCCACAGCACCGGATAGAGCACGATCGCGACCAGGATGAGCATCACCACGTGGTAGAGGATGCTGCCCACTCGGGAACGCTGCTGAGCCTGTTTGCGCAGCCGGATGCTGTCCTCGCGGCTGGGGGCTGCGGGAGTCTGGTCCGCTGGCACAGGTTCGGCCACCTCGTCGGTGATTCGGCTGGTGCTCATCTCACTCCTCCCCCGCGTAGTGGACCCAGAACTTGGAGGTCCGGAAGAAGATCAAGGTCAGGATGCCGACCACGATCACCAAGATCCAGGCCATCGCCGAGGCGTAGCCCATCCGGAACTCGTTGAAGCCCTTGATGTACAGATACAGGGTGTAGAACAGGGACGAGTCGGCCGGGCCGCCAGTGCCACTGGAGATGATGAACGCCGAGGCGAACACCTGGAACGAGTTGATGGTCTCCATCAGCAGGTTGAAGAAGATCACCGGGGAGAGCATCGGCAAGGTGATGTTCACGAACTTCCGCCACCGGCCGGCCCCGTCCATGTCGGCAGCCTCGTACAGCTCCCCGGGCACCTGCTTCAGACCTGCCAGGAAGATCACCATCGGCGCACCGAACGCCCACACCGCCAGCAGGATGAACATCGGCATGATCATGCTGGTGTTGCCGACCCACCCGCCGAGGTGGATGCCGAAGACGGACAGCGCCCGGTCCACCGCCCCGTCGTCCATGAACATCGCACGCCACACGATGGCGATCGAGACACTGACCGCCACCAGGGATGGTGCGTAGAAGGCGGAGCGATAGAAGCCCAGGCCCTTGCGTTTGGCGTTCAGCAGCATCGCCACTGCGAGGGCAGCGGCCAGCTTGATCGGTACGCCCAGCACCACGTACAGACCGGTCACCTGGGCCGACTTGCGGAACCGTGGATCAGCGAACAGGTTCTGGTAGTTCTCCGCGCCGATGAACTCCGGCATCCCGAACAGGTCGTAGTCGGTGAAGGACAGGTACAGCGAGGCGATCATCGGCCCCACGGTCAGGACGAAGAAGCCGACGAGCCAGGGCAGCAGGAACAGGTATCCGGCTCGAGCCTCCGCCCGGGTCCGCAGCCCCTGACGGGGCCGCCGACCCGGGGCGGCGACAGGGCCGACGTGGGTGTCGGTCGTCACGAGACCTCCTTCGATCTCCGGCTGTGGGGCAACGGCTCAGGACAGGGCGCTGTTCGCCTCAGCGAACCACTGCTCGACGAACTCCTCCTCGGTGATCTCGCCATAGCCCAGGCTCTCGGCGAACCGGAGCCACGCAGCCTCGATGGTGCCGAACCCTTCCGGCAGGGTCGGCACCGGTTGGGTGATCTCGTCGGCCATCTCCTCCTCGAAGGTGATGACCTGCTCGTCGGTCCCGTCGGTATCCATCTCCGAACGTGCGGACTCGGTGGCCGGCACGCCACGAGAGGTGCCGAAGATCGCCCCGACCTCCGGGTCGTTGGTGATGAAGTTGATCAGCGCAGCGGCTGCTTCCGGGTGGTCAGTGGTCCCGGAAGCCGACAACAGCATCGCCGGCTTCTGGAACAGACCGCGGTCTGTGCTGCCGTCCAGCGTGGGCACCGGGAGGATGTCGAGCTGGTCGGCTCCGGTGTCGGCGTAGTACATCGCCAGGAAGTTGTCCCAGGTCCCGGAGGTCGCGACCTCCTCCGCGCTGAAGCCGTCGAGCGGGTCCAGCTGGGCCGCCCGCTCAGCCGGGTGCACCTGGCCGGACTCTCGCAGGTCGGCCGCCAGCTCGAGCCATCCGAGCACGTCCTCCTCGGTGAACGCCAGGTCCCCATCCTCGGTGAACACCTCGTTGCCGTTCTGCACCATGTACTGGATGAACAGCCAGAAGACGCCGGTGAAGTCGTAGGAACCGTACAGCGCCGGGTCGTGGTCGGCCCCAGCATCGGCAGCCTCGGCCATCCACTGGGCGTAGTCGCTCCAGGACATCTCACTGGTAGGTGCCTCGATACCGATCTCGTCCAGGATGGCGGGGTTGGCGAACATCGCGAGCGTGTTCGTCCCCTGCGGGATCCCGTACAGGCCCTCGCTCACACGACCTGAGTCGAGCAGCTCGTCGGGCATACCGGTCGCGTCCAGCTCACCCTCGAGGTAGGGGGTCAGGTCCAGCAGCTGGTTCCGGCCGCCGTACTGGCTGAGGTAGGCCAGGTCCATCTGGAAGACGTCCGGCAACGAGGACCCGGCTGCCTCGGTGGCCCGGGCCGGCCAGTAGTCGTCCCAGGCGGAGAAGTTCGACTGCACCTCGATGTTCGGGTACTCCTCCTCGAACAGCTCGATCGCCTGGTTGTACCTGTCGGCACGGTCCTCGTTCCCCCACCAGTACATGGTCAGGGAGATCTGCTCGTCTGGGTCTACGGTGCCACCGCTGCCGGGTTCACCGCCGTCGTTGCTGCTGCCTCCGGAGCAGGCGGTCAGAGCGAGCGCAGCGGCGGTGGTGGCCGCGGCCAGCGGAAGAAGTCGCCGGGTGGAGCGCCGGATCCTTGGTGTCATACGGAGGAGCCTCTCTGCCCGGCCCGCGCAGGTACGCCATCGGCGGTGCGGGCCTCGTCGTCGATAAAATGAATCGTTACAGATGATGACATGCGGAACACTGCGATGCAAACCCTGGAAAGCGCCATCCCCCTGAGATGGTCACGATTTGGTCACAGCCGCGGTGCGCGCCGGAGGGTCGTGGCAACGCTTCGTCGGAGCATCGTCGCAGGTCAGGGATGGATCGATTTAATCGCGGCAAGCAACGTCCCACTCGGCGGGCACCACGGGCACGGAGTTGTCCCCGGCGGGCTCGTCACCGAAGGACCCCGGGCACTGCTCGGCCCCCGCGTCGACAGCGCACGCCACCACCAGCTCAGGGTGTGATGGGATAGCCAGGACCTGTTCTGCGCCGGAGACGACTCTCTCCACAGGGCCGTTCTCTCCGGCGAGAGCCACAGCATGTTCCACAGGAGCCGATCGATGCCGCAGTCACGTCCGTTGCCGACCTGGGCCCACGAAGCGACCCTCGGGATCTTCGTCCACTGGGGCGCGTACTCTGTGCCCGCGTGGGCAGAGCCCACCGGAGCGCTAGGGACGGTGCCGGACGAGGAGTGGTTCGCTCACAACGCCTATGCCGAGTGGTACGCGAACACGATCCGGATCGCCGGCTCTCCTGCCGCTGCGCACCACGCCGACGTGCACGAGGACCGGCCGTACCTGTCGTTCTTGCAGGACTGGCGGGCGGAGAGCTACGACCCGGCGGAGTGGGTCGACCTGTTCCGAACGGCCGGGGCGGACTACGTGGTCCCGGTGACCAAGCACCATGACGGGATCTGCCTGTGGGACGCTCCCGGCGACGGGACGCCGACCACCCTCAGCACGGGCCCGCAGCGCGACCTGCTCGAACCGCTCGCCCAGGCGACCCG
>Ga0209487_1002216_pt1 | contig 15924 bp, 14 predicted proteins | sample Poulit2012_FD_187524 | JGI IMG/M metagenome (GOLD analysis project Ga0209487, IMG submission 187524) | Agricultural soil microbial communities from Georgia to study Nitrogen management - Poultry litter 2012 (SPAdes) (version 2) | ecosystem: Environmental > Terrestrial > Soil > Agricultural land...
TGCCGGCAAGAAAGGCCATTGCGGTGCTTCGCAGGGCTTCTTCTACGCTGACTTTGGGCTCCCAGCCTAGCAATTGCCGAGCTGGACTGCTGTCAAGCTGAAGCGAGCCCACTAGGCGCTCGGCCATAGCACGCCGTCCCAACAGAGTGGCACTCAGGGATAGCAGAGTGGCAGGCACTGGCAGCAAACGAGCGGGTTTGCCCAGTGCGGCACTCATGCGCTGCAGCAGCTCAGTCGTGGAGAGGTCTTCCCCATCGCTGACCAGAAAAGTTTGGTTGGCCGCTGCGGGGTGGTGGAGACAAGTCACGATCAAGTCCACCAGATTGTCCAGCGCCACCAGGCTACGCCGATTGTGGATGGCCCCGAGGGGCAGAGGGATGCCACGCTGCAGCCAGCGCATCATGGCTTGAAAGTTGGCCTTGACTCCTGGGCCATACACCAGGGGCGGGCGGATGATCACGACTTCCATGCTGGTATCGTTAGCCAGAGTCCTTAACCCCTGTTCTGCTTCCATCTTGGAAATGCCATAGGGGTCCAGAGGCGCGGGTGGGTCTTCGGCTCGAAAGGGCCTGCCGGGCTCGGTGGCCTCTCCATTGACCTTGATGGAGCTAATAAAAACAAAGCGCTGGATGCCTGCCTGGGCAGCCTGCCGGGCCAGGTTCAGCGTGCCTTCCACATTGACCCAGCGAAACTCAGCCAGGGGATCTGCTGCGGAATCTTCCATGACATGGACCCGGGCGGCGGTATGTACGATTGCCTGATGGCCCGGCAGTGCATTGCTCCAGTCAGTATCGGGGCCAATTTCACCAATAGGTACCAAATCGGACGAGGAGCTTACCCGTTGACGCACTGTCCCTGTGACGGAAAAACCCCCAGCCACTAAATGCTCGAAGAGAGCAGATCCGACGAAGCCATTAGAACCAGTGACTAAAGTGTTGCGCATTTATTAATGCTCATCATGGCGTGCGGGTTAACTCCATTAATTTGAAAGGAATCTTGCTAAGGACAAAAAATATATTAGTGTATATACCATTTTTCCTACATGCCTTAACAATTTCTTTGTTAAGGAGAATGCTGCTTCTAATTCCTGATGTGCTAATTCCACCAGCACGCATTCGAACCAGCGTTCTATTTATTTGAGCGTATTCCAGTCTGTTAATTAGTAGCCAGCGCACAAAGATTTCATAGTCAGAAGAGATCTTGTAAGATAAATCATACATTCCATATTCTTGATACACACTGCGCCTAACAAATGTCGCAGGATGTGGCGGCATCCATCCAAAGCGCAATTTCCATGGTTTAAAATTTCTACTTTCATAACGACGCACTGTCTGAGATATGTCATCTGGATTGACAAGCACAACATTACCAAACGCCAGTCCTATACTACTACTTTTATTAAATAGAACCGCAATGCCAGACAGAACGCTAGAGCCTTCATAAAGATCATCTGAGTTCAGGATGCCAATGATGTCGCCAGTTGCCGATAGAACTCCCTTGTTCATCGCATCATAGATTCCATCATCTGGTTCACTGATAACTTTGCTGATGCTGCTGTATTCCCGAACAATATTCATTGTTTGATCAGTTGAGCCGCCATCTACAATAATGTATTCAACATCATGGTAGTCTTGACTCAATACTGACTCGATGGTGTTTCGGATGGTTTTTTCACTATTGAAACAGACAGTGATAATAGATATTTTCAAGATCGTCCCTAAGCTTTTTTTGATGGCAGCGTATTATAAATCCATTGTTTATAGTAGATGGCTTCTTAGAGTATCGTTGCTTTAGTTTGGGGGTGCAGTAAATAAATTACTACTCTGCATTTGTGTGGCTTTTAAATATTAGATAACAGTAGTTTATTTCTACTTAGTATGGATAAGCTCCAAGAAATATCATAGCCAGTATTCAGCTACCTGCGGAACTTTCCTTGGTTGGCAAGAAACCAGGCATAGGTATTCTGCAAGCCTTCTTTTAAGCTTATTTCAGCGGTCCAGCCTAGGACATTCAAGCGCGATACATCCAGCAGCTTGCGAGGTGCACCATCAGGTTTTGAAGCGTCAAACATGAGCTTGCCTTCATAGCCCACAACCTGGGCTACCGTTTGGGCAAGCTCGCTGATACTACAGTCTACGCCCGTGCCTACATTAATATGCGAAAGCATGGGCTGGGTATGCGCGCGATAGAGCGCTGTATCCAGGTTCATCACATGCACGCAAGCCGCTGCCATATCATCCACATGCAAGAACTCCCGCATTGGTTTGCCGCTGCCCCACACCGTTACCTGCGGCGCGTTCGCAAGCTTTGCTTCATGGAAACGCCGCAAGAGCGCTGGTACTACATGAGAGTTCTCAGGATGGAAATTATCGTTTGGACCATATAGGTTGGTAGGCATTACACTGCGATAATCGCGCCCATGCTGGCGGTGATAGGACTCACAGAGCTTGATGCCTGCGATCTTTGCAATCGCATAAGGCTCATTGGTTGGCTCTAATGACCCCTGCAGCAAAGCTTCCTCTGCCATGGGCTGAGGCGCATGCTTAGGATAAATGCAGGATGAGCCTAGAAAAAGCAGCTGTTGAACATCACTAACATGGGCGGCCTGAATGATGTTGCACTCCATCATCAGATTTTCATAAATAAAATCAGCCGGATAGGTGTTATTAGCATGAATGCCGCCAACTTTTGCCGCCGCCAGATAAACCTGATTGAAGCGATGCTTAGCAAAGAAAGCGTGTACCGCCGCCTGATCCAATAAATCGAGCGCTTCGCGGCCGGCTGTCACGATGTTTGTATAGCCAAGACTCTTAAGATGACGAACGATGGCCGCGCCAACCATGCCGCGATGCCCGGCAACAAAGATGGCTGCATCATGAGCTTTCGACACGCTTAGTACTCCAGGGCCACCGGCACATCATGGCCGTGCTGCTTGAGCAGTGCATGGCGCTTGGCGATCTTGAGATCCTCTTGCACCATCTCAACGCACATTTGCTGCACCGTAATCTCCGGCTCCCAACCCAGCTTGGCTTTTGCTTTACTTGGGTCGCCGAGCAGGCTCTCGACCTCGGCCGGACGGAAATAACGCGGATCCACTTTGACGATCACATCACCCACCTTCACCGCAGGCGCATCGGAGCCTTCAACTGCCTCGACAACGGCTCTTTCATCGACGCCCTTTCCTTCGAACCGCAAAACGACCCCAAGCTCAGCCGCCGACCAACGAATAAAGTCCCGCACCGAATGCTGAACACCGGTGGCAATGACAAAATCATCCGGCTGGTCTTGCTGCAGCATCATCCACTGCATGCGCACATAATCTCTGGCATGCCCCCAGTCGCGCTTGGCATCTAGATTGCCCATATAAAGGCAGGACTCTAGACCTTGCGCGATGTTCGCAAGCCCCCGGGTGATTTTGCGAGTAACAAATGTCTCGCCACGCCGGGGCGACTCGTGGTTAAACAAAATGCCGTTACAGGCATACATCCCATAGGACTCGCGGTAGTTCACCGTGATCCAATACGCATAGAGCTTGGCAACTGCATAAGGCGAGCGAGGATAGAAAGGCGTGGTCTCTTTTTGCGGCACTTCCTGAACCAAACCGAAGAGCTCAGACGAAGAAGCCTGGTAGAACCGAGTTTTCTTCTCCATGCCAAGAAGCCGGATGGCCTCTAACAAGCGCAGCGTTCCCAGGCCGCCGACATCGGCCGTATACTCCGGCGAATCAAAGCTCACCGCAACGTGAGACTGAGCGCCGAGGTTGTAAACCTCGTCCGGCTGCACCTCTTGAATGATGCGTGTGAGATTGGAGCTGTCGGTCAAGTCGCCATAATGGAGAATGAAGTTTCGGTCCGAAACATGTGGATCCTGATATAGATGATCTACTCGCTCCGTATTAAAAGAGGAGGCGCGCCGCTTGATGCCATGAACTTCGTAGCCGCGCTCGATGAGAAATTCGGCGAGGTAGGAGCCATCCTGTCCAGTGACTCCAGTGATAAGTGCTTTCTTCAAATTTTCCTCCTACTTAAAAAGTCTCTAAGAGGTTATTATAACCATACAATCCTAGTTCGCTATTCTGAATATACAGGCAAGATTTCGGAGAGTGGAGATTCGGCCGAACCTGTAAGGAGCTCTACATTTAAACTAGTCAGCCGCTCTCTCAAGACAGGGATCACCGCTTGTTGTCCAAGTCCGTCGACTGCGGTTAAATGCTTCGAACCCATCTCGACTAACGGATTCCTAATCATTTTGACGATGCCTTCAAGATTAGCCAAACAATTAAAATCCGGAAGATCGTAAAAATGTGGCCCTGAAAAATCAACTCCATGCAGGACTATTCGCTCAAAACCTAAGCGATATGCGATACCAATCAATGTAAGCGAAGTTGAAGAATACTGTCTAATATAACCCTGACGGGGATTCAGGACTTTGTCGGCCACGAGGTCAAGAGTGGAATGAGACAAACATCGAACTGGATAATCCTTTAGGAAAAAAGCACCTTCCCCATAGCCGTAAGCCATTGGTTTTACTTCATTCTTACCTTCCCACACATTCTTAAAAACCACACGTCGCTTCCGTAGAAGACCAACTTCCCTTATTAATAAATGCTGCGCTTTTGAAACAGAGGAGAGCCGCTCAGTCTTATTGGAAGCAATTTCCACAAAATGCATATCAGGCTCTGGCCATGCTAAGGCAGAAAAGTTAAAACCAAGAACGAAATCGAAAGCTGGATTTATCTTTTTTAAGCCTGATAGCAAACTCCAGCCAGAGCCCAAAACGTGACACACTGGACCAATCTTTTCTGACTGACATAAGCTACTGATTTGTTCAGCATTAATAATAGACACAGTAGGCGACGCTTGCCGGACCCTGAAGAGCATCCAATCAGTCTTCGCTCGCTCGACAGCCTCAAGAGCATTTTCAATAAATACTTGTGCTTTAGTGGGAAGGCGGCCCAACCCTCTTTTAACAACCTTATTCAAGATGCCCTCGTCTTGCCGCTGATAACGTCTTCACAAACACAACAACCGACCCTACAAATAGATCATTAGATAAACAATTCCAGCTTTAAGCTTAGACTAAGTTACAAGATCTAAATCGCGCAAAGTAAAAACTATAAAAAATTAGCGGGAATACTGCGAAATCTATCAGATTAAAAAACACAACGATATCAAAAAAAGCTCTTGCCATGACCACAATTACCAGGGAGGCTAAAAACCACCTCCCATTTACCAAATGCAACAAAAATCCAGATAAAACCATCACCACAAAAAGCATCACAACGAGACCATGGTAAGCATGCAGCCTTAAGAAGGCATTATGAGGATTGCCTCCATAGTCCGCAATCACGCTGACCTCCCAGAGATCTCGCCCAAAAAAAAGCCCAACAACATCAAGTGATGAAAAATAATCAATGAACATCAAGAATCTTGCAGACTCAAACCCATGCCGGAAGTTTGTACTTTCTACAAAGACCTCGCCAAAACAACCATAAAACAAGCCACTCAACGGTACCAACATTAAGAAGATCAAAAAAAGTCTTCTTGCACCAAAGCGCGCACAGGCAGCCAAGATAGTAATTGCAACCGAAAACACTATCCCAGAACGACCATAAAGCGAAACACTCACAAACAGCAAAACAAAAAGCGGGAATAATGACGGGGCACACCCTCGATACCATTTAGAGAAAAGATAACCCACACCCAGCATTACCAAAATAGCAGACAAAACATTTCGACTACTACCTTCTAAGAGGTGATTAAACTCTCTATGCCCATAACCAAAAAAAACATCAAGTATCGCTATAACCGTAATTGCAAACAGAAATGGCAATTCAAGCAGAACACGGGTCGCCCTGAATTCAAGAGCAGCCCACCCAATCCCAAATGAAGCCAGAAATAAAAACGCTCCAAATAACGACCGCCACCCACTAGACTCGATATTCAACAATGAAGAAGTTAAAAGGGCCACAAAGACAGCTGACGATACAACCAGCGTTGAATAGCTTTTCGATGAGATTGCGACTACAAGAAAAGCACTCATTCCCAAGATTACATAGAGGCTTCTGTATACGAGCTCTCCTGTTAAATAAGCTATCGCAGCGAAGAAAATTGCCATCAACCCGCACATGACTCCTATAGTGCGGGCATTAGTGAAAATCCTTCTTTCCATCAAACTCCTTGGCCTATAATCTTCCAACGAAAGCTCCTGCTTAACCTTTACATAGCCACAGAAGATCTAATCATGAACCTGAATGCCAATTGATCTTTATCCGTTCTCGACACAACCTTCACTAACAAATGCCTCCCATGCTACAGGAGAACCAGCAGCAATATTCTTCGCGAGTTTTCTTCCAGTTAGATCGTTGAGAAACTTTGGCGCTAAGCCATACCCAGGACGTACGCTGCGAATATCCTCGGCCATGATTATGGTGCCAGCTGATAAATCACGCACGAAATACAACGAACGGCGAAATTTAACATTCCCCTGCTCACTTGCTTTCCTGCCGTAGTTTGCTGTGCCAAGGGCTGCCCAGGCTGTTTGGCTATCTTGGCAGAGTGCCGTCAGTTCGTTTGGCTCCAGCGAGAAGCTATCGTCGGGACCACCGCCGGTGCGATCTAGTGTGAAGTGTTTCTCGATGATCGAAGCGCCGAGGGCGACACTGGTGATGGCGGTGGTGTTATCGAGGGTGTGATCGGACAGGCCCGTGACCAGTCCAAAGCGCGCGATCATGTCGGGGATCGTGCGCAGATTATAGTCAGAGGCCGGTGCAGGGTAGCCGCTCACGCAGTGGAGGATGGCGAGCTCTTTGCAGCCGCCGCTGCGAGCGGCGTCGATGGCTTCTTGGATCTCCTCGGCATCGGCCATGCCGGTGGAGATGATCATCGGCTTGCCGGTGGCGGCCACATACTTGATGAGTGGCAGATCAACGGCTTCGAAGGAGGCAATCTTGTAGGCCGGGGCGTTGAGCTCTTCGAGCAGGTCCACGGCGGTGGGATCAAAAGGGGAGCTGAAGATCGTGATGCCAAGCTTGCGCGCGTGCTCAAACAAGGGAGCATGCCACTCCCAAGGCGTGTGCGCTTCCTCGTAGAGTTCGTAAAGTGTTTTGCCATCCCAGAGGCCGCCTTGGATACGGAAGTCATCGGAATCGCAGTTGAGGGTGATGGTGTCTGGGCGGTAGGTTTGCAATTTCACCGCGTTTGCACCAGCCTGCTTCGCTTTCTCGATGAGCAACAGCGCCTTCTCCAGCGAGCCGTTATGGTTGGCCGACATCTCGGCGATGATGTACGGCGGCTGATCCGCAGCAATCCGGCGTCCAGCGATACTGATACTTGGCAAAATAGCCACTGCTACATTCCTTCCTTTCGCGATAACCACTCTTTAGCAAGAATGCCAAAGCAGACTATATTGTGATACTGAAGCCCATCAAAGTGCTGCTCTCTGAGCACCCCTTCGGCCTGAAACCCTAGCCGCTCATGGAAAGCGATAGAGCGTTCGTTATACGCCAGCACTTGGCCGCACACCTTGTGAAAGCCGAGCTCTATAAACCCATGCTCAAGTGCTTCTAAGCCGAGTTGATAGCCTGTGCCCCTAGGCGCTTCAGGCGCCAAATAAAATCCCCAGTCCCCTATAGCGCCTCGAGCGTGCTCTTTGAAACTAATAAATCCGGCTGGGATCTGGGCGAGTTCGAAGATCAACAAATGGCTTTGCGCATCGGCATCGGTGCGCTCAAACCACGCAGCATGCTCTTGGGCGCTGATTTCATGTTGTGTGTACATATAACGCTGCACCTCAGGATGATTCCGCCAGCTCAGCACTGTCTCTAAGTCGCCGCTGGTCATCCTGCGAACTCTGGCACCACCCACTGGTTTATCGGCCATCGGCCTTCCCCATGCAATTGAGCAGACGCTGCGCGCCACGGCCATCACAAAGAGTACTTGCGGCACTGGCTATCGCAGCACGCTTCTTTGACGCCAGCATTGCGCTTACCGCAGGCGCCAACCGATTGGAGACGCCTTGTACATCACCAAGGGACACAGCCGCACCAGCAGAATGGAGGGACTTGGCAACCCCACGCTGATTCTCCGCCAGCACCAGCATTAGCGTTGGCAGCCCCAAACAGCAGCGTTCCCAGGAGGTGCTCCCTGCAGCTCCAATCGCTAAATCACTGTCTGCCATGAGCTGCGCCATATTATCGACATTCACCTTCACCTCTGTCGTCCACGGCAGGGTGGCGGCAAGGTTCTGCACCTGCGCAAGCCAAGGCGCGTGCGGGCCCATCACTACGGTGATGTGGCAATCCTCCGGCAGAGGGCAAGTGCGCAGGGCGGTCAGCACCGCTGCGGTGGCATTGGCTTGATCCACTCCGCCCATGGTGATGAGCAAGCGCTGGAGCTGTGAGGTCTGGCGGCGGCGTAAGCTGTACTCGCGCCACGCGGAAAACTCTGCCCGCAGAAGCGCATACTGGGGGCTGATCAGCAGTTGGCAGTGGTCTGGTACCAGCTGTTCGTAGTCTTGTGCTAGTCGCCCGAGGTTCTGATCGAGAAGCACATCACAATCGTGGACACGGTCAGCTAAGTCATCGATTACCATCAGCTTACGGCAGTGCTCGCGCAGCAGTCGTTCCCAACGGTGGTCAAGTGCATAGTGGTCGACCACCAGCCAGTCCCAGATCTCATCACCGAGCGCGTCCTGTGTCTGCGCAGCATCCTCTTGCCAAGTTACTCCTAGCCAGTTGATGTGATCCGATTGCTCCGCAGCTGTAGAGCTCCACCGTCTATCTGGTGCCGGCAGTTCACGCACTTGATATCCGCGACGCTCCACCATCGAGACTAAGCAGCCTTCATGCAGACGGGACACGAAGTAGACTCGTGCTCCTCTTTTACGTAGCGCATCTGCAAGGGTTAGGCAGCGCATAACGTGTCCGCTCCCCATCTGCAAGGAAGCGTCCACACGAAAAGCGACAAGCAGTGGCGCCTCGCCAGTGGTCTGATCGATCACCAAGCTGTCCAACCCCCATCCACCATCAGATTGCTACCATTGACAAAGGAGGCTGCCGGTGACAATAGGAACACCACCGGTCCGGCAACTTCTTCTGGCTGACCGACCCGTCCCATCGGCACCTTTTCTTCCAGACGACGGAGGAAGCTAGGTGCGTCGGTGCGCACTTCGGGTCGGGGAAACGGTCCTGGCGACACACTGTTGATGCGAACACCGGAGATCCCGAGCTGACAGGCTAAATAACGGGTCATCTGGATCATGCCCGCTTTGGTAGCTCCATAATGTACTGGGTTGACATGATCCGGAGCGTCATAGATACCTGCATCAGGACTAACCGTTCCATACATCGACGCGATATTGACGACCGATGAGCCGCCGGTTTGCTGTTTTGCCGACTGCTTAAGAAGATCCAGCAACAGCTGCAATAGATGTAGCGGCCCCGCCAAGTTCTGCTCACAGGCCGCCGCGAAGTCAGCTGGCGAGATCATTTCGAAACTGCCGACACGCCCGCCATAGGCATTATTAACAATGCCGTCCAGGCGTCCCAGCTTAGTCCGTATCCAATCGGCGGCTTCGACACGGGAGCTGCTATTAGCGATATCTAATTCCAAGGAATGGACGTGACCACCGGACCTCTCAAGATCCTTGGCTAGACTTCTTAGCGTCTCAGGCGTCCTTCCTGCCAAAACGATCTCCGCCCCTGCAGCCACCAATGCCACGGCGACTGCTTGCCCTAGGTAGCCCGCTGCGCCGGTCAAAAGTACAATCCGCCCATCCAGCCTGAAATTACTCATCTCGTCCTTACCATTTGCTCGGATTTAGTAGGCGTTCCGATGCCCCATCGAGGGTCTCGTCCACGACCACGATCTCATCAGCATAAAGCGGTCGATTGCATGACATGCGCAGAGTCTCGATCAACTGCGCCGATGTCTCGACTCCCAGCACAGCGGCATCCACCCAGGGTTGCGCTAGTACGTATGCCAAACAGAGATCAGCTTTGCTCTCTCGGCCGAGCTCAGAGACAAGCCGGTCGAGTCTATACACCCACTGCTGTGCGTGTCGTTCCCACACCGGCCAATAATTACCGCTGTGCAATAATAGCCCCTGCAGGAAGACGCTCCTAACGTGGATTCGGACGTCAGCACGCCGAGCGACCGATTCTTTGAATTCCCGCGAGCGCCAACGGTGGTCAAGCAGATTGAAGGGTAGCTGTATATGTGTGACACCCGGATCATCAAGCGCCAACAGAGCCTCTGTCGGCGTATAGACAGACGCACCGAGTTCGCTGATGACGCCCTCCGACTTCAGCTCGTTTAGCCGTTGCCATATAACGCCGCCGTAGGCGGTACGATGCGTCCAGCGGTGCAAGAGAACAACATCCAGTCTGTCGCGTCGCAAGGCGTGAAGTGAGCGAAATACGCTTGCATCCACCGCAGCATTAACAAATTCTGATGAACTCTTGGCTGAAAGCTCATCGAGGGGGCTGAGTTTGGTGACGATGCGCACCCCATCCTCCGCCGCTGGTAATGCTTTGCCTATTCTAGTTTCAGCCAAACCATACGCGGCCGCTGTATCAATCCAAGACACTCCGTGCTTGATGGCTTCGCGTAATAATTCCACCGAGGCTTGTTCTTCCGGAATTCCAATACTATTGGTAACACCGTAAGTCATCCCAAGCTGGGCTGTTCCTAGGCAGATTCGGCTTTCTATGCCCTGCGGGCTGAGTCGGTAAGGCGCCCGGAACACTGGTGAAAACGGCATGCCCTTCAAAGTATCCACAAGCAAGCGCCAATCAATGGATACGGGATCCCCACCTATCGCCTGAAATAAAGCTATCGCGTGATGGTAATCATCGGCTGTATCGATTGTGCAGCGCAGGCGTTCAAGCCCACCTTCACCCAGAACGCTACAACCATCGAAGATCGCGCAGGACAGGTGCTTACGAATCCACGATGTCACATGCTCTCGGTCATGGGCATTCGCCGCTCCATATTCAGCCGCGCGCAGTGCCGCCACTGTGAAAACTTCTGCGCTGAGCCCGTAAGGAAGCCCATCAATGGGGGAAGCCGTGCCAAGATACTGGACAGTACTTGTTTTCCACGACTGCAGCAGCAACCTTACAAAAGCGGCATCAGGCACAGGGTTATCGGCGGTGAGCCGCACAATGAGGTCACCATCAGCAAGGTCTTTAGCGCACTCCACAAACCGCATCAGAACATCATCTAGAGGTCCTCGATGTACCGCCAGCCCATACTCGCGGGCCATTTCACAGAGCAGGTCGTCACTTGGATGCGTAGACGTCGCGAGAACTACCTCAAGACCATCGCGCGCTAGCCGTTTGGCGCACAATACTGCTAGCGGTAATCCCGCTAGCGGGAGCAACACCTTTGCGGGCAAACGTGATGAACTAGTGCGAGCCTGCAGAATGAGTCGAATGCGCATTTTCGCGTTTATCTCAATGTCTCGCGGAGGCTCTCCACTATGAACGTCTGATTCTCGCTACTCAGGCCGGGATATAGCGGTAAACTGATAGCCTCTGCATAGTAGATCTCTGCCTGTGGAAAGATATTGGGACCGAAGCCAAGCTTTCGATAGTAAGGCTGCATATGGACCGGAATATAGTGCAGATTCACTCCGATACCGCGCTCCCGCAGCGCTTCAAACACTTCGCGGTGCGATAACCCAAGCTGGGCCAACTGCAAGCGGATTACGTACAGATGCCAGGCTGAGGCGCCATCGGGGTGCTGCCAAGGCGTGGTAAGGGGGAGATCAGCCAGTAGCTGATCGTAGCGTTTGGCGAGCTCCCGGCGGCGAGCGATGTACGCATCCAGCCGCTCCAGCTGGCTGAGCCCAAGCGCGGCCTGTAGCTCCGTCAGCCGGTAGTTGAAGCCCAGCTTGAGCTGTTGGTAATACCACGAGCCATCCGGGGTTTGTGTCATTTGCGCAGGATCGCGCGTAATCCCATGACTGCGTAGGTTCTCCATACGGCCCGCCAGCGCGGAGTCGTTGGTCAGCGCCATGCCCCCCTCCCCGCTGGTGATGATCTTCACCGGATGGAAGCTGAACACGGTGATGTCGCTGTAGCGGCCATTGCCGATCGGTTCGCCCAGATAGCGCCCACCGATGGCATGCGAGGCATCCTCGATAATTTTAAAGCCAAACCGCTGGCTCAGGGCATGGATAGCCTGCATGTCGCAAGGCTGCCCACACAGATGCACTGGCACCACCACTTTCGGCAACTTCCCTGCCCGCTCGGCTTCAAGCAGTTTGGCTTCCAGCGCCTTCGGGCAGAGGTTGTAAGTGTGGGGGTCGATGTCAACGAAATCGATCTCTGCGCCGCAATAGCGCCCGCAATTGGCGGAGGCGACAAAGGTGATGGGAGTCGTCCACAGCCAATCGCCCGGGCCGAGCTCCAACGCGAGACAAGCCAGATGCAGCGCAGAGGTCGCACTGTTGACTGCCACCGCATGCTGAGCGCCGCAGTAGTTGGCAACGGCTGCTTCAAAACGCGGTACTACTGGACCCTGCGTGAGAAAGTCCGATTGCAGCACTTCAATTACGGCCGCGATATCGGCGTCCGTGACCTCCTGACGTCCGTAGGGAATCATGCCACGCCTGCTAGTTGGTTAAATTCGATGATCTCGTCGATAGTGAGAAACTGCGGATTCGTCCCCGAATTGTACTCAAAACCTTGTTCGACGGGACGGCCCTTCTCGCCCAGTTCGTTCACGGTGAAATCATTACTACGACTGAAGAACTGGATGGTGGGTCGAAGCACATAGTGGTCGTCGAACTCAAGCGTTAAGTGCGAGTCGTCAGAGGGACACATGATCTCATGCAGTTTTTCACCAGGCCGAATACCGATCACGTGCTGATCCAGCTCGGGTGCCATCGCTTTCGCCAGATCGGTAATTCGTACCGAAGGTATTTTAGGAACGAAAATCTCTCCACCGTGCATGCGTTTGAAGTTTTTGAGTACGAAGTCCACGCCTTGTTGCAGCGTGATCCAAAAGCGGGTCATGCGTGCATCGGTGATGGGCAAGCTGCTCGCCCCCTCGGCGATCAACTTTTGAAAAAACGGCACGACGGAGCCACGTGAACCCACTACATTACCGTAGCGGACCACACTGAACTGAGTGCTACGCCCACCGGCCATGTTATTGGCGGCAACGAAAAGTTTGTCAGACGCGAGCTTGGTTGCGCCATAAAGGTTGATCGGGTTTGCGGCCTTGTCGGTGGAGAGTGCGATGACCTTCTCGACATCATTTTCCAGCGCTGCTGCGATAACGTTTTCGGCCCCATGGACGTTGGTTTTAACGCACTCCATTGGGTTGTATTCTGCGGCCGGAACTTGCTTCAAGGCTGCTGCATGAATGACGAAATCCACGCCGCGCATGGCCTGCAACATCCGGTCTCGATCACGCACATCGCCGATAAAGTAACGCATGCAGGGAGCACTGAACTCTTGCTGCATTTCGAACTGCTTTAGCTCATCGCGAGATAGAATGATCAGGCGTCGTGGCTGGTAGCGCTCGAGTAGGGTTTGCACATATTTTTTCCCAAATGAGCCTGTTCCACCAGTAATTAATATGGATTTGTTGTTGAACATCGTAAGAGCCTTTCAAAGTGCATAGGGGGCATGATTTAAATAGCGGTTTTATAAAGCAAGCGCTTTTTAATTGATGATAGATATACTGTCTTAAGAGCCAAAATCACAGCAAAAGCTAGACAGAGAGCTTGAGGCACGGCAAGTGTAAAAGAAACCGTAGACAAGCCCCAGGCTGTGAACATGAAGACTGCTAAACCAAGCAGGTGACTACCAATGATGCCCCTGTCATTCCCTGTGGCATAAAGCCCGTAGTGAGGAATCATGCCGAGTGCGTATAGCACAATTGCGAGCAAGATCCAGTAAAACATTGGTAGGTGCTCGAGGTAGAAACGTTTATCAAACACCCCAAGCAAGACCGGCAACGCTATGCTAGCCATCAGCGTCAAAGCCAGTGTTACGATGATTGTCTGGAGGGCCAGGCGCCTAAAGCTCGCTTTGAACCTGGTGCTCTCACCCTGACGAAATGCTGAAATCATCTCAGGGTAAAGAAAAACAAATATACCTGCGTCTAGAAATGTAATGATTGCCGAGGCGACCCCAACAAAAAGCGTGTAGGCACCGAGTATATCCAGACTTGTGATATGCTCCATCCAATAACGATCAAAAGTGAAAATTCCACGTAGCGCAATTGTGCCCAACAGAAGAGGGAGGGCGACCTTCATGCCCTGGTGCAACCAGCGCCAATCGACAGGTTCTTTGAGACAGGCCCGCTCCAGTTTTGATAGGCGCAGCAAGCCGAGGAAAACTGCAAATACTGCGCTTAGCAGCCATGCAAGCAAAATCGTCTCCAGATTTCTGAGGCTGGGAGCCACCCATAGAAGTGGGGTGAGCAATAAAGCCCAGAATCCGCTGCGGAAAAAAAGCACAATGCTGGCTTGTAAAGGCTCTGACATGGCGACTAGCACCCGGTTAAGCTCGGCGCCAAGATGCTCAGCAACTAGTAGTGCAAAAAAATAAATCGCAAACTTCCAGGGCAACCAGCCAAAGAAAAAAACTAGGCTTAGAGCAGGAAGTACCAGTGTATAAGCGATCAGAAAATAGATTGCTTGGTCCCGTAATAGCTTGGCCCACTGCTTATCAGGGGCTCCTAGGAGCTCTCGTGTGCTGTAAGTATAAAAATCAAAGCCGACGAAATAGATCGCATAAGTGATCGAAACTGTTAGTAAGCCATATATTCCTAGTTCATTGGGCTCTAGGAATATTGCTAAAAAAAAGATGAGAGCGAACTTGCTGAAGAGAGTAACGCTTCTTAAGAAAAGATTTGTTGCTTGAGCTGCTTTATTAGAGTGCAATTCTATTAGCCTAAAATAAATATTTGAGTTAACGGGCTATGGCTTTGCCTTCTTGCAATCTTTCTAATTAGATGAGCGCTCTCTATAAAAAAGAAATCACAATCCAGAGTTTGAGCTAAATATGAGCAGTTTAATTAATGCACAGGGGCTGTGTTGAGCTTTCAATTAAAGTTTGCTGGTGCTAGATCAATAAACTTAGCGCTTGATTTATTCCTCAACAGGTATCAACCACTCTTTGACTGGTAATTATTTCTTTTTCTTTCCATCTGCTCATCGTTCCGGCCGAGACGGAATTCACTGGGTATCTACATTCACATCGAACATCTTGTCCAAAATTCTGGCCTAATGACATGAGCTAATTTGCCAGTGCAGGCCACGCCTGCAACAGGCGTGGCGGATGAGTTGGTGTATCGGAGTCAATCCGTTGAAGCCGGCACCGCCGGTGACAAGCAATCGCATGGGATCTCATGAGCCTTCAGGATGAACTACCCGGCGGGGCCGGAATGGCGAGCCGGACCACAGGGCCAGCGGGCTGAAAGTATACGCCAGTCAAGATCGGTGGGCTACGGCCTCTGTGCTGACTTTGTCGGACCCTTGTCTGACATGGGTCAAGAAGGAGCGGGGCAGCGGGGTTCGTGCTCTGGTCTGGGCTGGTCTATGATTGTCGGGTTTGGTCGCCGAAAGGACGGCTGTCCAGGGTGTCGAGAGCTGGGCTGGCTTGGCGGTGGCCACTGGGCATGGGGGTTTTGAGGGGAAATCATGGAGCAGCTTCGTTTTGCGCCCCGCGCGGCCAGCGATGAAATTGACTTGTTTGATCTGTTCCAGATGGTCTGGGAGCAGAGGGTTGCCCTGCTGGGCACCATGGCGGTGGTGATCGCGCTGGCTGTGGGCTATGCCTTTTTGGCTACTCCTCATTATCAGGTTCAGGGAGTGATCAAGCCCGCTCACATCAGGGATTTGGATGCCATCAATCAATCCGGCCTGTATTCGCTGTCGCCGGAGGGCGCGTTGCGGAGGGTGGGT
>Ga0209487_1002217_pt1 | contig 15922 bp, 12 predicted proteins | sample Poulit2012_FD_187524 | JGI IMG/M metagenome (GOLD analysis project Ga0209487, IMG submission 187524) | Agricultural soil microbial communities from Georgia to study Nitrogen management - Poultry litter 2012 (SPAdes) (version 2) | ecosystem: Environmental > Terrestrial > Soil > Agricultural land...
CTGTGAGCGCGAAGGACTTCACCGAGGAGGAACTGCAGGCACTGCTGAAGCCGGCCGCGGTGACGTTCTGAGCGGAGGCCTCCGTAGCTCTGAGCGCGGGACGACACACCGCGAGCCGATGGCAGTTCCCACCCGATGCGCCGGTATCCCGCACCTAGACTCGGGACCCGCTCACCTGCGCGAGGCGACACGCACCTACGCTGAGAACCCGCCCACCTGCGCTCAGCGACACGCACCTACGCTGAGGGCAGTTGCGTGGTCGGTGAGTCATCGCCCCGGTCGGGATCGGCACGGCCGTAGTCCGGTTCGAGCAGGTCGGGCGGGGCGAACTCCGCGGTCGCCGATTGGTCGGGCAGGACGGCCCGGCCAGAATTCTGGCCAGCGTCCTCATCGGCGCGGTGCTCGCGCTCGGGTGGGTCCGCATCGGCGCTCGCGCCGGCCGCAACCGGGTGCGTGCCGGGGTGATAACGGGGGCCAGGATGCTCGAAAGTAGCGCCCGGGTGCGCCCCGTCGGAACTTGCGCTCGGGTGTGCTCCGTCGGAATCCGCGCCTGGGTAAGCCTCGCTGACACCATCTGCGGTGCCCGCGGTCCATTCCCGATCGTCCCCGCCGGGCTGCTCCTCCTCAGCCAGATACGAGGGGTACATCGGCACCGGGCCAGTGGTCCAGTCGCCGGTCGTGGTCGGACTGTGGGCGATCGGCGCGGCGTCGGCGACCGCGGCTTCCAGGTCCTGCAACATCTGGATCGCGTCATCGATCACGCTGTTGTCCCGGGTGCGCACCCCGTGCATCAACCAGCGGGGGAGGGCCAGTTCACTGGCGAGCAGTGTGCGAGCGGGAAGGAAATCGTCTACCCGTCCCGGCCGGCGTTCGGTGTACTCCGCCAGGATGATGTCGCCGGCATCCGGCGGCGCCGCGGCCAGTAGCCAGGACATGTCATCGGCCGGATCGGCGACTCTGGCCTCGGCCCAATCCGATACCGCGCACACTTCGTCGTCGGCGACTAGCAAGTGTTCACCGGCAAGATCGCCGTGCACGGCAGTGGCGTTGAACCGCCACAGGCGCACATCCTCCAGTGCTTCCTCCCAGCGGCGCAGCAGCGGCGCGGGCACATGACCGGTACGAGCCGCCTCGTCGAGTTCGGCGAGGCGTCGGCGGCGGTAGGACTCGGCGTCATACACCGGTAGGCCGGCGTCGGCGACCAGGGCCGTGTCCAGATCATGGATGTGTGCGACCGCCCGGCCCACGCGCCGTGCCAGGTGTTCACTCATTGTTTCCACGTTCAACGGTGCGCCGCGCAATTCGCGGTACGTCAACGCTCGTCCGCCTTCGGGCAATGCGGCGAAACCGGCCGGGCGCGGCACCTCGAAAGGCAGCAGTTCGTCATCCACCGCGCCGGCAAGCGCCTGAAGGAGGTCGACCTCGGCCTCCAAGGCGGCTCCGGCCACGGTGCTGCGGGGTGCACGGACCGTCCATCGCCGCCCAGTGGAGTCCAGCAATGAGGCCACGTCGAAATCTGCGTTCGGGTGCCGCGCCGGTCGGGCTGCCACCACATCCAAGCCCGGGATCGCGACCGTGGCCAGCGCTGCCAAAGCCAGCGGTGAGCGTGTTGAGGTGGACACGCTCCCAAGGTATGCCCACAGCGGTTGTGCGGCAGGGTGCCGGCCGCGGTGTGTCCCCGCTCGGGGCTGGCGGGCGCCCGCGGCGGTGCGTTCCCACGGTCCGGTCTACCGTGGACTGGTGCGCTCAGATGACCTGCCCCTATCCCGATCGACCGTGGACCGTGATGGCCACCGCCGCGTTGATGAGAACCTCCTCGCGACGCTGCTTCAGCGGCACACCACCCGGATCCTCCACCTCATCGGCGGTGACGTGCTCACCGCAGGGGATTCGCTGGTCCTCACCGCGCCGGCCGGACCGCCCGACGGAACCACCGCCGCCTCCACGGAACACGTACCGGCCGCCTACCGGCCGGTTCCGACCACCCCGGTCACCCCTGAGGATCTGGTGATCTACCTGGGTCGCGACGAGGATTATGCCTACATCGCGCAGATCCATCACGAGTCAACGGGCGTGGCCGATTGGTCCGATGAGGTCTCCCGGCAGATCGATGATCCGCAGGGCACACCGGCCAACCGCCGCTCCCACCTACGTGACGTGGGATGGCACCTGTCACCCCGGGACGCGGGTCTGGCGACGCAGGCCGTAGCAATCGCGAACTGGCACAGCACCCACCGGCATTGCCCCCGTTGCGGCGCGGCCACTGAGGTGATCGAAGCCGGATGGGTGCGCCGGTGCCCGGTCGATGGCTCCCATCACTTCCCGCGCACCGACCCCGCGGTGATCATGGCGATCACCGACGACGATGACCGGTTGCTTCTCGCCCGCGCCGCAACCTGGCCGCAGCGGCGCTACTCCGTGCCCGCCGGGTTCGTCGAACCGGGGGAGTCCCTGGAGAACGCGGTGCGGCGCGAAGTGGAGGAGGAGACCGCCGTGCAGGTGGGGGAGGTGACCTACCAGGCCTCCCAGCCGTGGCCGTTCCCCGCCTCCCTGATGGTCGGGTGCACCGGTGTGGCGCGAACTACCGAGGTAGAGCCCGACGGAGTGGAGGTCACTGCGGCGATGTTCCTCACCCGTGAAGAACTCACTCGGGCAGTGACCAGTGGGGACATGGTGCTGCCCCGCGCCACCTCTATCGCCCACCACCTGATCGCCAAGTGGTACGGCGGGCCGCTACCGGAGCCGCCCGAGTTCGATCGGTGATCTGACCGGGCCGACGGGGTCCGACCGTAGCCAGGAAGGAGTGTTCGCCGGTCGAATCGGCAGCGCGGGACGAGCATATTGCGGTGGCCTGCTACAAGCGGTGATGGGACCATCGCTCCATGGCGAACCGCAGCGCGGACTCGCGTAGAGGTGCCAGCGCGGCCAAGGAACCCGTCATCCAGGTTCGTCCCGCCACGTCCCTGGAGGACCTTGCCATCATGCTCGGGCCGAAAAGGCCTGACGCGACCGTCTGCTGGTGCCTGAGCTATCGGGGCCTCACCAAGGAGCAGCGGGACTTGCGCGGGCCCGAGCGCAGCGCCCTGGCGCGGGAGATCTACTCGACCGATCCGCCACCGGGCGTCCTCGCCTACCGCGGCAGGGATGTGGTGGGCTGGGCGGCGGTGCAGCCGCGCACGAACACGACATTCTCGCGGAGCCGCACCATTCCGTGGCTGGACGACCTTCCGGTGTGGTCCTTGTGGTGCCTGCGGGTCCGGCCCGGGTACCGGCGCCAGGGGATCACCCGCGACCTGATCGCCGGCGCGGTCGGGTTCGCCCGTGACCACGGCGCACCGGCGGTGGAGGCCTATCCGGTGGATAACCGTGGGGAGAAGGTCGACCTCACCATGGCCTACGTCGGGGTTCGGCAGACCTTCGAGCGTGCCGGTTTCATCAAAGCCGCCGACACCACCTCGGTGCTCAGTGGCTTCCCGCGGGTGCTGATGCGCTACAACCTGCCCTGAGCCACGTCACCCAGCAACTCGGTCGACATTGAGCCGAGCGCCGTCAGCACTCGTTGGTCCTCCCGGCGCACCACTCCCGCACCCGCGGGCCTCCCGCCGCCGCAGCAGGGAGTTCAACGCGCGCGTCCAGTCAGGACGCGATCCGCTCCTTGACCTCTGCCAGGGAGGGGTTGGTGGCCGTCGAGCCGTCCGGGAACAGCAGCGTGGGTACTGTCTGATTGCCGTCGTTGGCCTTCTGCACGAATGCTGCCGCCTCCTCATCGGTCTCGATGTTGACCTCGGTGTAGGGCACGCCCTCGCGGTCCATCTGGGACTTCAGGCGACGGCAGTAACCGCACCAGGTGGTGCTGAACATCGTGACGCTGCCGGCTTCCGGTGGTGTCGTGGTGCTCACAGATAGCGCTCCAAACCTCGTCAGTAATGCGACTAGTTCCAGTACGACTATCGGTTTCGGACCGACAATCGCTTCAAGTACACCGTCAGGCTACCCGGGGACGATCGACCATCGACGTGGGCTTGGGCACCTCGCCGACGGCGGACCGACGCCGGAGTATTCACCTGGGCGCTCACCCGATCCGGTGACGGGGTGCCGATATCCGCGCCGAACCGGCCACTGCGCGCCGGCGGGCACCGCTGCAACTCACCCGCACTCGTCCCTGCCGTGCCGCCGTCGTTCGCACCCAGGTTGACCCGGGCTATCCGCAGCGAGGCCTATCCACAGCGGGGCCCGCCGTGTGGGCGCCGCCTGGGACAATCGCTTGTGATGAGCACCCACACCAATGTCGAGTCCCTCCTGGAGGCCCTCGATCCCGATCAGCGCGAGGTTGCCGAGAACCTGACCGGTCCTGTTTGCGTGCTGGCGGGTGCGGGCACAGGCAAGACGCGGGCCGTGACCTACCGCATCGCCCACGGCGTTTTGACCAACACCTACAACCCCACCGCGGTGCTTGCCGTGACGTTCACCGCCCGCGCCGCGGGAGAGATGCGCTCACGGCTTCGTGACCTGGGTGTGGCCGGGGTGCAAGCGCGCACCTTCCACGCCGCCGCGCTTCGGCAGTTGTCCTATTTCTGGCCGCAGGCTATCGGCGGGTCCGTCCCGCGTATCGCCGAGCACAAGGCCTCGCTGATCGGCGAGGCTGCTGGCAGGCTCGGCCTCGAGGTGGACCGCTTGGCGATCCGGGATCTGGCGGGTGAAGTGGAGTGGGCCAAGGTCACCATGGTCACCCCCGAGGATTACCCGCGGACCGCGGCCACCCAGGGACGCACCGACGTCGCCGGTCAAGACCCGACCACCGTGGCCCGGCTCCTCAGCATCTACGAACAGGTCAAGACCGAACGGGGCGTGATCGACTTCGAGGACGTCCTGCTGCTGACCGTGGGGATCCTGGCCGAACAACCGGAGGTCGCCGCGACGGTGCGCCGGCAGTACCGCCACTTCATCGTCGATGAGTACCAGGACGTCTCACCACTACAGCAGCGTCTGCTGGACCTTTGGGTGGGGGAGCGCACCGAATTGTGCGTCGTCGGGGATGTGTCCCAGACGATCTACTCCTTCACCGGTGCAACCCCGAAGTACCTGACCGACTTCGCCCGCCGCTATCCCGGCGCGAAGGTCATCACTCTCAACCGCGACTACCGCTCCACTCCGCAGGTGGTTTCCCTGGCCAACAACGTGCTGGCTCGGGCGGGCAAGGCCAGGTCCAGCGCCGCCGTCGAACTCGTCGCCCAGCGCCCGAGTGGTCCGGCGGTGCGATTCGAGGCGTACGCCGACGACGACGCCGAGGCAAGTGGCGTAGCGGCGCGGATCGCAGCGCTCGTCCAACGCGGTGTGAAGGCCAGTGAGATCGCGATCCTGTATCGCACCAACGCGCAGGCTCCGGCATACGAGCAGGCCCTGAGCCAGGCGGGTATCGGTTACCTGGTCCAGGGCGGGGAACGGTTCTTCGCCCGCGCGGAGGTGCGTGAGGCGATCGTGTTGCTGCGCGGGGCCGCGCGGGCTCCCGGTGATGCAGCGATGCCCGAATTGGTGCGCGATGTCCTCACCAGTGCGGGATGGAGCCCGCAGCCGCCGTCGGTACGGGGTGCGGTGCGGGAGAAGTGGGAATCGCTGAATTCTCTGGTGACATTGGCAGACGACTTGGCACGCACCAGAGGGGCCGATATGGCCGGGTACATCGCCGAACTCGCCGAGCGGGCCGCCGCCCAGCATGCCCCGACAGTGGAGGGGGTTACGTTGGCCTCCCTGCACGCCGCCAAGGGGCTGGAGTGGGACGCGGTGTTCCTGGTCGGTATGTCCGAGGGGCTGATGCCGATCTCCCTGGCCGAGGGGCAAGAGGCGATCAACGAGGAGCGGCGGCTGTTGTACGTGGGGATCACCCGGGCCCGGGAGCATCTGCAACTGTCCTTTGCCCGCGCCCGCACCGCCGGCGGGCGAGCGGGGAGAAAACCATCCCGGTTCCTGGACGGGATCTGGCCGGCGGTCGACGGTCCTGAACCCGCGCGTGCCAAGCACCGGCGGTCGCGCGCGGGGCGACGCCAGGACGTGGCCGAGCAGGTGGCTGCCGCTGAGGCGGATCCGGAACTCTTCGAACGGTTGCGCCAGTGGCGCGCCCAGGTAGCCACCGAGACCGATAAGCCGGCGTTCACGATCCTGCACGATTCGACGCTGGTGGCGATCGCGGCTGCCCAACCGAAGGACCTGCGGCAACTGGCGCTCCTACGGGGGATCGGCCCGACGAAACTCGAGGCCTACGGCCCCAGCGTGCTGGCACTCATCCGTGGGGAACAACCTCCTGCGGCCTGATTCGACCCGCACCTGATTCGACCCGCGCCTGATTCGCCCCGGCCCTGGTTCGCCGCACCCTGGTTCGCCGCGCGCTGATTCGCCCGCGGCCTGATTAACCAGGCGCGACGACCATGCGATTCCGCCGCACCGTTTGCGGTCACGAGCGGAAGGACAGATGTCACGCCACGGTGAGGACATCGACAAGTACCGTTCCGCGTTTGGGTTACCTAGCCTTCGGAGTATCCGGATTTCCACATCGAGAGCGGCGGCGAAAATGACAGGTGTAAGAAAGTTTGGAAAAAGAGTTGGCCTCCTCGCGGAACCGCTCTACTGTGGAACCCGTTCCTGACCGACCGAACCGTGCCTAGCCAGCAATCAGCGGTTCCTGACGCTCGAAGGAGGTGAGCACCGATGAAGACCACAATGTTGATCGCCAGTCACGGCGATATCCGGTACGGGAAAGCGATCCCGTCCACGCGCCTACGCGGCACCCAGAATATCGGTGCCGCCTATCGCGTCACCGGCACCGATATCGCCGCCCTGGATCTTGATATGAACCGGGCCTCCGGCTTTCGTCCCTTCGGCGCCCCCGCCAACGGCTCTGCGGTTCTGAGTTAGTCCACGTGGATTAGCATCCGGCCGCGGGGTCCCACAGGGTCCGCGGCCATTTTTGTCTCCGTAAACGGAGCGGTCGAGCGGCCCGGCATACCACCCCCAAATGCCTCAGGAGCATCCCGTGCAGTACACCTCGATTCTCGACCACACGTCAGGATCGTCAGTCAGTTGGCCGCTGGACCCACTTCCATTACCGGTCGACACCGACATCGCCCTCCCGTGCCAGGACCTGGACACTGCCGACCTGTGGTTCGCCGAGCGCACCGCAGAGGTTGAGCAGGCCAAAGCACTATGCGGTTCATGCCCGATCAAACAGGAATGCCTGGATGGTGCGGTCGCGCGGCGTGAGCCTTGGGGTGTATGGGGCGGTGAAGTCTTCGTGGACGGAGTCATTGTGGCCCGGAAGCGGGGACGGGGCAGGCCGCGTAAGGATGATGCATCCGCGCCGGCCCGCCATCGGCCAACTCCAGCGGCCTGAACCGGGGGACCCCACACCTAGGGGATCAAGCGCGCTGGATCGGGGCCTCGCCCAGGCGGCGCTATTGCCCGCAACCGGTGGCTGCATCCGGCTGATGAATCCGCCAACGCGCGTGGGTGCCGCACCCGAGGAATGACTCGGATGAGACCCACGCGCGGCGCCCCAAGGCGCTTTCCAAGCGCTGAACCGCCGTGTCTAGGCGGTGGGGCGATCGCGCCCCTCCTGTCCGCACCCCGTCGTGCGCGCGGAAGGTGCCCACATCCAAGACCCAGACTTCATTTCACACCGCCATGAGGAGCACCCATGACCGCCGGTCAGTTGTACCCATTACCCCGCCGGCTCGCGCTGTCTACCGGCCTCACACTCGTCCGATGGGCGCACCGGTCGACACCGTTGCGCCACCGGGACCGTGCTGCCCTGTCATCGGCAGCCGAACGTACCCGTGCGATGCTCAGGTACCGCACGGCCCGTGAGGTCGCAGCCCAGCAGGACCTGGAGCTGCGACGGCTCTTGAACCAGCCACGGCAACTGTGACCAGTACACCCACACCCGAGCGCGGACAGCCAGAACTGCGTACGGGGCGTCATCGGCCCGGGCGACATGCATGTCGCCCGGGCCGCCGCGTTTCCGCGGCTTCGCCCGGCACTTCGCCTTTTGCCCGGCACTACGACTTTGCCCGGAACGTCGCCCTTTCCGCGGCACTTCGACTCAATCGTCTTCGGCCCGGGGGCGGTGAAGGCGCTCGGCCCCTAAGAGTGGCGCCAACGAACATTTGAGCCATAACACGACGACGGTGACCTGCCGGTGCTGAATCGTCGTACGTCGTCGTCAACTTGCTTCGGCACTCAGCGCGACCGGCGTGCAGCCACACTGCGGGTGTGGCTCCCAAACCCGTCGCACCGGAACCGCGCCCCAGGCGGTGATGTGGAGGGAACTGCCGTCCGTCTCGACCCCTCGACCGTCGATCAGCGCCAGGATCTGGTGCGCGGTGAGCGCGGCACCCAGCCAGGCCAGCGAGGTTTCCGGTGCCGGAGCGTCCTTCGTCGCGGCCTGTGCGGCCACTGCCGGCCACCGAGGGTCCTCCTCGCACCGATGCAGATCCAGGCAGCGTAGGCACGGCCCGATTCCAGGTCGTACCAAGGGGCCGATCATCACATCCAGGTCCCGCACCACGACCGGCAAGTGGCACACGTCATGACGGACCAGGTCGCGGTAGGCGACGGGGTCGGCGACACCGGACTGCAGCAACACCACCACATCGGCGTGCTTGGTTACTCGGGGCACGACCCGCGCCTTGGGCTGCACTGAGCGCAGCACGGAGAGGGCGGCGTCTTGGCGGGGCTTGCCGATATCGCTGGATCGGTACAGGCCTGCGCCCACATCCGTGCGCCGCACCCGTGTGCCATCGGTGATGCCCAGCATGCCCACACCTGCATCCACGAGCGCGCACCCCAGGCGCAGCGCGAGGGCATTCAACCCGCGGATGCCCACCGTCGCCTCCGCTCGATCAGCAGCACGCTCGTGTCCAGCCAGTCCGGCCCGGTACCAGTAGGCCTCATCGGGGTCGGTCTGCAGCGTGGGATGCAACGCTGGTGGCTCCCCGTCCAACACATAGCCTCGTTGGCGTAGCCGGCCCAGCAGCGCGTCGACGGCCCGCTCCGCCAGGCCCAGCTCGCGCCCGTGCAGGCGCACCTCGGCGACGTCGAAGCAGTGCGGCAGTCGATCCAACAGCCGTTGCTCAGCGGGGCTCAACCCGTTCAGCACCATGCCGCTACGTGGATCCAAGCCGATCTGCGTTTCGCCTGGACCGCGCCAGTACACCTGGAATCCCGGTCGTATCCACATTGCGGCTCCCTCCTGCGTCGGTTTCAGGAGGCTCGCATATCGGAAGCGATCAGCGGGCGCCGGCTACCGGATCTGTGGATGGATCCTGTGGATAGACAGTTGGGTGCGGATCCTGGGGCAGCCCTCAGGCCGCTATCCGGCCTGGCCGCATGCTCGGACCGCCGGCAACGATTGCCCGGCTCCCCGGTCCGCCTCGCTATTCGGTCTGCCCGGATCCCGGGTCGCGGCGATCGTCGTCGGGCCCGCCGGGGCTTTCCGCGGTGTCGTCTGACCCGCCGGGGCCGTCCGCGGTGTCGTCGGGCCCGCCGGGGCCGTCCGCGGCTTCTTCGGTTCCGCCGGGATCTTCCCGCTCGCCGTCGCCGCCTTCCGGGCCCACGTCCGCACGGCTCTCGCCGGGGTGATTACCGAGCGCGTCGCCGTCGGTCGCAGGCGGCTCGGATCCCAACTCCGCCGCATCAGCACCGGCCTGCCGCTCAGCCGCCCGGCGGTCGTGCTCGCGGGCGCCCTCGGAATAGTCGAGTTCTCCGGCGAGCATCCGCGAGAGCGCGTCGTCCACGTCCGCGTCCTGTGCCACCGCCGCATCGCGCCGACTCAGGAACGAGCCCGGGTCGTCCAGATCCTCAGCGGTGGGGAACACGTCCGGGTGGGACCACAACCCATCGCGCTCGCTGATACCGCGTTCGCGACCCACCACCGCCCACAACAACGCCGCGTCCCGGGCCCGCCGCGGACGCAGTTCCAGGCCCACCAAGGTGCGGAACGTGTCCTCCGCAGGACCTCCGGCCGCACGGCGCCGGCGCAACATCTCCCGCAGCGGGACCGCGTGCGGTAGGTGCGGGGCCACGGCGGCCGCGGTGACTTCCTCCACCCAGCCTTCGATCAGCGCGAGCATGGTCTCCAACCGCACCAGCGCACGCTCCTGGCTCTCGGTGCGCTGGGGTTCGAAAATGCCGCCCGCCAGCGCAGAGCGCAACTGTTCCATGTCGGTGGGATCGATGTCCCGCACGGCCTCCTCCAGGTGGCCCACATCGATCTCGATGCCACGGGCGTACTGTTCGACCGCGGTGAGCAACTGCGAACGTAGCCACGGCACATGAGTGAACAGGCGGGCATGGGCGGCCTCACGCACTGCGAGGAAGTGCCAGACCTCCTCCGCTGGTACATCCAGGCCGTCGGCGAAGTCATCCAGATTCGCGGGCACCAGCAGCGTGCCGGGCTCATCGAGCAACGGCAGCCCGGTGTCCGTCGCGCCGAACACTTCTCGGGCGAGCGTGCCCGTTCCCTGAGCCACCTGCATCGCGAAGGACAGTCGGCCCAATCGGCGCACCATTGCACCCATGTCGAGACCCCCGAGCAGTCCCGCCACCGCGGGGTCCACCCCCTCGGGCAGCCCCGCACCCTCGGTGCCCATCGTGGTGGCCAGCGCCTCGGCGACCGACACCCCGATGGGATCGGCCACCTGCCGCCACACCGGGAGCGTCAGTTCCACCCACTCGGCGCGGGAGACCGCCCGTTGTGGCCCGCCCGACGGTGGTAACTCGGTGGCCACATCCAGCCACAAGTCAGCAGCCGCCAGTGCTTGCCGGGCCCGGTTGGCCTGTGCGGCGGTCACCGTCGGATCCCCGCCCATGTGTGCTACCTGGCGAGCAACGTCGTGGGCGATTTTCCAGTCCGAGTTGCCGTCGTCGTCGGACGTGAGCATCTGCCGCATCTGAGCCATCGCGGCGGCGAACTGCGCAGGATCAGCCGGGGCGCCGGGCATGCCGCTCAACTGCGACAGGTCCATCCCGCTGGACTCCAGCGCGCGCATCGCCTCTTCGGCGGCTTGCGGCCCGAGCATCGATTCCAGCATGCGCCGCCATTGGTCGGCACCGGAGGGGTCTTCGGTCATAGTTCACGGTAACCACAGCCGGGCCCCATCCGGGAGCCGCCACGGCCACCTTTCGCTCTCGGCGCACTGCACGTGGCTGGCCCGGTGTGCCTGCCGGGAGAAGATGGAGGCCATGACCGATCTGTTCCCTCACGCCGACGAGGGTCGCGCGCCGGCCGACCACGAGGAGCGCCCCCGCAAGATGGTGGTGACCGCGCGGTTCGTCACCATGCTGGTATCAGGCCTGGCCACCTTCGCGCTGTTGGCGACCATGTTGGTGCTCCCGGTGCCGTATGCCGTGCAGGGGCCCGGTCCCACATTCAACACGCTCGCCGGGCACGAGCCGGAGCAGGCCGACGACGACGAGTCGTCAGAGACCGGCGCGTCACCCGGGTCCGGGTCTTCTGACGGCGATGTCGGTGAACCGGTGGAGGGGGCGGACGGGGAGTTACGGCTGATCACGATCTCCGGCAGCCAGGTCTACCCGGCGGCGGGGGAGTTACGCCTGACCACGGTCGTCACCGCAGGAGGGCCGGGGTACCCGGTACGGGCCGGCAATGTGATCCTGGCGTACTGGGACCGGGAACAGGCGGTCCAACCGGTGGAAGCGGCCTTCGACCCCTCACTGACCCGGGAGGAGCGGGACGAGTTGTCGGCACAGCAAATGATCACCTCCCAGGAGCACGCCACCGTTGCCGCCCTGACCGAACTGGGCTACGAGGTTCCCGCGGTGATGCACATCGTGGACGCTGCCCCGGGGACCGGCGCCGAGGGTGTGGTGCAGGAAGGGGACTTGATCACGGGCATCCGGGGCACCGGATCGGAAGACGTCACAGACGTGACCACCTATGCCGACCTGGCCGAGGTACTCCAAGCCACCGCCGCCGGTGAGGAGGTCACCCTCGTGGTGGAGCGCGACGGGCAGGAAGAACCGTTGCCGATCATCACCACCGATGACGGCCTGGGTAACACCCAACTGGGCATTTTCCTGCAAGCCGATTTCGACATGCCGATCGAGGTGGAGATCGCCATCGAGAACGTCGGCGGTCCCAGTGCCGGGGTGATGTTCGCCCTCGGCATCATCGATGTGCTCACACCCGGAAACTTGACCGGCGGGAACAACATCGCCGGCACCGGCACCATCAGCCTGGACGGTCGGGTGGGACCCATCGGCGGGGTCGACCTGAAGATGATCGGTGCGGTGGAGGACGGCGCCGAGTACTTCCTGGCACCGACGGCGAACTGTCCCGAGGTGGTCGAGAACATCCCGGACGGCCTGGAGGTGGTCGCGGTCGACCACCTGTCCCAGGCACGGGTGGCGGTGGAGGCGATCGCGGACGGGGACACCGGCGACCTGCCCGAGTGTCCCGCGGTCGTGGACGAAGTTCAGGTCGACTGAACGCCGCTATTCGCGGCCACGGCCGAGTCTCCTAGCAGCGGAGGGCGCGGCGACGATCAGTTGAACGTGGCCTTCAGCGCGTGTACCAACCCGGGCACGGCCTCGGGCGCTCCGGCGACCGCGTCGTCGGAGTCGTGGGCACGGGAACGCAACGCGCACCAGGACTCCCCGGTCCGCAGCACCCCCGCCGCGACCCGGACGTCCTGCCGGTCGGGGTGAGACATCAGGTAGTCCACCGCGCGGTCCGGATCCTCGGGCATGTCCTGTTCCGCCTCGGGCGGTACCACCACCCGCTCCACCACGATCGCAGCGCCGTCGACTGTGTCCGGCCAGGCCAGTTGTGCCAGCAACTCCTCCAGATTCGCCGCCTCGGGTAGGCCGTCTTGTTCCACCGAGGTCAGATGTTCCGGGTCTTCCTCGGCGGCCGCCACCACCTCAGGTCCCAGTTCGGTTGCGACGGACGGGTTCGACTCCAGGGCGCTGCGCGTGCGCACCAACGCGTAGACGCCCACCGGGCCGTCCCAGCCCCCGGCGGCGGCGTGCCGCTCCAACTCGGTGACGGCAGCGGCAAGGGCTCGGGTGCGGATCTCATCACTCACAACACCCATCGTTCCAGCACTGGGAATGTATGGGAAACTGGTTGCGGCGCCGATAACACCGTGAAGTGTGCTCGGTCCCGACTGCCCACCTGACCGTTGACCGTCTTGAGGTTGAGCTCGTGTCCTTTGCTTCATCCCGCCCGGCCGCTTCCTCGCCGCGACCGTCGCGTGGGCGTCGTGGCCCGCTCCTGCCGACGATCGGGGTGCTGGTCGCCGTCATCATCGGCTTCCTGGTGTTGTCCCGGTTCTGGACCGAGTGGTTGTGGTTCGACCAACTCGGCTACTCCCAGGTGCTGTTGACGCAGTGGACCACCCGCGCCGGGTTGTTCCTCGTCGGGTTCCTCCTGATGGGCGGGGTGGTCTGGCTCAACCTGCACCTGGCGTACAAGCACCGGCCGATGTACGTGCCCACCACCCCGCAGCAACGCGACCTGGAACGGTACCGCGAGGCGTTCGAGCCGCTGCGGAAACTGGCGTTCATCGGTGCCCCGGTGGTGATCGGTTTCTTCGCGGCCTCCGCCACGGCTACCCAGTGGCAGCCGTTCCTGGAGGCGTTCAACGCCCAACCCTTCGGACAGGCGGACCCGCAATGGGGCATGGACCTGTCCTTCTACATCTTCACCCTGCCGGTGCTGCGGTTCGCGATCTCTTTCGTGATGTGGACCGCGATCTTCGGCCTCGCCGCCGCGGCGTTCGTGCACTACCTGTACGGCGGGATCCAGGTCACCGGCCAGCGTCGGGCGGAGAAGCCCGCGCGCCTGCAACTGAGCATCCTCGCCGGCATCGTGGTGCTGCTGGTCGGGGTGAACTACTGGTTGGACCGGTACACGTTGCTGAACTCCCCCGGTGACCGGTTCGACGGCGCCACCTACACCGAGATCAACGCGGTGTTGCCGGCCCGGTGGATCTTGGCGTTCGCGTGCGTGTTCGTCGCGGCGTTGATCTTCATCTTCGGCACCCGGGGACGCTGGCGGCTTCCCGTGGTGGGTCTGGCGCTGGCGGTGGTGACGGGGCTGGTCGCCGGGGTGGCGATCCCGGCCATCACCCAAGCCGTCGTGGTCAACCCCAACGAACAGGACAACGAAGCCCCGTTCATCCAACGCAATATCGACGCCACGCTGGCTGCCTACGGCTTGGAGAACGTGGAATCGCAGCGGTACGAGGCCGAACTGGAAGGCGTGGCCGGCGCGCTGGCCGACGACTCGGAGTCCACCGCATCGATCCGGCTATTGGACCCCAACATCGTTTCTCCCACCTTCCGCCAGGATCAGCAGAACCGGCACTACTACACCTTCCCGGACCAACTCGCGGTGGATCGCTACGAAGTGGACGGGGAGTTGCGTGACACCGTGATCGCGGTGCGGGACATCAACCTCGCCGCCGTGGAGCAGCGCAACTGGACCAACGACCACACCGTCTTCACCCACGGCTTCGGGGTGGTGGCCGCCTACGGCGCCACGGTCACCGACGACGGGCGGCCCCAGTTCTTCGAAGGCGGCATCCCGCCGGTCGGCGCGCTCGGGGAGTACGAACCGCGCGTCTACTTCTCGGAGAATTCCCCGGACTACTCCATCGTGGGAGCCCCGGAGGATGCCGAGCCGTGGGAGTTGGACTACCCCGATGACGATGCCCCCGAGGGACAGGTGAACACCACCTACACCGGCGACGGCGGGCCCTGGATCGGGAACCTGTGGCGGCAACTGCTGTACGCTGCCCGGTTCGGTAGCGAGCAGATCATCTTCTCCGACCGGGTGAACGAGGAGTCCCAGATCCTCTACCACCGCGACCCCCGCGAGCGGGTGTCCAAGGTGGCACCGTTCCTGACACTTGACGGCCGCACCTACCCAGCGGTGGCGGACACCGATGGCGACGGCGTCAAGGAAGTGGTGTGGATCGTCGATGCCTACACCACGTCGGAGGACTACCCCTACTCGGAGCGCCAGCAACTGGAAGACGCCACGATCGACGCGCTGACCACACCCGACGGGCAGCAGATCCAGGCGCAGATGCCCGAACTGGTCAACTACATCCGCAACTCCGTCAAGGCGGTCGTGAACGCCTACGACGGGTCGGTCACCCTCTATGCGTGGGACGAGAACGATCCCATCCTGCAGACCTGGATGGAGATCTTCCCCGACATGATCCGCCCGATCTCGGAGATCAGCGGTGACCTGATGGGCCACATGCGCTACCCCGAGGACCTGTTCAAGGTGCAGCGGGAGTTGTTGAACCGGTACCACGTCACCGACGCCCGGACCTTCTTCTCCGGTGGTGACTTCTGGCGGATCCCGCAGGACCCGGCCGAGCCGCAGTTCGCGCAGCCGCCGTACTACCTCAGCCTGGCGATGCCGGGCCAGGAGGAGGCCACGTTCTCCCTGACGTCCTCGTTCATCCTCGACGACGATCAGCGCAACGTGCTGACCGGGTTCATGGCGGTGAACGCCGAGACCGGGCGTGAGGACGGGGTGGTCCATGAGGACTACGGCACGATCAGGCTGCTGGAACTGCCGCGTGACCTCACGGTGCCTGGGCCCGGCCAGGTGCAGAACAACTTCGACTCCGACACCACGGCGGCCCGCGAGTTGAACATCCTCTCCTCCGGCGGGTCACAAGTGATCGCGGGTAACCTGCTCACCCTGCCGGTCGGTGACGGACTGTTGTACGTGCAACCGGTGTACGTCCAGTCGGAGACGGGCACCCAGTTCCCACTACTGCGGCGGGTACTGGTGGGCTTCGGTGACTCGGTGGGCTTCGCCTACACCTTGGATGAGGCGCTGGACCAAGTGTTCGGTGGTGACGCCGGGGCGGAGGCGGGTGACGCCGAC
>Ga0209487_1002218_pt1 | contig 15919 bp, 16 predicted proteins | sample Poulit2012_FD_187524 | JGI IMG/M metagenome (GOLD analysis project Ga0209487, IMG submission 187524) | Agricultural soil microbial communities from Georgia to study Nitrogen management - Poultry litter 2012 (SPAdes) (version 2) | ecosystem: Environmental > Terrestrial > Soil > Agricultural land...
GCCAGCGCCTCCAGGGTCTCGAAGGGAGGCAGAGTCGGGGTCGTCATGGCGGGCGCTCCGGTGGCGACGCCCCCATGGTAGCCGTGCTCACCGAGGTGTACAAGAAGTGACCAGTTCGCCCCGCGCTGCAGTGCTGATCGCCGTCGGTGCTCGCTGGCGGCCCCGCCTGCTGTTGATGCAGCGAGCAGGACATTTGGCCCTGCACCCCGGCGAGGTGGCCCTGCCCGGCGGCAAGGCCGAGCCCGGCGAACACAGCCCCTGGCAGACTGCCCTGCGGGAGGCCCGGGAAGAGCTGGCCCTGCCCCCGGAGCGGGTGCGCCCCCTGGTCCAGCTGAGTACCCGCCTTTCCAGGACCGGCATTGCCGTCACCCCGGTGGTGGGGCTGGTGGAGGAACTGCCGGCCCTGCGTGCCGACCCCGGCGAGGTGGACCATTTTTTCTGGGTGCCGCTGGATCGCTTTCTTCCCCCGCAGCGGCCGCGACGCCGGCTGGTGGTGGAGCCCGGGCGGCTGCGCTCCACGCTGAGCTACTGGCACGGCAACTACCACATCTGGGGGCTGACGGCGCGCATTCTCGCCGAGCTGGGCGGCCAGGTGGCCACCGCCGGGGGCTGGCGGGCCTGGCTGGCCATGGCCCGAGCCGGGGAGGCCGGGCAGCAACTCCATCCACTCCATGCAGACAACCAGGAGGACAGCACATGATGTACGAACTGGGCGAGGCCCGGGTGACCACCGAGGGCGATGATCATTATCTGGCCCCCAATGCCAGCGTGATCGGGAACGTCACCCTGGGGCGAGGGGTGAGCATCTGGTTCAACGCCGTGCTGCGGGGCGACGCAGACCGCATCGTCATCGGCGAGGGCAGCAATGTGCAGGATGGCGCCGTGCTCCACGTCGACCCCGGCTACCCGCTGACCCTGGGCCGCCACGTCACCGTGGGCCACAAGGCCATGCTCCATGGCTGCACCGTCGGGGACGGCAGCCTGATCGGCATCAATGCCGTGGTGCTCAACGGTGCCCGCATCGGTCGCCACTGCATCATCGGCGCCAATGCCCTGGTGCGGGAGGGCATGGAGGTGCCCGATGGCTCTCTGGTGCTGGGCACCCCGGCCCGGGTGCGGCGCAGCCTGACCGAAGAAGAGCAGCAACAGCTGATCCTGCAGGCGGAGCACTACGTGGCCAACGGCCGACGCTACCGCGAACAGCTGCAGCCCGATCCCCGGCGCCACAGCACCGAGTAATTCCTCCGCCCAAAGTCGTCGAACACCCCGTTAGCAAAGCGCCGGCTACGCCGAGGCCCGCTCGACGGCAACGCCCACACCGCGGCTCCTGGGCCCCCGCTTTCGCGGGGGAAACGAAGGAGAGCGCAGGGCTTACTCGAACTCCATGCGCCGATCTCTCTCATCGTTTTCCCGGCGAACGCCGGGATCCAGGGACCACCGAGCTCTGGGTGGCAACCAGACGGACATCAAACCACCACAGCCTCCGCAGCACGGAGGGTGCCGTCTTTTGAAAAGAACCCGAGCATCGTGTTGTCGGAAAGCCCGCTGCGCTGAGGTCCGCTCCGTGGCAGCGGCGCCATCGTGGCTCCTGGGCCCCCGCTTTCGCGGGGGAAACGAAGGAGAGCGCAGGGCTCACTCGAACTCCATGCGCCGATCTCTCTCATCGTTTTCCCGGCGAACGCCGGGATCCAGGGACCACCGAGCTCTGGATGGCGACCAAAAGGACATCAAACCACCACAGCCTCCGCGGCACGGAGGGTGCTGGTTTTCAAAAGAACCCGAGCATCGTGTTGTCGGAAAGCCCGCTGCGCTGAGGTCCGCTCCGTGGCAGCGGCGCCATCGTGGCTCCTGGGCCCCCGCTTTCCTACCCCCTCGTTTTCCCGGCGAACGCCGGGACCCAGGGGCCACCGAGCTCTGGATGGCGGCCAAAAGGACATTGACCCACCACGGCCTCCGCAGCACGGAGGGTGCTGGCTTTTCAAGAGCGCCTGGGCATCCTGCCGGCGGAAAGCCCACTGCGCTGAGGTCCGCTCCGTGGCAGCGGCTCCACCGCGGTTCCTGGGCCCCCGCTTTCGCGGGGGAAACGAAAGGGGCGAGAACCTGCGCATTGCGCCGATGGAATCCTCGCTGCGCTGAGGTCTGTGCTGTGATAGCAGCCCCACCGGGGTTCTTGGGCCCCCGCTTTCCTACTCTCTTCGTTTTCCCGGCGAACGCCGGGACCCAGGGGCCACCGAGCACTGGATGGCAGCCAAAAGGACATCGGACCACCAAGGGTTCCGCGGCAGGGAGTCCCTTCAAGGGAGCTCGAGCCGAGGGCGCTAGGGTTGTTTGCCGTGCCAGGCGCGGACCTGGCGGATGCGGTTGCCCTGCAGTTCGGCAATTTCGAAGTGGTAGGGGCCGATGCGCAGGCCGACACAGGCGACCGGGAGGGATTCGAGGTGTTCCAGCAGCAGGCCGCTCAGGGTGTGGGGGCCGCTGGTGGGCAGCCGCCAGCCCAGCAGTCGGTTGACCGTGCGGATGGGTAGGCTGGCCCGGAGCAGGTAGCTGCCATCGTTTTGCACCACCACCCTGCCGCTGTCCGCAGCGGCTTCCAGCCCACCGGGGGGCCTGAGCTCGGTGGCGATCTCGGCGACCAGATCCTCCAGGGTCAGCAGACCCTCGATGTCGCCGTATTCGTCCACCACGAGCCCCAGGCGGTGGCCGCTGATCAGGAAGTTGTTCAGCTGGACATGGAGCGGGGTGCCCTCGGGGATGAAGTAGGCGGGCTCGATTGCCTGCTTCAGCGCTGCGCGGTCGAGCGAGCCGTCGGCGGCCAGACAGCGATGGGCCCCCCGCCAAGAGATCACCCCCTCGACCCGATTGATGTCGTCGCGATAGACCGGCAGCCGGCTGTAGGGGTTGCGCCGGATCTGTTCAGCCAGGCTCTGATCGCTGGCCTGCCAGTCCAGGCCGGCGATGTCCTGGCGGGGCACCATCAGGGCATCCACGGTGACCGGAACCAGGCTGATGATGCTGCGCAGCAGGCGCTGGTGCTGCAGGGGCACCAGCGGGCTGGCCTCGTTGATGAGGTGGTGGAGGTCATCCACGGACATGGGGGCCCTGCCGCCGCGGTGGCGCCGCCACTGGCGCAGCCGGGAGGGCAGCCATAGCAGCAGCCGGGCCAGGGTGACCAGGGGCGTGAGCACCAGACTGGCGGGAAAGGCCACCCGCTCGGGGTGGCGGGCCGCCAGGCTGCGGGGCAGCAGTTCCACGCAGAGAACCACCACCAGCCCCAGCAGGGCGATGGCGGCCAGCAGGGGCATGGGGTCGGGGTCGCCGGCGATGCGGATGGCGATGACCACGGTGGTGGCCGCCGCCAGCAGGTTGGCCAGGTGGTGGCCGGCCATCACCAGGGCAGTGAGCACAAAGGGCTGCTCCAGCAGGGCTCGGATGCGACGGGCGCCGCGGTGTCCCCGCTGGCTGAGGTGGGCAATGCGCTGGCGATTGAGGGCAGCGAGACTGGTGCCGGAGGCGGCAAAGAAGGCCGCGGTCAGCACCAGGGTGGCGAGCACCGGAAACAGCACTGCCAGGGGAATAGCGTTCAAGCGGTGGTCATCCTCTGTGGACAGCAAGCAGCTTCATGGTGGACAAGCCAGGGGGTGGCGGCAAGCCCATTGGCTCAGCCCATGGGCTGGTGCAGAATCAGCTCCAGCACCAGCTTGGAGCCAAAATAGCCGAGCATCAGCAGGGCAAAGCCGGCCAGGGTCCAACGCACCGCCGTGTAGCTGCGCCAGCCGAGGGCATGGTGGCCGGTCAGCAGCACGACGAAGAAGACCCAGGCGGCGATGGACAGCACGGTCTTGTGGGCCAGGTGCTGGGCAAAGAGGTTATCGATGTAGACAAAGCCGGTGACGATGGACAGCGACAGCAGGATCACCCCGACCCAGATCAGCTCGAACAGCATGCTCTCCATGGTCTGGAGCGGCGGCAGCACCTGGATGATGCCCCGCAGCTGGTGGTGCTTGAGCCGGTACTGAAGCAGGGCCAGGGTCAGGGCCTGCAGGGCGGCCAGGGTCAGCAGGCTGTAGGCGAGGATGGACAACAGCACGTGGGCGGCCATGCCCGGGCTGGTTCGGCTCAGGGGAACGCTGGGGCCGGGCACCAGCAGAGCGGTGGCAACGACCACCGCCGCCAGGGGGAACAGACAGGCCAGCATGGTGTCCAGCGGACGGCGCAGGCTGGCGCCCAGGGCGATGACGCAGATCATCCAGAAAATCAGGGAGGAGACCCGGAAAAAGCCCAGGTCGACCCCCTGGGCGGTCAGGATGGCGGTCAGGGCATCGACGCCATGCAGGGCGACGGCCGCCAGTCCCGCCATCCACACCAGCCGGCGCGGGGGCGGCCGGCGCTGGAGGATGGGCCGGATCAGCAGCGCGCTGGCCAGGGCGTAGCTCGCAATGGCCAACAGGCTGAGCAACGGATGAAAAGGCAGTGCTGCCACGGGGTGTGTCCGACCTTGCCGGTTTTGATGCGCTGGTGGGTCCGGTATACTTCATCACCTTGACGCTGCAAAAGCAAGGGTGCAGGCCCGGGGCAGGACCCGTCTGCGCACCGGCTCGAGGTCCATGTTTTTCACCGGGTCGCCGCGGCGGCCCGCCAGGGGTAATCCATCATGTTCGAGACACTGACAGAGCGCCTGTCCCGGTCACTGCGCGGCATCACCGGTCAGGCGCGATTGACCGAGGACAACATCCGCGACGCGGTGCGAGACGTGCGCATGGCCCTGCTGGAGGCCGACGTCGCCCTGCCCGTGGTCAAGGAATTCATCAAGGCGGTGCGCCAGCGGGCGGTGGGCCAGGAAGTTGCCCGCAGCCTCAGCCCCGGCCAGGTCTTCGTGAAGATCGTCCAGGAAGAGCTGGAGCGCATCATGGGCAGCACCAGCGCCGGGTTGAGCCTGGCGGCGCAGCCCCCGGCGGTGATCCTGATGGCCGGCCTGCAGGGCGCGGGCAAGACCACCACCGCCGGCAAGCTGGCTCGCCATCTGCGCGAGCAGCACAAGAAATCGGTGCTGGTGGTCAGCACCGACATCTACCGCCCCGCGGCCATCCAGCAGCTGGAGACCGTGGCCGGAGAGGTGGGTGCCCACTTTCACCCCTCCAGCGCCGACCAGGACCCGGTGGACATCGCCCGGGGCGCCCTGGAACAGGCCCGGGTCCGCTTCATCGATGTGGTCATCGTCGACACCGCCGGCCGGCTCCACATCGACGATGAAATGATGACGGAAATCCGCGCCCTCCATGCCGCCATCCAGCCGGTGGAAACCCTGTTTGTAGTGGATGCCATGACCGGGCAGGACGCCGCCAACACGGCCCGGGCCTTCAACGAGGCCCTGCCGCTGACGGGGGTGGTGCTGACCAAGGCCGATGCCGACACCCGGGGCGGGGCGGCCCTGTCGGTGCGCCAGATCACCGGCAAGCCGATCAAGTTCCTCGGCATGGGCGAAAAGTCCGAGGCGCTGGAGGTGTTCCACCCCGACCGGATTGCCTCCCGCATTCTGGGCATGGGCGACATCCTGTCCCTGGTGGAGGAGGCCGAGCGCAAGCTCGACCACAAGAAGGCCGAGCAGCTGGCCAAGAAAATCAAAAGGGGCCGGCGCTTTGACCTGGAGGATCTCCGGGATCAGCTCCAGCAGATGCAGCAGATGGGCGGCGTGACCGGTCTGCTGGACAAGCTGCCGGGCATGGGTGGCGTCAGCCAGATGGCCCAGGCCCAGGTGGACGGGGGCATGTTTGTCCGCATGGAGGCCCTCATCAACTCCATGACCCCGGCGGAGCGGCGCAACCCCGATCTCCTCAATGGCTCGCGCAAGCGCCGCATCACCCAGGGCTCGGGCACCACGATCCAGGATCTCAATCGCCTGCTGAAACAGCACAAGCAGATGCAGAGAATGATGCGGAGAATGCGGCGCAAGGGTGGCCTGGCGGGCATGATGCGGGGCATGGAGGGCATGTTGCCCCCCGGCGGCGGCCCACCGCTGCGCTGAGGCGCGGGGTGGTTTTCAACGGCGCTGGTTTCCCGTACAATGTCGCGCCTTTCCGGCGGGCTTGAAGGTGGCGGGGCGTTTCATTGAAAAAACCCGCTGGGCAGCAGCAGAGTACGCCGGAAACGCGTAGTGCATGCACACTGACAGCAGGCGGGCCCGACATCCTGTCCGGGCCGCCGTGGAGAAAGAGAAAGAATGGTAACGATACGTCTAGCACGCGGGGGCGCCAAGAAGCGTCCGTTTTACCATGTGACCGTCACCGACAGCCGGTCGTCGCGCAACGGCCGCTTCATCGAGCGCATCGGTTTCTTCAACCCCATTGCCCGGGGCCAGGAAGAGCGGCTGCGCATCGATCTGGAGCGGGTCGACTACTGGGTCGGCAACGGCGCCCAGGTCTCGGCCCGGGTTGCCAACCTGGTCCAGAAGGCGCGCTCCGCCAGCGAGGTCGAGGCGAGCGCTGAAGCCTGAGTCCGCCATGTCGGCTGGGTCGGAGCACCTCATCGTCGGCCGTCTCGGCGCCGCCCATGGCGTGCGCGGCGAGCTGAGGGTCCACTCCTTTACGGACCCGCCCGAAAACCTGCTGGCCCACGAGCAGCTGTGGCTGCGGCCGGCGGGGCGCTCGGGGTCATGGCGACCTGTGCGCATCCTCGCTGCCCGGCAGCAGGGCCAGGTCCTGCTGAGTCGGCTCGAGGGCGTGACGGACCGGGAGCAGGCCCGGGCGCTCACCGGCAGCGAGCTGGCGGTGGAGGCCGCGGCGCTGCCACAGCTGGAGCCGGGGGAATACTACTGGCACCAGCTCCTGGGTCTGGCCGTGACCACGGTGGCGGGGCAGCGCCTGGGTCGGGTGGACTACCTGATCGAGACCGGCTCCAACGATGTGCTGGTGGTGCGCGGCGATGCCGACAGCATCGATCGCCGGGAGCGACTGCTGCCCTGGCTGCCCGACCAGGTGGTCCGGGAGGTCGATCTCGAAGGCGGCCGGATCCTCGTGGACTGGGATCCCGAGTTTTGAGCGCGCCGCAGCTGCACATCGGTGTGGTCACCCTGTTTCCGGACATGTTTCGGGCGGTGACCGAGCACGGCATCAGTGGCCGGGCGGTGACCGGCGGGCTGCTGCGGCTGGATTGCTGGAACCCCAGGGACTGGGCCCGGGACCGACACCGCACCGTCGACGACCGACCCTATGGCGGCGGTCCCGGCATGGTGATGAAGGCCGAGCCCTTGGCCGAGGCCCTGGCCACGGCCCGCCAGGCCCTGCCCCGGGCGCGGGTGGCCCACCTCTCCCCCCAGGGGCGGGTGCTGGACCAGGGCGCCGTGGCAGAGCTGGCCCGGCGGGAGCAGCTGATTCTGCTGGCTGGCCGCTACGAGGGCATCGACGAGCGGCTGCTGGAGGCCGAGGTGGACGAAGAGTGGTCCATCGGCGACTACGTGCTCAGCGGCGGCGAACTGCCGGCCATGGTGCTGGTGGATGCGGTGACCCGGCTGCTGCCGGGGGCCCTGGGCCACGAGGAATCGGCCCAGCAGGACTCCTTCAGCGACGGGTTGCTGGACTGCCCCCACTACACCCGCCCCGAGGTGTTTCGTGGCCAGGGGGTGCCGGAGGTGCTGCGGTCGGGGCACCACGGGGACATCGAGCGCTGGCGGCTGCAGCAGGCCCTGGGCAGGACCTGGCAGCGACGGCCGGAGCTGCTGAAAGAGCGGGGGCTCTCCACCGAGGAGCAGGCCCTGCTGGACGAATACATGGACAACCTCAAGCAGTGATCGCAGGGCGATCGCGCAGACTTTCAACATCGTGGAGCAGGGCATGAGCAACAACATCATCGCGCAGCTGGAAGCAGAGCAGCTGAAACAGGATGTGCCGGAATTTGCACCGGGGGATTCCGTCGTCGTCCAGGTCCGGGTGACCGAGGGCACGCGCCAGAGGCTGCAGGCCTTTGAGGGCGTGGTCATCGCTCGCCGCAACCGTGGCCTGAACTCCTCCTTCACCGTGCGCAAGATCTCCCACGGTGTCGCCGTGGAGCGGACCTTCCAGACCCACAGCCCCCAGGTGGACAGCATCCAGGTCAAGCGCCGCGGTGCCGTGCGCAAGGCCAAGCTGTACTACCTGCGGGAGCGCTCCGGTCGCGCCGCCCGCATCAAGGAAAAGCTGGGCTGAGGCAGGGCTGAGCCGGATCCGGGTCCATCCGGGCCCGGCTCGCCGCATTCCCCGCCGTGGCCGAGACCGTCATCGAGGACTACATCGATGCGCTGTGGCTGGAGCGCGGGCTCAGCCAGCACACCCAGGCGGCCTACCGCCGGGATCTGCAGGCCTTCGCGGGCTGGCTGGCCTCCCGGGGCCGGCCGCTGCTGAGCGCCGAAGCCGGCGATGTGCTGGGCTTTCTGGGCAGCCGCCAGGCCGAGGGACGCTCTGCCCGCTCCAGCGCCCGGCTGCTGTCCTGCCTGCGGGGCTTTTACCGCTATCAGCTGCGGGAGGGCCGCATTCAGCAGGACCCCACCCTACACGTGGACAGCCCACGGCTGGGCCGGCGCCTGCCCTCGACCCTGAGCGAGACCGAGGTGGAGCGCCTGCTGGAGGCCCCCGATCTCGAGGACGAGCTGGGCCTGCGGGACCGCTGCATGCTGGAGCTGCTCTATGCCACCGGTATGCGGGTCAGCGAGCTGGTGGAACTGGAACTGGACCAGCTCAGCCTCGCCCAGGGTGTGGTGCGAGTCCACGGCAAGGGCCAGCGCGAGCGGCTGGTGCCCTTTGGCGACGAGGCCCTGCACTGGCTGCGCCGCCATCTGAACGAGGCCCGGCCAGCGCTGATTGCCGCCGGCAGCAGCGCGCTGTTTCCCAGCCGCCGCGGCCACGCCATGACGCGCCAGGCCTTCTGGCATCGCATTCGGCGCCATGCTCAGACCGCGGGCATCACCGCGCCCCTCTCGCCCCACACCCTGCGCCATGCCTTTGCCACCCATCTGCTCAACCACGGGGCGGATCTGCGCATCGTCCAGCTGCTGCTGGGCCATGCCGATCTCAGCACCACCCAGATCTACACCCACGTGGCCCAGGCCCGGCTCCAGGCCCTGCACGCGCGCCATCACCCCCGGGGCTAGCGGTGGACTGTCGCCCCGCCCCTGGCCTGGGGTACACTGCAGGCTTGCATTTTGCGCCCTCGCGGGCGAAAGCCGGTTGCGGATGGCGCCGGCTGTGGAGGAGGAAGGGCATGAAGGGTTTTGCAGGTCGGCTGCTGGTCGGCTGGGCGCTGTGGGCTGCCAGTCTGACCTGGGCCGGCGACGAGGCGGTGGAGCGCATCCGCCAGCAGCTGGAGCAGGTCCAGCCCGGCCTGACCGTGGTCGAGGTGGCGCCCAGCCCGGTGGCGGGGCTCTACCGGGTCCAGCTGGAGCGGGGCCCCATGGTCTACGCCAGCGCCGACGGCCGCCACTTCATCCTCGGGGATCTGTTTGCCGTCGACCAGGGCCGCATGGTCAACCTCAGCGAACAGGAGCGGGACCGGGCCCGGGCCACCATTGTGGCATCGCTGGGCCCCGATGCGGCCATCGTCTACCCCGCCCAGGGCGAGACCCGGGCCACCGTCAGCGTGTTCACCGATGTGGAGTGTCCCTGGTGCCAGCGCTTTCACACCGAGGTGCCGGAGCTGAACGAACTGGGGGTTGAAGTCCGCTATCTGGCCTACCCCCGGGCGGGACTGGATTCACCGGGCTATCGGAAGCTGGTCAGCGCCTGGTGCGCCGAAGACCCCAACGCCGCCATGGACCGCCTCAAGCGCCGCCAGAGCCTGGCCTCGCAGAGCTGTGCCGACCACCCGGTGGCCACCCACTTCGAGCTGGGCAACCGCCTGGGCGTCAATGGCACCCCGGCCCTGCTCACCGAGAGTGGCCGGTTGCTGCCGGGCTACATGCCGGCCCGCCAGCTCGCCGAAGAGCTGGGCCTGGGCCGCAAGGACTGAGTTTCACGGGCTCGATCGAGCCCCCGCCGAGCCCGGCAGAGCCGGGCCCTCTGGAGTCAACGCCGTGCAAACCGAATTCGGGCGCATCCAGCGCCTGCCGCCCTATGTGTTCAACATCATCGGCGAGCTCAAGCAGCAGGCTCGAGCCCGGGGCGAGGACATCATCGACTTTGGCATGGGCAACCCCGACCAGGCCACGCCGCCCCACATCGTCGACAAGCTGATCGAGACCGTGCAGCGGGGGGACACCCATCGCTATTCCCAGTCCCGGGGGATCCCGCGGCTGCGCCAGGCGATCTGCAACTGGTACCGCCAGCGCTACGACGTCGAACTGGACCCGGAGACCGAGGCCATCGTTACCCTGGGCTCCAAGGAAGGGCTGGCCCACCTGGCCCTGGCCTGCACCGGGCCGGGGGACGCAGTGCTGGTGCCCAACCCCTCCTATCCCATTCACCCCTATGGTTTTGTCATCGCCGGGGCAGACATTCGCCACGTGCCCATGGACACCGAGGCGGGCTTTTTCGAGGAGCTGGAGAGCGCCATTCGCAACTCCTGGCCCCGGCCCAGAATGCTGGTGCTGAACTTTCCCGGCAATCCCACCACCGAGTGCGTGGAGCTGGAATTCTTCGAGCGGGTGGTGGCCATTGCCCGGGAGTACGGCATCTGGGTCATCCAGGATCTGGCCTATGCCGATCTCTGCTTCGACGGCTACCAGGCGCCCTCCATCCTCCAGGTGCCCGGCGCCCGGGAGGTGGCGGTGGAGTTTTTCACCCTGTCCAAGAGCTACAACATGCCGGGCTGGCGCATCGGGTTCTGCTGTGGCAACCAGCAGCTCATCCATGCCCTGGCCCGAATGAAGTCCTACCTGGACTACGGCATGTTCACGCCGGTGCAGGTGGCCGCCATCGCCGCCCTGGAGGGAGACCAGAGCTGCGTCGAGGAGATCCGCGAGCGCTACCGCCGCCGGCGGGACGTGCTCTGTGAGGGCCTCAACAGCCTGGGCTGGCCGGTGACCCCGCCCCGGGCCACCATGTTCGTCTGGGCGGCCATTCCCGAGCCCTACCGGGCCATGGGCTCGCTGGAATTCAGCAAGAAGCTGCTGACCGAGGCCCGGGTGGCCGTCTCACCGGGGGTGGGGTTTGGCGAGTACGGAGAGGGTCATGTGCGCCTGGCGCTGATCGAAAACGAGCAGCGGACCCGGCAGGCGGTGCGCAATATCCGGCGCATGTTCCGGGTCGATGGCGTCGCTGCCTGAGCTGTCTTACAATGGCCGGCTGGAATCGAGCCGATCTTCGCCGCAGCACCGCGGCGGCCTTCAATCGTCTATGGACTATGGGTACGCATCAGTGAAACCGGTTCAGTTGGGCATCTGTGGTCTGGGCACCGTCGGCAGCGGCGTGGTCCGGGTGCTGCAGCGCAACCGCGCGGAGCTCTCCGCCCGGGCGGGGCGCGATCTCGTCATTCGCCAGATCGGCGCTCGCCGGGACCGTCCGGACTGTGACACCACCGGCATTGCAGTCACCCGGGATGTCTTCGAGGTGGTGCGCAACCCCGAGGTGGAGGTGGTGCTGGAACTCATCGGCGGCACCACCACCGCCCGGGAGCTGGTGCTGGAGGCCATCGCCCAGGGCAAGCACGTGGTCACCGCCAACAAGGCACTGATCGCCGAGCACGGCAACGAACTCTTTGCCGCCGCCCGGGAGCGGGGCGTCATGGTGCAGTTCGAAGCCGGGGTGGCCGGGGGCATCCCCATCATCAAGGCCATCCGCGAGGGGTTGGCGGCCAACCGCATCGAGTGGCTGGCGGGCATCATCAACGGCACCGGCAACTTCATCCTGACCGAGATGCGCGCCGGGCGGTCCTTCGGCGAGGTACTCAGCCACGCCCAGGCCCTGGGCTATGCCGAGGCCGACCCCACCTTCGACGTGGAGGGCATCGACGCCGCCCACAAGCTGGTCATTCTGGCCGCCCTGGCCTTTGGCATGCCCCTGCAGTTCGACAAGGTCTACACCGAGGGCATTTCCCGCCTGTCCCTGCTGGATGTGGAGTATGCCGAGGAGCTGGGCTATCGCATCAAGCACCTGGGCATTGCCCGGCGCACCGAGCGCGGCGTCGAGCTCCGGGTCCACCCGACCCTGGTGCCGGAGAGCCTGCTGCTGGCCAACGTCAACGGTGTGATGAATGCGGTGCTGGTCCAGGGCGACGCCGTGGGGCCGACCCTGTACTACGGAGCGGGAGCCGGGGCCGAGCCCACCGCCAGCGCGGTGCTGGCCGATGTGGTGGATGTAGCCCGCCAGCAGGGCACCGATCCCGCCAGCCGGGTGCCCTTTCTGGCCTTCCACGACCAGGCCCTGGAAACCCTGCCGGTGCTGCCCATCGACGAGGTGGAGAGCGCCTGGTATCTGCGCATGTCCGCCCTGGACCAGCCCGGCGTGCTGTCCCGGGTGGCCTCCATTCTGTCCGAGGCCGGCATCAGCATCGAGGCGCTGATCCAGAAGGCGCCGCTGCCCGAACAGGACCACGTGCCGCTGATCCTGCTGACCAACCCCTGCCTCGGCGCCAGCATGGACAAGGCCGTGGCCCGCATCGAGGCCCTGGACAGCATCGACGGGGCAGTGGTGCGGCTGCGCACCGAGCCCCTGGCCGGCTGACCCCTTGGGAGATTCACCGTGAACTACATCAGCACCCGGGGCCAGGCGCCCGCCCTCGACTTTGAAGAAGTGCTGCTCACCGGGCTGGCCCCCGACGGCGGCCTGTACGTGCCCGAAAGCCTGCCCCAGTTCGACGAGGCCGAGCTGAAGGAGCTGGCCCGCCTGCCCTACAACGAGCTGGCGCTGCGCATCATGCTGCCCTTTGTCGGCGACAGCATCGCCGAGGCCGAGCTCCGGACAATGATCGACGACAGCTACGCCGGCTTCCGCCACCCGGCGGTGGCGCCGCTGGTTCAGCTGGGCCACAACGAATGGCTGCTGGAGCTGTTCCACGGCCCCACCCTGGCCTTCAAGGACTTTGCCCTGCAGCTGCTGGGCCGCCTGCTGGACTTTGTCCTGACCCGCCGGGGCGAGCGGGCGGTGGTCATGGGGGCGACCTCGGGCGACACCGGCTCGGCCGCCATCCAGGGCTGCCAGCACTGCAGCAGCCTGGATCTCTTCATTCTCCACCCCCACCAGCGGGTGTCCGAGGTCCAGCGCCGGCAGATGACCACGGTGCTGGCGGACAACGTCCACAACCTCGCCGTCCAGGGCAATTTCGACGACTGCCAGGCGATGGTCAAGGACAGCTTTGCCGACCAGAGCTTTTTGCCCGAAGGCCGCCGGCTGATCGCCGTCAACTCCATCAACTGGGCCCGCATCATGGCCCAGATCGTGTACTACTTTTACAGCGGGCTGGCCCTGGGAGCCGCCGGGCGGCCGGTGTCCTTCTCGGTGCCCACCGGCAACTTCGGCGACATCTACGCCGGCTACCTGGCCTCGCGCATGGGGCTGCCGGTGGAGCGGCTGATCATCGCCACCAATGCCAACGACATTCTGCACCGCCTGCTGGAGCAGAACCGCTATGCCCGCCAGGACCTGCAGCACACCCTGTCCCCCAGCATGGACATCGTGGTCTCCAGCAACTTCGAGCGGCTGCTGTTCGATGTTCACGGCCGGGATGGGGCCGCCATCGCCGAGCTGATGGCCCGCTTCCAGCAGGGCGAGGTGACCCTGGACCCGCAGGCCTTTGAACGCATCCAGCAGTGCTTCGACAGCGCTTCCTGTGGCGATGCCGCCACCGTGGCCACCATCGCCGAGGTCTGGCGAGAGTCCGAATACCTGCTGGACCCCCACTCGGCCATCGGCGTCTACGCCGGCCGGCACTGTCGCCGGAGCCCGGGGCAGGTCCTGATCACGCTGGCCACGGCTCATCCCGCCAAATTTGCCGAGGCGGTGATCCAGGCCGGCTACCCCGAGCAGCCCCCGCTGCCGGCACACATGGGGGCGCTGATGGAGCGGGAAGAGCGTTTCGAGGTGGTGGCCAACGATCTTGCGGCGGTGCAGCAGTTCATGGCGCGCCACATCACTGCCTGAGGCGGTGGCGACCATGGCAGTCAAGCACATTCGTCGGCGCCAGCCCCCGGCCGACGCCACCCCCCTGGCCGACCGCCTGCACCCCCTGCTGGCGCGGGTCTACCACAACCGGGGCGTGCGCGACCCCGAAGAGCTCTCCCTGGAGCTGGCCCGCCTGACCGCCCCCACGGAGCTGGCCGGCATCGAGGTCGCCGCCGGGCTGCTGGCCGATGCCGTCATGACCGGGGAGCGGGTGCTCATCATCGGCGACTTTGACGCCGATGGCGCCACCAGCTCGGCCCTGGGCGTGCTGGCCCTGCGGGCCATGGGGGGGGAGGCCGATTTCCTGGTGCCCAACCGCTTTGAATACGGTTATGGCCTGACGCCGGAGATCGTCGAGGTCGCCCACCAGCGCCGCCCGGATCTGCTGGTCACCGTGGACAACGGCATTTCCAGCATCGAGGGCGTGGCCGCGGCCCGACAGCTGGGCATGAAGGTCGTCGTCACCGACCATCACCTGCCCGGGGAACAGCTCCCCGAGGCGGATGCCATCGTCAACCCCAACCAGCCCGGCTGCGGCTTTCCCTCCAAGCATCTGGCGGGGGTCGGCGTCATCTTCTATGTGCTGACCGCGGTGCGCAGCGAGCTGCGCCGCCGGGGCTGGTTCGAGGGCCGCGCCGAGCCCCGGCTGGCAGACTACCTCGACCTGGTGGCCCTGGGCACCGTGGCCGACGTGGTGTCCCTGGACCACTGCAACCGCATCCTGGTGCGCCAGGGGCTGGCCAGGATCCGTGCCGGACGAGCCCGCCCGGGCATTCTGGCCCTGCTGGAAGTGGCGCGGCGGGACCCCGGGCGCACCGTGGCCTCGGACCTGGGTTTCATGGTGGGCCCCCGGCTCAATGCCGCCGGCCGGCTGGATGACATCTCCATCGGCATCCAGTGCCTGCTCACCAACGACCCCGCCGAGGCCCGCCAGCTGGCCGCCGAGCTGGACCAGCTCAACCGCGACCGCCGCAGCATCGAGCAGTCCATGCAGCGGGAGGCGGTGGCCAGCCTGGCCAAGCTGGAGCTGAAGGAAGAGGAGGGCCTGCCCTGGGGGCTGTGCCTGTACCGGCCCGACTGGCACCAGGGCGTCATCGGCATCGTTGCCTCTCGGATCAAGGACCGCTACCACCGCCCCGTCATCGCCTTTGCCGATGCCGACGAGGAGGGGCTCATCAAGGGCTCGGCCCGCTCCATTCCCGGCTTTCACATCCGCGATGCGCTGGACGCCGTGGCCGCTCGCCACCCCGAGCTGCTGTCCCGCTTCGGAGGCCATGCCATGGCCGCGGGCATGAGCCTGGAACAGGATCGGCTGGAGGCCTTTTCCCGGGCCTTCGACCATGTGGTGCGCGAACAGCTGGAAGAGGACGACCTCACCGCAGTGCTGTGGAGCGACGGCGAGCTGGGTCCCGACGAGCTGGATCTGGAGGCCGCCCGGCTGTTGCGCAACGCCGGCCCTTGGGGCCAGAGTTTTCCCGAGCCGCTGTTCGATGGCCGCTTCCAGGTCATTCAACAGCGCGCCATTGGCGATGGCCGCCACCTCAAGCTGGTGCTGGCCCACGAAGCGGCCCCCGACCGCCTGCTGGATGCAGTGGCCTTCAACATCGACACCGAGCGCTGGCCCGACCCCAACATAGACCGCCTGCACGCCGCCTATCGGCTGGATGTCAACGCCTGGCGCGGGCGGGAAACCGTCCAGCTGCTGCTGGAATACTTCGAGCCCGCCTGACCCCGTCCCGGCTTGCCCCGCGCTGCCCTTTCGTTATCTCGCGCTCTACTTCGCTTCCCCCGTGCCCTTCGTCGCTTCCGCCGCGCCCCTTCGTTTCCCCCGCGAAAGCGGGGGCCCAGGAACCGCGGTG
>Ga0209487_1002219_pt1 | contig 15915 bp, 16 predicted proteins | sample Poulit2012_FD_187524 | JGI IMG/M metagenome (GOLD analysis project Ga0209487, IMG submission 187524) | Agricultural soil microbial communities from Georgia to study Nitrogen management - Poultry litter 2012 (SPAdes) (version 2) | ecosystem: Environmental > Terrestrial > Soil > Agricultural land...
ATTTGCGCAAAGGGCAACTCGTCGTCCTCGAGTCCACCACCTACCCCGGCACCACCGAAGAGCTCGTCAAGCCGCTGGCTGAAGAGCTGAGCGGACTCACCGCCGGTGTCGACCTTTTCATTGCCTATAGCCCCGAGCGCGAGGATCCCGGCAACGCCAACTTCCGCACCGCCACCATCCCGAAAGTCGTCGGCGCCGAAAGCAGCGACGCACTCGCCGTGGCCGATGCCCTCTACTCGAGTGTCATCGTGCAGACGGTGCCCGTCTCGAACACGCGCACGGCCGAAGCCGTCAAGCTGCTGGAGAACATCTTCCGCTCGGTCAACATCGCCCTCGTGAACGAGCTGAAGGTCGTCTTCCACGAGATGGGCATCGACATTTTCGAGGTTGTGGATGCGGCCAAGACCAAGCCGTTCGGCTTCATGCCGTTCTACCCGGGACCCGGCCTCGGCGGCCACTGCATCCCGATCGACCCGTTCTACCTCACGTGGAAGGCGCGCGAGTACGGTATCAACACGCGCTTCATCGAGCTCGCCGGCGAGATCAACACCGCCATGCCCAACTACGTGGTCAAGCGCTGCATGGAGGCGCTCAACGAGCACGGCAAGGCGCTCAAGGGCAGTAAGGTGCTCTGCGTCGGCCTCGCCTACAAGCCCGACGTCGACGACGACCGCGAGAGCCCCACGTACGTCATCATGGACCTCCTCAAGAAGTACGGCGCGGAGGTCAGCTACTACGATCCGTACGTGCCGGTCGTGCCGAAAACCCGCGAGCATCCGCACTGGGCGGGGCTCAAGTCAGTGGGATGGTCCGAAGATGCCATCGCCGAGCACGACCTCGCACTCATCCTCACGAACCACTCCGAAGTCGACCACGTACAACTCGCCCGCTGGTCAAAGGTGGTCGTAGATACCCGGCACGTGGTGAATGGCGAGGGGAATACGTACAGGGCGTGATGAGTATCTCTTGCGAAGCATGCATGCCCAGGATGCTGAAGATAGAGGGAGGAACCGATGACAACGCTTGATCGAGAGATTCTTGAGAAGGTCAAACGCTTGAGCCCACGGCAGAAGGAGGAGGTAGTCAACTTCATCGATTTCGTGAGCAGCCGTAAACCGACACGGCCGGTTCGATCTCATCATTCAGGGGGGCGAACGGAAGCAGACCTGGCTGATCTACGTAGACGCCTGGCCACGATCCCCGGCAACATGTCCGACACGGTGAGGGAATTGCGTGATGAGCGTGGGTGACAGAAGCGCGTGCTTCTTTGATACCAGCGCATTCGTCAAGCGATATCATGAAGAGGCTGGGACCGCCGTTATTGATGCAGCTTTTGCCGATGCTGGAATCGTTAAGCTGATATCCGACCTCTGCGTAATCGAGTTCTATTCGGCATTTGCAAGGAAAGCCCGCATGGGAATAATTACTGTCGAAGATTTTCGGAACGCAGTCAAAGTGATGTCCAATGATATCAACAGCGGAGTCGTTCAAGTTCTGTACCTTGGGGATGAAGACAAAGAAGTCGCAGTGTCTCTCCTTGAACGGTATGCTACTAACAGTAATCTGCGTACGCTGGATTCTTTGCAATTAGCCGTGATGAAACAGTACGCACCGTCAAAACTTGACGTTGTCTACTGTTCAGACCACCAGTTTTCCGCTGTGATCGAAGCAGAGGGTTATTCGGTGATTGATCCAGCAGGTCGGTGACTTTCGGTAACGGCCCCATTATTCTCTTTAGTGACTGAATTATATATCCTACCAATGAAAAACTTCGCTCTTACCGGCGCCGCCGGCTACATCGCTCCACGCCACCTGAAGGCCATCCACGAGACCGGCAATCGGTTGATTGCCGCGAGCGATCCGCACGACTCGGTAGGGATTCTCGACCAGTTCTTTCCGGACGCAGCGTTCTTTACTGAGTTCGAGCGGTTCGACCGGCACCTTGAGATGCTGCGCCGTGGACGCAAGGACGAGCAGCTCGATTACTTGTCAATCTGCTCGCCGAACCATCTTCATGATGCGCATATTCGCCTGGCGCTTCGCGTAGGTGCCGACGCTATCTGCGAGAAGCCGCTGGTGATGAACCCGTGGAACCTCGATGTGCTCGAGGACCTGGAGCGGGAGTACAACCGAAACGTCTACACGATTCTTCAGCTTCGTGTACATCCGAAGCTCATCGAACTACGCGATAAACTGCAGTCGAGCAGCGGAAAGCGTGCCCAGGTCAAGCTCCGTTATATAACCTCACGTGGTACCTGGTACGATTACTCCTGGAAAGGAGATATCCAGAAGTCGGGCGGCGTGGCTACCAACATCGGCATTCACTTTTTCGATATGCTGATGTGGTTCTTTGGCGCCGTTGAGTCCAGCTCGGTGCATGTTAACGACCCGCGCAAGATCGGCGGAGAGCTGGAACTTCAGAATGCGGATGTCGACTGGTTCCTCTCGATTGATCGGGACGATTTGCCGGCGGAAGTACAGGGTGTACAGCCTACCTATCGATCGATCACGGTAGATGGTGAGGAAATCGAGTTCAGTGGTGGCTTCCGCGACCTGCACACGGTTGTGTACGAGGAAACGATGGCCGGCCGTGGCTTCACGATTGCAGACGCGCGTCCCGCAATCGAGCTCGTTCACTCGTTACGCTCGGCGGTACCGAAGCGGAAGTACCATGCGGTCACCAACGGCCGCGGCGTAGAGTACACGGCGAGCTGATGGAGCGAATAACTGAACTCCCCGGCGTGTTCATCCACGAGAGTAGCTACGTGGATGCACCCTGTGAAATCGGCGAAGGAACAAAGGTCTGGCACTTCTCACACATCCAGTCGGGCGCGAAGATCGGCAAAGGCTGCTCCTTCGGCCAGAATGTGAACGTGGGGAACGACGTCGTGATCGGCAATAACGTCAAGGTCCAGAACAACGTCTCGATCTATACGGGAGCCGTTATCGAAGACGACGTGTTCCTCGGGCCGAGCTGCGTGCTGACGAATGTGACCAATCCACGCAGCGGGGTGAATCGCCGAAGTGAGTATAAGCGCACGCTATTCCGCCGTGGTTCAACGATCGGAGCCAACGCGACGATTGTCTGCGGGGTGACGATCGGTGAGTATGCGTTTGTTGGTGCGGGAGCCGTCGTCACGCGCGATGTACCCGATTACGCACTCATGGTTGGCGTTCCCGCGCGGCAGGTGGGTTGGATGAGTGCCTTCGGCGAACAACTGGATTTGCCTGTTGATGGTGATGGGCAGGCGGCATGTCCTCACACGGGTGCTCAATATCAACTGGAAGATGGAGTTATTACCGTCAGAGAGGTGGTTCAGTGATTCAGTTCGTTGATCTTGGCGCCCAGCAAGCGCGCATCAAAGATGAGATCGATGCGGGTATTCAGCGTGTTCTTGCCCATGGAAAATACATTCTGGGGCCGGAAGTCGATGAGCTGGAAGAGAAGCTGGCAGACTTTGTCGGTTCGAAATACTGCATTACCTGTGCCAACGGTACGGACGCCCTGCAGATTGCGCAGATGGCATTTGGCATCGGGCCTGGGGACGAAGTCATCACGCCTGGCTTCACGTATATCGCCACGGCAGAAACCGTAGCGGTACTGGGTGCGAAGCCTGTTTACGTGGATATCGATCCGCGCACGTACAACCTCGATCCGACGAAGCTTGAAGCCGCGATTACGTCCCGTACGAAGGCAATCATCCCTGTTTCGCTGTACGGGCAGGCGGCCGACCTCGACGCAATCAATGTGATTGCAGATAAGCATGGGATACCGGTTATCGAGGATGCGGCTCAGAGTCTGGGTGCGACATACAAAGGGCGGAAATCCGGTAACCTGAGCACGATAGCCACCACCAGCTTCTTTCCCAGCAAGCCGCTCGGTTGCTATGGGGACGGCGGCGCCATCTTTACGAATGACGAAGAACTGGCAACGGTACTGCGGCAGATCGCGAGGCATGGCCAGGATCGGCGCTACCACCACATCCGCGTTGGCGTGAACAGCCGATTGGACACACTTCAGGCGGCGATCCTGCTTCCCAAACTGCGGATTCTTCCGGAGGAGCTGCAGCTTCGCCGGCAGGTTGCAGCGCGTTACACAGAGCTATTGCAGGATGCGGGTGTTGATACGACGCCCTACATCGAGCCTCACAACGAGAGTGCGTGGGCGCAGTACACGATTCGCGTATCTAACCGGGAGGAAGTGCGGGCGCGACTGAAGGACTCCGGTATTCCTACGGCCGTTCACTACCCGCTGCCGCTGAACCGCCAACCTGCCGTAGCTGATTCGACTGCACGTCTGCCCCAGGGCGACCGCGCGGCCGAGTATGTACTGAGTCTACCGATGCATCCATATTTGACGATACACCACGTGGCTCGTGTTGTTAAGTCAGTTGCAGAGGCACGCCACTCGTAAGGTGGGCGTGAAGGCGCAAATAGCGGCTGTTCGGAAGAACGGATTTCTACGTTCCGCCGGTGTACTCGTGGGCGGGACGGCGTTTGCGCAGGCGCTTGCGGTGCTCGCGCTTCCTTTACTCACGCGACTCTATTCGCCTGAGGATTTCAGTCTGCTGGCGGTGTATGTGGCACTGCTGACCTTGGTTTCGGTTATTGCTTGCCTGCGGCTCGAGATCGCAATCCCGCTACCCGAGGACGATACTGAGGCTGCGAATCTGTTGGCTATTGCGCTGACGCTCGTAGCTGTGACAGCGGCAATAGTGGCTATCATTGTTCTCGCTTTTGGAACCGCCTTTTTCGATGCCATTGGACAACCCAAGATGGCTTCGTATGGTTGGCTGCTGCCACCAGCGGTCTTACTCGCCGGCAGTTACGCGGCGCTCCAGTACTGGGCCACCCGAAAGAAGCGTTTCCCAACGATCGCGCGCACGCGAATGATGCAGGCTGCCAGCGGAATCACAGCACAGGTCGGTCTCGGATGGATCGGTGCTGGCGCGCTGGGTTTGATGATAGGCCACGCATTGAAAGCGGGCTCGGGGGTAGTGAACTTGTCCCGGGAAGCTCTACGTAGCGATATGGGGCCGCTATCGGGTATATCTCGAATCGGAATGCTACGTGCCCTTGGAGAGTATCGCGCATTTCCGCAGTACTCCGTGTGGGAAGCCCTTTCCAATCAGGCCGCGGTCCAAATACCCATGTTGCTAATCGCGGCTCTGGCAGTTGGCCCGGAGGCGGGATTCCTATTGCTAGCAATGCGGGCTATGGGAACGCCGGTGCAGCTGGTTGGCAGGGCCGCGTCTCAGGTGTACCTGTCTCGGGCGCCTGAAGAAATGCGCCGTGGGAATCTTCCCGGTTTCACAACTGAGGTACTTAGCGGACTTGCAAGAGCAGGTGCACCCATTATCATTTTCATCGCAATTGTCGCGCCAACAATATTTCCAATTGTGTTTGGAGAGGAGTGGCGCCGAGCTGGCGAGCTGGTTGCGTGGATGACACCGTGGTACCTGCTAAAACTACTATCATCGCCGATCTCGATGGTTATGCATGTGACGATGAAGCAGAGGTTTATGATGGCATTAATGATCGCAACTTTTTTCGTTAGCACGGGGGTCACCCTTGCTGCTTACGCTCTTCATCCGTCCTTAATCGCAATTGGATACGCCCTTTCGGGAATGATTTCATATGCTATTGCATTAACGGTGTACTTAAACGTGGCAGGTGTAACGCTTCGCAATTGTATGACGATTGCGAGGTCATCCGGAGCGCCGGTTATAATAGCGATTATGGCGGGAGTACTGATTTCGCAGGTGCTGAGCAAAATATAATTATTGCACGGCTTGTTCTAATTATTCGAGACAGATTATTGTGTAAATGATAAACATGTACTTGTTTGACATAATATGAAAGACATGCACAAGTAACAGTGCTCACAACATATAGGGTCAAATGGTTATTTATCTTATCGTTTCGTCGGTTGTATTAACTGTCTCTGTGCGGCTCTTTCGGCGAGCGGCAGGCTCTCTTTCGTTAATGCGGCCCAATATGATCAGTTATGTATTCTACTATAACATTATACTGCAAACATTTATCGCATCGGTATTAGTTGTAGCAAACATAGATAATCATCATGTAATAAGTCGTCTAAGTGAGGAAGCTCGATTCTATGGATGGATATCCGTAATGTACATGATGATAACACTGCCCATCGGTATGCTGTTGTCACGCTACTTGTTCTCACCCCGTGCTGGTGTCCGATCACTTTTGGGCAAATATGCTGACAGTCCAGTGTCGGTGGAAGGTCGGAGTGGTAAGGCACTCAAATACTCTGTTTGGTGCTTCACAGGCATATCAATCGCAGCCTGTATATATACCTTCTGGGTGATAGGGTATTATCCATTTGCCAAGGCCTTCACTTCATCCGCGTCCGAACTCGGAGCCATCCGCTTTACAGCTACCCGTGAGTTTGCTGGTAATGTCTACGTGCGGAATACTTTTGCTTTAACTATGACTCCGGTACTAGCATACGCATGGGTTGTGTATTACAAGTTAAGTAGGTCTCCTGCCGACCTTGTTGCGATGATCGTAACTCTGTTCTTCGCCACCTCCATATTGTATTATAATTTCGAAAAATCACCATTATTATGGTTTGTATTGAGTTTCGTCTTTCTAACATATTACTTATACGGCCGTCTCAACGTGCGCTATGCGGCGTGGTCGGCTGTCGTGGTTGCTGTGTTTATTGCGACGTTATATATTTGGGCGGGAGTGTCCCCGGAAGAGCTAATAAGTTATAATACGGGACCAGTAGGAAGAGTCATACTTGGACAGTCTGCTGGTTTATTTGCGTCATTTGATGTTTTTCCTGACCAACATTCATTTATAGGCTTCGCTTCAATATCTCGACTTTTGTCGGAGGTAGTGGGTTTTGAGTACGTCGAGCGATCGGCGAGGATTGTCATGATGCTTTACAATCCGTGGGGAATCGAGGCGGGGACGGCAGGGGTGATGAATACGATATTTATAGGCGAGGCGTGGGCTAATTTTGGCATCATCGGAATACTGTTGTCGCCGTTGTGGGTTGGATTCCTGCTTCAGACTTTGAATATTTTCTTTCTAAAGTCGCCTAAGAATCCTGTCTATTTAGCGTTTTTCGTCTCATTCTCTGTCGGTGGATCTGTTACTGGGGGGGTTAATGATTATTTATATAGCGGCAGTACGTTGATGTCCGCTACGATATTCGTCATGATAATGCTGCTGGCTGCAGCGTTTAGGGGTTATTCACATTCTAGTTATCGCAAGATACGTGTCTCGGTCTCATGAATGTAGTATTTCATCATCCGCTGCCTTTGAATACCGAAGCGAAATCGGCCAGCGGAATTCGACCTTTACGTATGCTATCGGCATTCGAAGATCTTGGGTGTGAGGTCGATGTGATTACGGGGTATTCGTGGGAGCGTTCGGCGTTGATCCGGCGTATGAAGGATAAGGCAAGGAATGGCAAACGTTATGAATTTGTCTATTCCGAGTCATCGACGATGCCGACGGTCTTAACAGACCCGCATCATTTACCGGTGCGACCTCTCATGGATGGAGGGTTTTTCAGCTTTTGCCGCAACAATAGGATACCGGTAGGCTTGTTCTATCGGGACATATACTGGTTGTTTGACGCCTATGGTAAAGGGCTCAATCGCATACAGGTCATGGCCGCAAAGGCTGCCTATCGCTTTGACCTGTGGGTTTATGCCAGAACTCTCGACAGGCTTTATGTCCCGTCTAGGGAAATGGGTGATTACATTCGTGGTGTTGATCCAGAGATTATTGCCGCTCTTCCTCCGGGGCACATATCACCAAGTACTCATTCATCCGCGACTGCGCCGGCTAAGGGTGGACCCCTGAGGCTTTTTTACGTTGGTGGGATGTCGGATCACTATCGTCTGCATATTTTATTTCAGGTTGTCAGTTCTATGCCTCAGATTGATTTGACTGTTTGCACGCGAGACATCGAGTGGAAATCTGTTAAAGAGGACTATCCGTCGCTGACGCCGAATATCAGAATTATCCATGAGACAGGCGAAGGGATGACTGTTCATTTGCAAGAATGCGATATTGCGGTGCTTTTCGTTGAGCCGCACGAATATTGGAAGTTTGCATCCCCGTTCAAGCTTTACGAGTATCTTGGATATCACAAGCCAATTGTCGCTAGTAGAGGTACGCTCTCAGGCACTTTCGTGAGCGAGAACCATGTAGGCTGGACCCTTCCCTATGACAGCGACCATCTGAGACGACTGCTTGTAAGGCTTCTCGATAATCCCGTCGAGATATCGCAATGTGGTGCTACAGCGGCTGCAGTAGCCGATCAACATTCGTGGAAGGCGCGTGCACAGCAGGTTATAAATGATTTGAGCCAATGAGAATTGTACTGCTTTCCGGCGCCTCCTCGATTCACACGATTCGTTGGGCCAACGGACTCAACAGTGCTGGTCATGAAGTGCATGTTATTTCACAGCACCCACCAGTCGACTCACTCGATCCTCAGGTGGTTCTTCACCAGCTGCCGAATCGTGGTGTGCTTGGATACTTTACTATGGTGCCCCGTGTACGTCGCCTGTTAGAACGGCTCATGCCAGATCTTGTCAATGCTCATTATGCTAGTGGGTATGGTACGACCGCTCGGCTGGTTGGCTGGCGTCCGTGGGTCCTCTCGGTTTGGGGAAGCGACGTATACGATTTCCCTAGTAAGTCGTGGGTGCATGCTTGGCTTGTGAAGAAGAATATCATGGCTGCAGATCGGGTTGCCTCCACCAGCAATTGCATGGCGGACCAGACGCGCTCAATTGCCCCGGAACTGGTTGACATCGCCATCACCCCGTTTGGGGTTGATATGGCGAAGTATGGACAAGTAGTTGCGAAAGTGGACCAGCCGGGTGGACATGTGGTTATTGGAACTGTCAAAGCCATGGCCTCTAAGTATGGAGTTGATACCCTTATTGAAGCTTTTGCGTTGCTGAAGAAGCGTTTTCGGGTTACTGGCGATGGAATTGCCGATAAACTCGTGCTTCGGTTGGTTGGAGACGGACCTCAGATCGATCAGCTTCGGGCATTAGCACTCCGCGTTGGCGTGGCAGATTCAGTTACTTTCGTCGGGAGAGTACCGCATACCGAAGTTCCGCTTGAACTTGCTAAGATGGATGTTTATGTAGCACTTAGCCGGCTAGACAGTGAAAGCTTTGGCGTGGCCATCCTGGAAGCAGGAGCTGCAGCACGACCGGTCGTTGTATCTGACGCGGGAGGCTTGCCGGAGGTCACCGTGGACGGTAAGACAGGGATAGTCGTTCCTCGAGATAATCCTGAAGCGGCGGCGGAAGCTCTCGAGATCTTGGTGAGAGACCCGCTTCTGCGCGAGCAGATGGGCGGCGCAGGACGCAGGCATGTGCAGGACAATTACAGCTGGGAAATGTGCATCGATAGGATGCTGCTGCTTTACTCTAATACGATCCAGGATCAAAACATGTCAGTATAGCGGGACTTCATCAACCTGATTTTCAAAGATGCGGACATGTCCTTGTAATTGTGTCAGATGTGTTGTGATGAGGCCGCGTCCCTCATATATCGCTTGCGGACATGTTGATCTTCCCGAATGCGTCGGCAAAGAGGAGTAATGAAATCGCATCAAACAATCAAATCACGCACGTCGTTTATAACTGTTGTCGACGATGTCGTGATAAAGAAAATGCGAGATATCGAAAACGCTCCTGATGAAGCCGAGCGATTGAAGCGTCTGGGATCACTTCTCAAGGAGGAGAGAGATACAGATGGCTGGCGGTACAATTGTGCTAAGCTGCTGAAGGTTGAGTTAGCGACGGGGCGTTTGTTTATGACCCGCGCAAGCGGTATATCGTTGGCGCAGGAATTAAGTGCCTCGCGAGCCTATCGGGCGGGCAGATGGCTGGCTGCGTTCCAAGAGGGAGGCAGGACGAGCGATGGACGCGTACCTGTTTTTGGCGACTTTGGTCCGAACCACGTGTTTATCGATGGTACAAGTAAAGCTGTTACAGTTATTGACCCCGGCGTCGAAATAGGCACTCGGGGCTCCATTGAGACAGATGTTGGGTATATGCTCTCCTCTCTAGTTCTTTATTCGCTGAGGAGACGACGGAATCCTTGGCGGATCGGACGCGCATTTGTGGATGGAGTCATAACGTCACGGGCAGGATCAATCAGACGTCAGAGACTTCGGGAAGTATTATCTGATACAAGACGTCAGACCGAGCGGCGATGGAAACGCAAGCTACCTTATGGTTCAGCTGTCTTCGCCATTGTTCCTTATAGGATCATAGACCGATTCGTAACTGCGAGTCTACTGTGGACACTGTCCTTTTCGGAGTTGTCCAGTGACGAAAGGTCCATGCCGACAGACGTCAATTGACGAAAGTATCGTAGCGCCCTTATATGAACGCTACCAAGGCCAAAATCAACAGCGACGGAATGAGGGAGAAACTCAGGATATTGTATTTATATCAATACTTTACGACGCCGCGCGGGGCTTGGAGTACACGTGCGTACGAGATGGCCCGCCGGTGGGTGGAGAAGGGTCATGAGGTAACTATTGTTACTAGTGTTTATGACAAATCGGATTTGAGGCCTAAACAACTCGTTCAGAGGTTCGATGTTGACGGTATTGAGGTGATCGTACTGAACATCCGACTCTCGAATAAGCACGGCGTGTTGAAGCGTCTTTTTACGTTTATCGCGTACGCCTTACTTGCTTCATGGTACGCACTACGTACGCCTTCTGACGTAGTCGTTGCTTCTTCTGGGCCCATTACTGTGGGGCTGCCGGGGCTCGTTGCACGCTACTTTGGGCGGCGACCGCTTGTTTTCGAGGTGCGTGACCTGTGGCCCGAAGGCGCGATTGAACTCGGTATTTTGAAAAATCCCATACTCGTACGAACTGCGCGATGGTTCGAACGGCTCTGCTATAGATCCTCATCGGCTGTCGTCGCGCTTTCTCCTGGTCAATCGGATGGCGTACGCATGATCGAACCGCAGGTACCGGTTTATACCGTTCCCAATGCCTCCGACCTCGATCTGGTCGACCGGGTGGACCCGCTGGATCCGCTGCCAGAATGGGCTATCGGAAAACAGATCGTTCTCTATGCAGGCACAATTGGGCAGTCGAACGATTGCTGGCAGTTAGTCCATGCGGCCGAGCTAATGAAGCATGCTGGTCGAAATGATGTTGTTATGGTCTTTCTGGGTGATGGTAAGGATCGTGAGGCCATCGGTAAGTACGTACAAGAACATGATTTAGCTAATGTTGTGATACTTGGTTCGAGACCGAAGGAGGAGGTAATTGCCTGGCTCCAGGTCGCAACGGCATCGCTGTTGGTGTTTCGCGATTTACCGGTGCTTAGCACGAACTCGCCCAATAAGCTCTTCGACTCACTTGCCGCAGCTGTACCGGTCATTCAGAACACTCAGGGATGGATCAAGGAGCTGCTTGAGGCTGAGAAATGTGGTGTGACAGTTCCTGCCGCGGATCCTGGCGGAATTGCTGACGCAATTTACAAGTTGGTCGACGACCTAGCTTTTCGAGACGAGATGGGCCGTAATGCACGGCGCGTAGCGGAGGAGCGATTCGACCGAGATCTGCTCGCAGAGAAAATGCGCCGCGTACTCCTCGATGTTGCCGGGATGCCCGCGGATGTAGGACCCGAAACCGCGCATACGACATGCGCTGCTTAGTATCGGGAAGGTCGGGGTTTCTTGGCAGGTACGTGGTCGACCACGCCAAGGCCAGTGGTTGGATTATTGACGCACTGGGTCGATCTCGCGCCTCCGACATCTCTCATGACCTGGCAGACGGACCACCCGAACTACCGCAATTGGGCTACGACGTCGTCTACCACGCGGCCGGCAAAGCACATCTATTCCCTCGTACGGAAGAGGACAAGGAGGCATTCTTCAGGGTTAATACGCAGGGTACCGCAAACCTTCTTACCGCTCTTGAGCGCCAGGAGCGCCTACCTCAGGCATTTGTACTGGTGAGTACGATGGCCGTGTACGGGAAGGAGCGTGGAGAGGCGATTACCGAGGAGGCACCACGCGAGGCCAGTGATCCCTACGGTCTCAGCAAGATCCAGGCAGAAGACCTCGCGCTGGAATGGGGCGAACGGCATGGCGTCAGAATAGGCATCGTGCGGTTGCCGCTTGTAGCCGGGGCCGGCGCTCCGGGAAACCTCGGTGCGATGATCAGTGCGATCCGCCGAGGGCGTTACATGGGTATCGGTGGAGGCCAGGCCAAGCGTAGCGTGGTGCTTGCAAGTGATGTAGCGCGCATCCTGCCGGTGGTTGCAGAAAAGGGCGGAATCTATAATCTCACAGATGGGCACCACCCCACTTTTGTCGAAATTGAACGGGCGATTGCCGGAGCCATTGGTAGGCAAGCACCGAAACATATTCCCCTCAGTCTTGCAAGCGTTGGTGCGCGGGTAGGAGATGTAATTGTAAAAGCAACGGGTCGGCGCTTTCCGCTCACATCTCAGGCGCTTTCTAAAATGACTTCGACGCTGACGTTCGACGACTCAAAGGCACGGAGAGAGCTCGGATGGGAGCCGGCGCCGGTACTGGACCATGTCAAGGAATGGGTCCAGTATGGTGGTAATTGATTCTTGCCGTAATACATGATCCGTCTCATTGATTTTCTGGCGGCACTGGTCGGACTGATCCTTTTGCTACCCTTATTCATCGTCCTCTACCTGGTGGGGCTTGTCGATACGGGGTCGCCGTTATTCAGACAGGAGCGGGTAGGGCGCGGGCGGCAGCCGTTCACGCTTGTCAAGTTCCGCACGATGAAGAAAGACACGGCGTCGGTTGCCACCCATCTTGCGAGCGCGGCCGCTATTACCCCCTTCGGCCGCTTCCTGCGCCGCACAAAGCTCGACGAGCTTCCACAGCTATGGAATGTGCTGCGGGGAGACATGAGCCTTGTAGGTCCGCGCCCCTGCCTCTACAACCAGGAGGAACTGATCGCCGAGCGCACTGAGCGCGGCGTCTTCGAGGTGCGGCCCGGCATAACCGGCCTCGCCCAGATCAACGAGATCGACATGTCAACGCCCGAACTCCTCGCTCGGACAGACGCCGAGATGATCCGGTCGCTAACCCTCGGCGCGTACATCCGGTATATCATCCTCACCATCACTGGGAAGGGCGCTGGAGATAGGGTAAGGGGAGTAGATTCGTAGAGCGCGTCGCCGATGTGTCGGCAGTTTACTGTTGTCGGTGGTCATTTTTCAGGGAAGCTGCTCGAGTCAGCATCCGTAGCTTGCTATGAGCTATCCGGCTTATCAGAAGCATGACCGAGGAGTCTGTAAAAGCGAAATGCCCCGGACAGTCAGCCTGTCCAAGGCATTTCACCTTGTTCTAACTCTTTATAGTAGGGGTCATGACCCTCGAACCAGGAATCCGAGGCGTTCCATGAGCTGCGGGCGATCGCGGAGGCTTACGCGGACGACATCCCGGAAGTCACGCATCCACTGGTCGAGTTCGGCCATCGCTTCGTTGCGCGCGTGCGTGGCGTCCTGAGCGTCGCCGCTTTCCTTGTCGCGCACCCTCATCGAGCGCTCGAACTCGGTTACACTTTCCAGGCCATCGCGCAGATCGTCTTCACTGATATTGTAGCGGGCCAGCGCATCCTTCACCGCCGTATCTTCGAGAGCACGTTGATAAAATTGCCGAGACTGCACGATCCACGCGGCCTGTGTGGTTGCACGTGGTTCATGGAGGCGCAGGGGCGCACTCGCGCCTTTATTACCCCTCAACGCGACGCGCGCCAGTGCCACATGATCGCGCAGCCGTGCGCGCGCCGTGCTCCAGCTTTCGTGCAAATCAGCCGTAGCGCCGAGCTTCTCACCTCGCTCGCTGGCGGCGCGGTGGTGCAGGTCGAGCGCCGTCTCGTACAGTTCAAGACCTTCCTGAAGGCGGTCTTCGTCATACGAGTAGGGCGCGAGGTAGGCAATCAGTTCCGGATCGTCCAGGGTGTTCTGGATTGCGGTTTGCGCCAGAGACAGGCGCCGGTCGAGGGGCAGATGGATGTACGTTTTCATGGGTACCTCCGTGTGAATGAGATGACGGTTGCCGGTGAGACGACGGCCGGCATGCGAGCAAGACGCAACGCCACCTCTTTCGTAGTGCCTCCAGCAGGAATATCGTGGGACCTCGCCGCAGAGGTTTCTCGCTGCCCTTAAACGCGACAAAATGCCCCTTAAAAACGACATCGGGTCGGTTAATTGCGACATTCGATCGATGGTTTGTCATTTTTAAACGATGCAACGCCGCGAATAAAGGCTCTTGTGTCGCAATTAACCGTCTCGATATGAGGTTTAAGCCACCCGATGTCTCTGTTAACCGACTCAGTGCAGCAATTAACCTCGCAGACGCAGCAATTAACTGTGACGGCGTACGTCAACCGGTCATGCGCACCGTGTCCGCAGTATTTATCATCGGAAAACCTGACGACTTAGAACTGACGACTGACGCCTGACCCAGCACCCGTCCTCTCCCTGAACGGGGAGGGGATCAAGGGGAGGGGCGATGGCCCACGAGACACGGGCTTGTAGAGCGACCTGGTATGACTGGTGATAGAACGCCGCCGCCGTGCACCTCGACGTAGGGACGGCCTTCAGGCCCGTCCTGATCGTCCAGAGAAACCGGTTAGGTCAGACAACGGCTGCATGGATTGCGTCGTCGCGTTCGCTCCTCGCACTGACAAACAGTATTGTCATCGCGAGCCCGACGGGACGGCGGGCGCGGCGATCCATGCAGCCTATCCTGCAGCCTCACAGGTTGCGGGAGCCTGAGGGGAATAACTGCGCAGCGTAAAGTGAAGCGAACGCTTCATGGATTGCTTCGTCGCATCCGCTCCTCGCAATGACAAACCGTATTGTCATCGCGAGCCCGACGGGACGGCGGGCGCGGCGATCCATGCAGCCTATGCTCCAGCCTCACAGGTTTCGGAAGCTTGTGAGGTCTAACTTCGCGCGTTTGATTAAAGCGAAAGCCGCATGGATTGCGTCGTCGCGTTCGCTCCTCGCAATGACAAAAGAGATCGGAAACCGAAACTTGACGACTGAGAACTGACGGCTGAGGCCCGACGCAGCACCCGTCCCCTCCCTGGATTTGGGGAGGGGATCAAGGGGAGGGGCGATCGGCCACGAGACGACGGGCTTGTAGAGCGACCTGGTACGACTGGTGATAGAACGCCGGCTGTGCACCCCGACGTAGAGACGGCCTTCAGGCCCGTCCTGATCGTCTAGAGAAACCGGTTAGATCTGACGACGGCTGCATGGATTGCGTCATCACTTCGCTCCTCGCAATGACAAAAACATCATCATCGAACCGAAAACTGACGGCTGAGAACTGACGGCTGACGCCCGACCCAGCACCCGTCCTCTCCCTGAACGGGGACGGGATCAAGGGGAGGGGCGATCGGCCACGAGACACGGCTTGTAGAGCGACCTGGTACGACTAGTGATAGAACGCCGCCGCTGTGCACCCCGACGTAGAGACGGCCTTCAGGCCCGTCCTGATCGTCAGGTCACGCGTCAGCGATATTCCCGGGACGCGCCAAACGAGCGAAGCGACTAACGAAGTAAAAGGCGGTCACTACGTCAATATGATCGCCATCTAATAGAGTATCCAGTAAGGTCTGACGACGGCCGCATGGATTGCGTCGTCGCTTCGCTCCTCGCAATGACAAAGAGAATTGTCATCGCGAGCCCGACGGGACGGGCGGAGATGCGCGGTTCGAATTATGCTTCGGGCCCGTCCGTGTCTCTGTAGCTGATTGTTGATTCTGCGGCCTCGCATCGCCGCTGGATCTTTCGACTCTCAGCGGCTTCTCATCCTACATGAACTGGCGCGAGCACATCACCGTCGAACCGGAGGTCTGCCACGGGAAGG
>Ga0209487_1002220_pt1 | contig 15914 bp, 17 predicted proteins | sample Poulit2012_FD_187524 | JGI IMG/M metagenome (GOLD analysis project Ga0209487, IMG submission 187524) | Agricultural soil microbial communities from Georgia to study Nitrogen management - Poultry litter 2012 (SPAdes) (version 2) | ecosystem: Environmental > Terrestrial > Soil > Agricultural land...
TTGACGCGGAACAGTTCAGGGTTCTCGTCGCCGTGCACGTGCATCAGGCCGACCAGGCCGCGTTCCAGGCGGGCGAGTGAGTGGTCCACCAGGGTGAGGGTTCCGGGCACGTCGACCGTGAACTCGATCATCGTCGCGCCGCCGGCGGGTACCAGGGTGGTCTGCACGTTCTCGTTGACCAGGGTGCCGCCTTCGACCCAGACGCGGTCCATGATCTCGCCGATGACGTGGAAGCTGCTGAGGTAGTTGGGGCCACCGACTCCGAAGAACAGGCGCACGGTGTCGCCGACGTTGACGTTCATCGGGTACTGCTCGGTCAGAGCGTCTACTGCTCCGTTGAAGAAGAGGTACTCGGCGCGCTCGTCCATCATCTTCTCGATGTCGAAGCTCAGTTCGCCCTTGGTGCCGAAGCGCTCGATCGTGTAAAGCTCGCCCTGCATGATGTAGAACTCGTGATCGACTTCGGGCAGGCCCTCTTCGGGTTCGACCAGGATCAGGCCGTACATGCCCTGCATGATGTGGTGGGCGTGGCTGTGAGTGGCGCAGTGGTAGACGTAGATGCCGGGGTGGAGGGCCTGGAAGCTGAAGCTGGTGGTCTCGCCCGGTGCGGTCTGGGTCACTGCCGCGCCACCGCCGGGTCCGGTTACCGCGTGGAAGTCGACGGAGTGGGCGTAACGGCTGCTCTCGTCGTTGTACAGGTTGACGTGTACGGTGTCGCCGACGCGGACGCGGAGGAACGGGCCGGGGACGGTGTCGTTGAACGTCCAGAAGCGGTAGTTGGTGCCGTCAGCCAGGCGGCCAACGCGTTCGGTGGTCACCAGGTCGAGGACGATGTCGCGCGGACCGTCAGCTTCGATGGGGCCGGGGATGTCAGCAGGGTCCTTGGCCAGGCTCGGTGCTTCCTCGACCTCCACGACCTCGGGGTTTCCTACGACGAAGGCGCCTTCCATGCCGATCTGACGGTGGCCGGGGATGCTGCACCAGTAGTCGTAGATGCCGGCCTCGCCTGCTTCGAAGGTGATGGTGGTCGATTCACCGCGGTTGAAGACGGACTCACTGTAGACGTCCAGGTCGCCGATGACGAAGTCGTGCTCCATTGCGTCACCGTTCTCGAGCGTGACGCTCACGGTGGCGCCTTCGGGCACCTGGAGTTGCGGGTTGACGATACCGTCGATGTCGCCGCCGACGCCGATGAAGACGAACTTGCCTTCGATGAAGCCGGTGGTCAGGTGGAAGTCGATCGCTCCTTCGGGAGCTTCGCGGACGTCAGCGATGTGCTGATGCACGACCTGGGGCTGGGGATGGGTGGGCGGTGAATGGCTGTCAGCCATTACCAGGACGTTCTGATGTGTCTCCGGCTGGACTGCAGTGGCTTCGGTCGCCGGGTAGGGGGTCGCAAGTGTCGCAACGGCTGCCAGGGCTGCGATTGCGATGGTGGAGGTGATGGCGATTCGCATGGTACTGCTCCTTTCTCGCACGAATTTCCGTATCTCGGATATCGTAGTCCAAGTATGGGGAGCGGCATCACCTCAACGTCAGGGCAATTTGTCCTTAAGGAGACGAGCTCGGACTCACTGTTCCTCAGGTCGTGTGCAGTAACCGCTGGTCAAGCCGCAACCGTTCGGCTGACAGCAGTTCCATCCCGTCGCGGGCCTCCGGGTGAAGTGGATTGATGATCAGGTTGTGGTCGTAAGGCATCACGAAACTGGGAGCGCGCAGCACCAGGCTGCGCTTCTCTTTCAGCCAGCGGGTTCCCAACTCACGGGTCAGCAGCTCGGGATCGTGCGGCGGCGCGTCGGCGCGCAGGCGGAGTACGTGCTCGATACTCACCTGCTCGAGAGTGCCGTGCAGCCGGATGTGCAGCAGTGTGCGCTCACCGAACTGGCTGGGGTGGCTCAGGTTCGCGAGGGTCTCCAGGGCTGCAAGGCTCGGGTTTGCCGACGCGTAGATGACCGGCAGGCCCGGATCGTTCCAGCGGTTGGCGCTCACCCGGCCACCTGAACCGTCAAGCGGATCAAATCCGGCGCTCTGCGCGTACGGTGCATCGTGCGGGTAGATGCGCCACGCGCTGAGCTCAGTAGTTGCCGTACTCAATTTGCAGCAGCTTGTTCTTCACGCGCTCATAACCGCGCACGGTGTCGAGCAAGGTGATAGGCGGCTCGCCACCGAGTGACAGCAGGGGTGAGGTGAGCCAGGCGCTTGCCTGTTCGCTGCTCCCCAGCACCCGCTCGCCCAGGCTGAGCAGGGAATCGAGCATCTCTACCTTCGCTGACTCCGCATCTGCCAGAGCCCCAGCCTGGGAGCGCCGCTGGTACGTGCGGTAAGTGACCCCGATGAAGGCAGCCATCTGCTCGGCAGTCACGCCAAGGCGCTGCCTGACCTGTTCGGACAGCTCGAACGGCAGGCTGGAGAACACCTCCGGTGGTTCCACCGTCCTCTTCTTTACTTGTTGCAGCTGATTCGCCACAACCCACCCCCTCCCGCCATGTTGTCATAGCTTAGCACGACAGAATGGCGGTAAGGTCGGCCTGCGCCCTCAGGCCACCGGGATAGCGGCAGCCAGGCCGCCTTCCTGCAACAGTGGCTCCTCGATCTCACCGCTGTCGACCTCTCGGCCTCCGCGCTCCTGCAGCAACCGGATCGCCTCTGCCGGGCGCTCCACGAACAGCATGGCAGTGGCTCCAGAGCACACCTCGTCCAGCACCTCACCCAGCGCAGTCAGCTCATCCAGCACGATGTTGCACTCAGCAGCCGGGTTCACCTGACGGATACTGCTCAGCAGCAGGTCAGCGACCTCGCCAGGCTCACGGCCGCGCAGGTCAGAGTCCTCCTTTATCCAGAGCCGCGAGAAACCGCTCGCCAGCACCTGAGCAGCCTCGCAGATGACGCTGTCAGCACGGTCACCCGGCACGCCCGCCAGCGCGATCACCGGCCGGTGCCAGGCGGCGGTCATCTCAGCCGCGGCACGGAACGCATCCGGGTTGTGCCCGTAATCAAGCACCACGTACCCCTGTCCAAGCTGCCAGACGTTGCTGCGACCAGGGTTGTGCCGGTTGCTGCTGAAACTGAGCAGTGCCGAGCGGACCATGCGAGCACTGACCCCAAGCGCCCGGCCCGCGGCGACCGCTGCCAGGCAGTTGGCGATCTGGAACTTCGCGGTGCCGTTCATCGACAGCGGCACGTTGTCAATCCGGACGATCGGCATCTCGCGCCGCCGTTCAGCCTCGACCAGCATGCCGTTACGCACGTAATAGGCACGGCCGCCGGCAGCCAGATGTTCACGGACCCGCGGTCTGGTGGGGTCGAGCGTGAAGAAGACGATGCGGCGCGGCAACTCCTTCACCCGTTTGCTGTCCGCCAGGGCAGCACTCTCCTCGTCATCTGCGTTCAGCACCAGGGTGCCGCCCTCGCGGACGCGTTCCGCCACCAGCGACTTGATCCACACCAGGTCTTCGATGTCCTCGATGCCGTCCTGACCGACGTGATCCAGCCGGATGTTGGTCACTACCGCGACATCCGACCAGTCGTAACCCAGACCCCGGCGCAGGATCCCGCCACGCGCGCACTCCAGTACAGCCGCCTCGACCGTCGGATCAGCCAGCACCACCTGAGCTGAGGCCGGTCCCGTGAGGTCACCTTCAGCTACCAGCTCCTGGCCGATGTGGATCCCGTCCGTGGTGGTCATACCGACGTTGCGCCCGTCGTGGGCGACTATGTGGCTGATCAGCCTGGTCACGGTGGTCTTGCCGTTGGTGCCGGTCACCGTGCACAGCGGGATGCGGCCGTTCTCACCCGGTGGGTACAGCATGTTCATTATCGCTTCGCCCACCGGCCGAGACCGTCCGGAGCTGGGATGAAGGTGCATGCGCAGGCCCGGCGAGGCGTTCGCTTCCACGATGCCGCCCGTCAGCGGTGCGCTGATGTCTGGTGTGATCAGGTCAAGCCCGCAGATGTCCAGGCCCAGTACCCGGGCGGCCCGCTCGCACAGCCGGCGGGTGGCGGGGTGAACCATGTCAGTAACGTCGGTGGCGGTCCCACCTTGTGACAGGTTCGCCGTCTGTCGGAGCAGAACACACTCACCAGCTGCGGGCACCCTGTCAAGATCGGGCTGCTCTTCGTCAGCCGCGAACTCGATCCGGGTCAGCGGCTTCTGGTGGCCATCGCCACGCCGGGAGTCCTCGTTGGCGAGCGCGATCAACTCGGCGATCGTCCGGACACCGTCACCCGTCACCTGACAAGGTTCCCGCCGACTTGCCGCCACCATCCGGCCGTTCACAACCAGTACCCGGTAATCGAAACCTTGAAGCTGCTCCTCGATCAGCACCTCTTCTGACAGTGCCTTCGCCTTGCTGAATGCGGCAGCAAGCCCAGCTTTATCCGTCACACCGAGCGTCACGGCGCGTCCCTGGTTCCCGTCAACCGGCTTGACGACCAGCGGACCGGTCAGTTCAGCGAGGGCCTCGCGGGCAGCAGTCAGGGTCGTAACAAGCCGACCGGCCGGTACCGGCAGGAACGCCTCCTGCAGCAGTTTCTTCGTGAGAGCCTTGTCGCAGGCAATGTCCACAGCGATCTGACTGGTGTCACTGGTGATGGCCGCCTGGATCCGTTTCCGCTTGATCCCGTGTCCGAACTCCACCAGGCTGCCGTCGTTGAGCCGGCGCCAGGGGATGCCTCGGCGTTCAGCGGCCTCGACGATGGCGCGGGTGCTCGGACCGAGTTCCGTCTCAGCAGCGAGCTGCCTGGCGTGCTCGAGGTGCGGGCCAAGGTCGAAATCCCAGCCGTCAGCGAGTGCCCGCACGAGCTGGACACTCGTTCTGAGCAGGCTTTCCATCGCGGCTTCATTGCCGTAGCGGACCACAACCAGGTACAGGCCGTGCTCACCGGCATGCCTGGTCTTGCCGTACGTTCCTTCACTGCCGAGCTGTCCCGCAAGCTCAAGCGCAACGTGCTCCACGATGTGACCAAAGAAGGTGCCTTCCCGCAGTCGCTGCACGAACGCGCCTGCATGGCCCTGGGCGCAGTGATGCCGGTGCAGACCCGGGAGCAGTTCAAGCAGCCGCTCGTTGAAGCCGGGGAACTCGCGGCTCTCCCGGTCCGTCAGGTCTTCAAGTTGCAGCAGCATCGTCATCACCTTTTTGCGGTGATGGACGTTTGGACCTCTCAGTGCCCGGATGTTCTCGATTCGCATTCGTGTGCCCCTCTGTGACTTCCGATCCAAGGGAAATCCTGCTCAGGGTCCCATGGCCGAGTGGATGGTGATGTCGATTCGGGCCAGGGGGCAGCCTTCAACTCAGCGGGAACCTGAGCAGAATGATGCCGGATTAATGGTCAGACTGTCTGTACCGGTAAACACAGGTCCTGTGCGACTGCGCCCACAGACCACCTCGCGCTGCCCTGATAGTTTGGCTGCAGCTCCCGGAAGACGGGATGAACGGAGGGGCGCGCGTGCCCTACACAGACAGGCAACCGACAGGTGAACTGCTGCTGATGGGCGGCAACGAACGCATGGACGAGCGCGGTGAGTTGCTGGCACAACTGATCCGCATGGCAGGTGGCAGGGACGCACGGATCCTGGTGTGTGCAGCCGCCAGCCGCTACCCAGAAGAAGTGTTGCCTGACTACGACGAGCGTTTCCGGGAGCTCGGGGCAGACCGCCTGGCGCTGTTCGCCCTGGAGGACCGCCACGCGAGTGAGGACCCGGAAGTACTGGAGAAGCTTGAGACCGCAACAGCGGTGTTCTTCACCGGCGGTGACCAGTTCCGGCTCACCTCGATCGTTGCCGGCACGGAGTTCAGCAGGTTGATGTGGAACCGCTTCCTGAATGATCACCTGGTCGTGGCCGGCACCAGTGCAGGCGCAACCGCGATGGGCAGCACCATGATCGCCAGCTCCAAAAGCCATGGACGGGTGCGGCTGGCGGACGTCAACGTCGGCATGGGGCTCGGCTACCTGCCTGACACGGTGATCGACTCGCATTTCAACGAGCGCAGCCGGATCAACCGGCTGCTGACGATATTCGCGCAGAACTCACAGATACTTGGCCTCGGCATCGATGAGAACACCGCGCTCAGGATCCGGCCCGGGGAGCCGTTCGACGTTTACGGCACGGGAGCCGTCACGGTGCTCGATGGCCGGGTGAGTTACTCAAACGCTGCGGAAGCTGCTGCCACCCAGGTGATGGCACTGTCCGGCGTGACCGTTCACGTGGTGCCGCGCGGTTTCAGGTTCGATATCGACCGGCGCGCTTTCCTGGTGCCTGCGCACGATTGAGCGATCAGCTGTCGCTGTTCAGCGCAGCGAAGGCGGCCTGTACATCCAGGAGTTCGGAGGTGACCGCGTTCTGCCTCGCCTGACGCCAGGCCGACTGCAGCTCCCCGAGGCGCTCCTCGATGTTGCGTTCGGCAGCGTCCATGGCTGCCAGCCGCGCAGCGTTCTCACTGGCCTGCGAGGCCGCGAACGCCTGCACGAGGCTGTGAGCCGTGAACTGCCGCACCACTCCACGCAGCAGCTCTTCTGTATCGCCCAGGATCATCGGCAAGCGATTTGAGGGCCAGTCCCGCTGCCTCACACGCTGCAGCCAGGTCGCATCTACCGGCAGGATGCGGACGGTTACCGGTTCGTAACTCGCGCCCCGCAGCGGGCGGTTGTAAGCCAGGTAAAGCTGGTCGGCGCGACCCTGCTCAAGCCATTGATCCAGGTGGCTGAGCACCCGCACCACAGCTGCGTCGATCGTGCTGACACTGCCGGGCGGACTGACCTGCGCGTTCGGTTCATGACCGACTGCAGTCAAGCGCGTCTCCAGACGTCGGCCCACCGCCAGTATCGTCGGCTCTTGCCCCGCCGGCAGCCGGGCGCGCAGCAGTCCGGTGGTATGGCCGGTGATGCGCTCATTGAACGGACCACACAACCCACGGTCAGTCCCGAGCGCGACCAGCGTCACCGAGCTGCCCGTACTGGCCTGGGCACCGGTAAGTAGCTCAGGACGCAGCTGCAGCAGCGCCTGAACTGCCAGTTCAAGCGTACGGGTCGACTGGCGGAGTGCCGCGACAGACCGGCGGTACTGCGTGATCCGCACCGCCGACAGGGTCTTCATCGTGGTCACCACACCCTGCAGCGTGCGGGCGCTGTTCAGCCGGCGGCGGGTGTCAACGATACTGCTCATGCCGCGGGTTCCAGCTGTGTCACGGCGGCCCGGGCGGTGGCCAGCAGCGCCTCACGAGCGTCATCGGTCAGTTCAGCGCCAGCCTCGATCTCACGGAGCAGCTCAGCATGCCGGCGTGCTGACAGCTCCGCCAGAACATCCAGCGCAGCGCCGACCCTGTCCTCAGGTAAAGCATCGAGAACCCCCTCGGCCACCGCGAGCATGATGGCGACCTGCAGGCCGACCCGGACCGTTTCCCGTGCGGCCTGCGCGAAAGACGCCCGCACGCGCCGGCCACGCCTCAGGGTGTTGCGGGTCGCTTCATCGACGTCCGCACCGAACCGGGCGAACCGCTCCAGTTCCTCGAACTGGGCGTAAGCCAGGCGCAGGCGACCAGCGACGGCCCGTAACGCCGGCAGTTGCGCTTTGCCGCCGACTCGTGACACTGACAGGCCGATATCCACAGCTGGCATGATTCCACGGGCCATCAGCTCTGGTGACAGCACGATCTGGCCGTCGGTGATCGAGATCAGGTTGGTCGGCACGTAGGCTGACAGGTTCCGCTCCTGCGTCTCGATGATCGGCAGAGCGGTGAGTGATTTGCCGCCCCGCACCGCTGACAGCTGAGTCGCCCGCTCCAGCAACCGCGAGTGCAGGTAGAAGATGTCACCCGGGTACGCCTCACGGCCAGGCGGTCGGTTCAACAGCAGGGACACCTCACGGTACGAGCGAGCATGCCTGGTCAGGTCGTCGTACACGATCAGCGAGTCATGACCAGCCTCCATGAATGCTTCTGCGATGCTGGTCGCTGCGAACGGTGCGATCTGCCGCAGGCCCGGAGTTTCGTTGCTGGCGGCGAGCACCACGGTGGTGTACTCCAGCGCCCCGTACGAGCGCAGCGTGTCGATGAGGCGGGCAGACTCAGCGCCTCGCATGCCGATGCCGCAGTACACGCAGCGGACTCCAGAACCGTGCTGGGCGAGAATGGTGGCGAGAGCGATGCTTGACTTGCCGGTCTGCCGGTCACCGACGATGAGTTCCCGCTGGCCGCGACCGATGGGGAAGAGGCTGTCGATGACCTTGATGCCCGTCTGTAACGGCCGGGTGACCGGGCCGCGTTCGAATATCGGGGTCGCAGGACGCTCGATCGGCAGGTAGGCAGTCCCCGTGATCGGACCCTGGCCATCAAGCGGTACGCCCAGGGGATCGAGCACCCGGCCGAGAACGGCGTCACCCACCGGCACGCTCAGTACCCGGCCGGTCCGGGTCACCCGGTCGCCGGCCCGCAGCGCAGCACTGCCTTGCAGGAGCGTGACCCCGATAAGCTCCTCACGCAGTTCAGTGGCGACACCACGGATGCCGCCTTCGAACTGAAGCACTTCATCGACCGCTGCGCCGGGAAGGCCGCTGACGAGCGCAACGCCGTTACCGACCGACTCAACGGTGCCGATCTCGTTGATATGCAGCGGATCGGTCAGGTTACGCCCGGCGTCCTCCAGTGCATCCAGGCCTCGGAGCAACGGCCGCGCAAGCGAGTCCCGCTCAGTCCGAGACATGATCAGCCTCTGCTGCAGAGCGGTCCTGTTCCAGGTCACTCAGCGCGTCCCTGAACGCCAGGTCGAGCGCATGCAGCCGCTGAGCGCCGGACAGGGCCAGGTGCTGCGCACCTAGTGTCAGTTCTACGCCGAACAGAAGTTCAGGGTCTTGGCGGAACGTCGGGCTGCCTGTCACGTCCAGCTGCTCCCGCAGTGTTTTTTCCAGCTCAGCCTTGACCTCGTCCGTCAGCTCGAACGCTGTCACCATCTCAGGCGTGGCGTCCGCTGCGCCAGCCTTGAGCGATTCCAGCTCACTGTCCGGGAGCTGCCTGAGCCTGCGCAAGAACGAATGCAGTGTGTGCTGCTCCAGGTCGGTGTCAGCCAGATCCCTCAGACTGTTGCGCAGTTCCCTGACGAGCAGCTGTGCAGTTCGGTGCCGCAGGTTGTCCACGCTCTGCCGCCAGCTCTCCTGGAGGGCTGAGTCATGGCGCGCCCGGATTGACTGCAGTTCAAGCTCGACTTCACTTACGCGCTGGGCGAGCAGTGCATCGGCCTCTTCCTCGATGCGGTTCAACCGTTCCAGGCGCTTCTCACTCAGATCGTGCTTCTCAGCCTCAAGCTTCTTGAGTGCCGTGGCCGCGTCCCCTCTGGCAGCTTCGGCGGCCTGCCACAGGTCGGTCAGCTGCTTCTCCCGCTGCTCCATCACGTCAAGTACCGGACGGTAGAGGAACACGCGCAGGAGCACGAGCAGGAGCGCGAAGTTGATGAGCTGCGCGATGAACGTGAACCAGTCAAATGTCACGGACCTGCTCCTTAACCTCCTGAGACCAAGCCCCAGAACGGGTTAGCGAAGATCAGGATGAGCGACACGACGAAGCAGTAGATCGCCGTCGACTCGATCATGGCCAGGCCGACGAACAGCGTCCGGGTGATGTTGTTCGACGCGTCCGGCTGCTGCGCTATGGCCTGCAGTGCCTGAGCGAGGGCACGCCCCTGCCCGAGCGCGTTGGAGATCGAACCGATCGCTACGGTGATACCGGCGGTGAACACCGATACGATCGCAACCAAAGTGATGTCTGTCATCTGCTAATCTCCTCCTTCGTCCGCACTGGCGGCGGCCTTGGCGATTCTTTCGGAACTTACGGTGGTGGCTGAAGCGATGTAGACGATCGCCAGTACCGCGAAGATGTATGCCTGCAATACCCCGATGAACAGGCTGAAGGCCTGCATGATGACCGGGAAGAACAACGGAGCAATCGACAGCAGGATCACAACGATCACACTGCCACTCATGACGTTGCCGAACAGTCTGACAGCCAGCGACAGTGTCCTTGACAGCTCACCGATGATCGTGAACGGCAACATGAACGGCGTGGGCTCAAGGTAACTTCTGAGGTAACTGCCCAGACCAACCCGTCTGATCCCGAAGTAAGGCACGGAGAACAGCACCAGGACAGCCAGTGCAGCGGTGGTGGTGAGGGAGCCGGTTGGCGGCTGAAAACCAGGTATGACGCTGAGGATGTTCGCCGCAACGATGAACAGGAACAGGGTACCGACGAACGGAAGGTAAGGCCTCGCGTCATGACGGGTCACCCCCTCGATCTCAGCCAGGATGAATGCAACCAGGCCTTCAAGGACGTGCTGCCCGGGCGCGAGCGGTGTTTGCGTGCGCAGCCGGCGCGTTATGAGCCAGCTGCTGAGTACCAGCACCGCCATGATCACCCAGGTGAACACGAGCGTCGCGGTGACCGGGAAAGGCCCCAGGGTGAAGTACGTTATGTCATCCGGTGACAGCGTCATCGGCGTCACCCCCCGTTCCGAGCAACCGGGTCATGAACCAGCGGGCCAGAAGGAAACCAACCAGGGCAGCGACGAGCGCCTGGATGCCAACCCGGGCCAGGAAGTAGAGGCCGAGCAGCAGCAGGCCGGCCCTGACGACGAAGCTTACGATGAGCAACCCTTGCCTGCCTGTGGCAGCCACCTGCCGGACCGTGAACCACAGTCCAAGCAGGTACAGCACACCGAGTATGAGGCCGACGCCCAGACCCGTCCCGAGCTGAACACCGTTCAGGCCGCTGAGCAGCTCAGTCATCCTGCGACTCCCGCTGCACCCAGTACCAGGCATTGAGCAGTCCGGTGACCAGACCCAGGATCATGAGCATGAGCGTCCAAGAGTACTGGCCACCGTAACGGCTGTCGATCCACACTCCGAGCCCCAGGCCAAGCAGTGTCGGAACCGTGACCGACCAGCCGACCATGCCGAACATCCCCAGACCATGCGTGATGCCCCGGTCACCTGCAGCGCGGGCATGCTGCTTGCGCTTCTCTTTACGGCCCACAACATCCGCCAGTTCTTCATCCTGCCGCTGCTGCCCGTCCGGTCGGGTCATCAGCTGCTCAGCTCCCCGACCCGCCTGAGGATCTCGCCCTCGAGGTGCAGCAAAGCGGTGCGGGCGCGCTTCTCGCTCTCGCTGTGCACCCTGTACTGTTCCCGTACGGTCGCTTCGGCACTGCCCAGGTCGCCCGCCACCACCGCCCGCTGGCAGGCTGCACGGACGTCGTCACCCACCTTCACCAGCAGGCCGTGATCGACCGCTACGAACACTTCTTTGCCGTCTGTGTCGTGGTAAGCCAGCAGGCCGGGAAGCAGAAGGCAGGCGATGTCAGCGTGGTTCGGCAGCAGAGCGAACGAACCGAAGTCGGCTTCGGCCAGCACCTTGCTCACCGGCTTGTCGACGAGCACGCCGGCGGGTACGGACAGCAGCAGCCTCACAGTCCCGCCTCGGCGAGCGAACCGATCATGTACAGTTCGCCCTCTGGTACCCCGGTCAGTTCGTCGTTCAGGATCCTCTCTGCATCATCGAGGGCGTCTTCGAGGCTGACGGTGTGGCCTGTCTGACCGGTGAAGGCAGTGGTGACATGGAACGGCTGGGTCAGGTAGCGTTCCAGGCGTCGGGCTCTGGCTACGAGCTGCTGGTCGCCTTCACTGAGTTCTTCGAACCCGAGCATGGCGATGATGTCCTTCAGGTCCTCGTAGTTCGCAAGTGTTGCGCGGATCTGGCGGGCCAATGCCGCATGGCGTTCACCGACGACATCCGGGGACAGCAGCGACGAGGTTGATTGCAGCGGATCGACGGCAGGGTAGAAGCCCTGACTGGCCCGCTGCCGGGACAGCACGACGGAGGCGGACAGGTGCCCGAAGATGTGCACGACCGCAGGATCGGTGAAATCATCGGCCGGTACGTAGACAGCCTGGACGGAGGTTATGGCTGCGCCTCTGGTGCTGGTGATGCGTTCCTGCAGTTCACCCAGCTCGGTAGCCATCGTCGGCTGGTAACCCATGCGCGATGACAGCCTGCCCATCAGTCCCGACACCTCGGAGCCGGCCTGGACGAAGCGGAACACGTTGTCCATCAGCAGCAGGACGTCGCGGTTCTCCTCATCACGGAAGTATTCGGCCATCGTGCTGGCGGTATGAGGCACACGGAAACGGGCACCAGGCGGTTCACTCATCTGGCCGAACACCAGGACGGTGTCCTGCAGCACGCCGGCTTCCTCGACTTCACGGATGAGTTCTTCAGCTTCACGGGAGCGTTCACCGATGCCACAGAACAGGCTGACCCCCTGGTGTCGGGTGGCCATGTTGCGTATCAGCTCGGTGATGAGCACGGTCTTGCCGACGCCGGCTCCGCCGAAAAGGCCAGCTTTGCCGCCCCGCTCGATGGGTGCGAGCAGGTCGATGGCCTTGATGCCGGTGGTGAGTACTTCGGACTGAACCGATTGAGCTTCCAGGGGGACGGGTGGACGCAGCAGCGGCATGCTCTTGCTGGTGGTGATCTCGCCCAGGCCGTCGATGGTCTCACCGAAGATGTCAAACACGCGTCCGCGCAACTCGGGTCCTACGGGGATGAGCAGCTCCGAGCCACTGGCTGTCGCCTGGTCGCCACGCGCCAGCCCGCTGGTGGAGGTGAAGGCCAGGCAACGGACGGTATGTTCGTCACGCTGTTCGACCACCTCAAGCCTCACCTGCTGGGCGTCCCCGGCAGTGATCATCTGATGCAGCGGGGGAGCAGATCCTTCGAAACGCACGTCGACGACGCTGCCCCTGACGGCCGTGACCGTACCTGCTGCAGCAGGCGAGCCGCTGTTCATCGCTGCCAGCCGGCTTCCGTTCGGAGTGCGTCCTCACCGTACATATATGAACAGTGTACCGCGGGCGCCGTCAGCCAGCCATGTACCGTGAAGGCGTCTCAGTCGCGGTTCTCGGCAAGCGCCCTGATGAGTTCTAGCTGTTCGTCCCAGGCTGCACCTACTTCGTTGAGCCAGTCTGCCGTATCGTTCAGTGTTTCGCTGCGGACGCTGTACAGCACTTCGCGGCCCTCGCGTCTGGCCTCAACCAGCCCGGCTTGCGTGAGCACCTGCAGGTGGCGCGTGACTGCCTGGCGGGTTATGTCCGTACCGCGGGTCAGGTTGGTGGCGGAACTGGCTCCGGATCGCGCGATCGCGCTCAGGAGCTGTGCCCTTGTCGGGTCACCGAGTGCTGCGAACACACCGATCGGTGCGCTGCTGGTGGCAGTCATCAGTTGCCCTCCAGGTGCCGCCTCGCCGCCTTGAGTTCGCTGTGCCAGCCTTCTGCGTTCTCGTTGTAGTTGCGCCGACGGAAGTCAGCCGAGCCTGGAATGGCGCGGAAACCGCTCTCGCGGACTTTCAGCTGCACGCCGCTGCCGACCGGCTCGATGAAGAACTCGATGAGGGTGCCGTCGTTCTCTGCGTTCTCCTCCGTGTGGGTGTGGCCTGCCTGCCAGCGATAGGCAAGGTAATGAGGCGGACGCCGCTCGATGGTGCGTATTCTGAACGTGCCGTACTTATCGTGGGTGACCATGCTGATGCCGTCCACAGTGGTGGCCTGGTTCGCGGTGATCGAACCTTCGTTGATCCACCAGCCCGGAGTGGCGATGAGCGCGTACACCGTCGCGGCGTCGCGGTCGATCGTGATGGTGCGTTCTATGGAATCCGGTACTTCACTCATGCGGGGCACCTCCTGATATGTGCAATCGAAGTGTTGCACATCAATGCGCGTAAGTGCAAGCCGCAGGTTGCACATCGCTACTGGCGCATGTGGATGGCGTCTGACGCAGTTACACTGAGGAGCATGTCAAGACCAGGTCTGGACGAATATTTCCTCGGCATCGCCATCGCTGTTCGTGAGCGTGCCTGCTGCACCGGCAACCGGGTGGGCGCCCTGTTGGTGCGAGACCGGCACATCGTCGCGACCGGGTACAACGGCACCGCCGCCGGAACGCCCAACTGTGACGAGGGGGGCTGCCACCGCTGCAACCACCCGGAGGAGTACCCGAGCGGCAGCGGCTACGATCTGTGTACCTGCCTGCACGCCGAACAGAACGCCATCCTGATGGCCGCCAAGTTCGGCATCAGCGTCAGCGGCGCCGTCTGTTACACGACGATGCGACCGTGCTTCGGTTGCAGCAAAGAACTGCTGCAGGTCGGAGTAACCGCGGTGCATTACATCCACAACTGGTCACACCCGGACGCGGCCTACCAGCGGCAGTACGAAGCTTTACAGGCGTACTTCCGCGACGGCGTGCACCAGCACGACATCACAGATCCACGTCAGGATTGGGCCGTGCGCGCCCGCCGCAGCTGATCTCGATCCCGCTTCAGCGCGGGAACAGCCTGGAACTGAACGCGACGAACAGCATGCCGGCCGCGATGAGCAGGAACGCTGCGTCAAGTGAACTCAGTTCTGCGATGAAACCGATGGCGGCCGGTCCGACCAGCATGCCTGCATAACCGACCGTCGTTACCGAGGCGATCGCCAGGCCCGCCGGCATCACTTTAGTCCGCCCCGCAGCTGAGAACAGCACCGGGACGATGTTGGCCGCACCGACACCAACCAGCAGGAAGCCCAGCAATCCCAGGTACGGTGACGGGTCAAGCAGTGGAACGACAAAACCCGCCGCGGTGACCACCCCACCGAAACCGAGTATCCGCTGCTCACCGAGTCGGGCCCGCAAGCGGTCACCACTGAGCCGGCCAACCGTCATGGCGACGGAGAAGACCGCGTAGCCCAGTCCCGCCAGACCGATACTGGCGCCGCTGACAGTGATCAGGTAAACGGCACTCCAATCCAGCACAGCCCCTTCAGCCAAGAACACGATGAGACTCAGGACCCCCAGCAGGATGATCTGGCCGCGCGGCAGAACGAACAAGGGCCCCCTGGCGCCACTGTCATCGCCGTAGGGCAACAACATAGGACCGATGAAGACCAGGATCAGGGCGCCCAGCACACTCACCGTCAAGGTGGCATAGACAGGCGCCACGCCCTGCTCGAGCAACACGCTCATGCCTGCAGCCCCCAAGATTCCGCCGAGGCTGAACAGTCCATGGAACCCCGACATCAGCGCACGACCTGTCTGCCGTTCCACCAGCACCGCCTGAAGATTCATGGCAACGTCAACGGTTCCCATCGCTGCACCGAACACCGCAAGGGCCACCGCCATGCCTGCCCACGTGTCAAGCACCGCCAGGAATGGCAAGACCGTCACTATCACCGCACCACCGCTGAGGATGACGGTACGGCAACCGATCCGCGTCGTAAGAGCACCGGTCAGAGGCATCGCCAGGACGGAGCCAATGCCCAGGAACAGCAGAAGGCCGCCCAGAGCCCCTTCATCAAGATGGAGTCGCGAACGCACCAGTGGAACCAAAGGTGCCCACGCCGCCAGTGCGATGCCAGACAGCAGGAATATCGCCCGGGTGGAGAGAACCGTCCGCCCGTGCTCCTCAGTGATCAGTTTCAAAGTCCACTCTCAGGCACGCAGGAACCGGCTCTCACAGAAGTTGCCCGTGATGGCCAACCATATCAGGTCGCCTGCCGGCGCAGTAATATGAGGGCAAGTGTTACAGGCACGACCATTGAGCGGTACCACCACACCGCTACTGTACCGGCAACGTCTGCTGGATCTGCTCCCTGACAGTCCCGGCCACGTGGTCTGGTTACATGCGCCGCTCGGTTACGGCAAGAGCATACTTGCCTCCCAATGGGCGGAGGAGCGCGAGATCAACGGCTGGCGAGTATTGTGGACCCGCTCTGACGGGAAATCAGTTCACAGCGCCATTGCTGACGCCCTGCGGCTGCCAGCCAACGCCTCATGGCAACTGATCAGCGAGGAACTCGCCCTCGAGAACAGTCTCCTGGTGATCGAAGACCTGGAAGG